>ENA-OPDI01001746-OPDI01001746.1-human-gut-metagenome-genome-assembly--contig:-NODE-1746-length-13974-cov-6.404411_pt1 | contig 13974 bp, 17 predicted proteins | sample MGYA00241262_ERZ501504 | MGnify/ENA primary metagenome ERZ501504 (study PRJEB25962, sample SAMEA2042570) | human gut metagenome | biome: human gut; feature: human-associated habitat; material: faeces...
GTCTGGCGGGTGGCGGAGACCGCGCCGCCGCCGAAGCCGACGAGCACGCCGGCCGCGCCGGTGCGCATCAGGTGCAGGGCAGCGGTGTAGTTGGATGCGCCGCCGACGATGACAGGCACGTCAAGGTCGTAGATGAACTTCTTGAGGTTCAGCGGTTCCTGGCCGGAGGAGACGTGCTCGGCGGAGACCACAGTGCCGCGGATCACGAACAGGTCCACGCCCGCGTCCACCACGGTGGAGTAGAACTGCTGGGTGCGCTGCGGGGAGAGCGCGCCGGCCACGGTGACACCGGCGGCGCGAATCTCGTGCAGACGTTGCGTGATGAGCTCCGGCTTGACCGGCTCGGCATAGATCTGCTGGATACGCTCGGTGGCCTGATCGGCCGGCAGTCCGGCGATTTCGTCCAACAGCGGGGTCGGATCCTCGTAACGGGTCCACAGACCTTCCAGATCGAGCACGCCGAGCGCACCCATCTTGCCCATGGCGATGGCGGTGGCCGGGCTGGTCACCGAATCCATGGGGGCGCCGATCACCGGCACATCGAACTCATAGGCGTCGATCTGCCAAGAGGTGGAGACGTCCTCGGGGTCGCGGGTGCGACGGGAGGGGACGATTGCCACATCGTCGAGTGCGTAGCCGAGACGGCCTTTTTTGCCCAAACCGATTTCAATTTCCTGAGACATGGTTTCCAGCCTATTGCCCGGGTGGGACGCCAACAAGGCCGTTTCCCACGGACCGGACGACTGCTTCAAGTCGTTACAAACATGCGCTATGACTAAATCATCTTCACACCATCTATCAGGAGGAAGCATGGCCAAAATCAAGGTCGAAGGCACTGTCGTCGAACTCGACGGCGACGAGATGACCCGCGTGATCTGGAAGGACATCAAGGATCGTCTGATCCTGCCGTACCTCGACGTGAACCTCGACTACTACGATCTGGGCATCGAGCACCGCGACGAGACCGATGACCAGGTGACCATCGACGCCGCCCACGCCATCCAGAAGCACCATGTCGGTGTCAAGTGCGCCACCATCACCCCCGATGAGGCCCGAGTCAAGGAATTCGGTCTCAAGAAGATGTGGAAGTCCCCCAACGGCACCATCCGCAACATCCTGGGCGGCACGATCTTCCGCGAGCCGATTGTGATGAGCAACGTGCCTCGTCTGGTGCCCGGCTGGACCAAGCCGATCGTCGTAGCCCGTCACGCATTCGGCGACCAGTACAAGGCCACCGATTTCAAGGTTCCGGGAGCCGGCCAGCTGACCGTCACCTTCACTCCGGACGATGGCTCCGAGCCGATTCAGCACGTGGTCTACAACTACGGCGAAGACGGCGGCGTGGCCCAGGTGCAGTACAACGTCAACGATTCGATCCGCGGTTTCGCTCGCGCCTGCTTCAACTACGGCCTGATGCGTCATTACCCGGTGTACTTGTCCACCAAGAACACGATTTTGAAGGCCTACGACGGCCAGTTCAAGGACATCTTTGCCGAGGTGTTCGAGACCGAATACAAGGACAGGTACGCCGAGGCCGGCCTGACTTACGAGCACCGCCTGATCGACGACATGGTGGCCAGCTCCCTGAAGTGGCACGGCGGTTACATCTGGGCCTGCAAGAACTACGATGGCGATGTGCAGTCCGACTCCGTGGCCCAGGGCTTCGGTTCGCTGGGCCTCATGACCTCCGTGCTCATGACCCCGGACGGCCAGACCGTCGAGGCCGAAGCGGCGCACGGCACCGTGACCCGTCACTACCGCCGCTGGCAGAAGGGCGAGAAGACCTCCACCAACCCAATCGCATCCATCTTCGCGTGGACCGGCGGCCTTAAGCACCGCGCCGATCTGGACGGCACGCCCGAAGTCCGTCACTTCGCCAAGACGCTGGAGAAGGTCATCGTCGACACCGTTGAAGGCGGTCAGATGACCAAGGATCTGGCCATGCTCATCGGCCCGGACGAACCGTGGCTCGACACCGACGGCTTCATGAACGCGCTGGACGAGAACCTGGCCAAGGCTCTGGCCGAGTAAATCATCGAACACATCGTGCGGACCTACATGGGTCATGTCATGTCGCAAACTGTCATGATTGTCGTGCTTCATCTGGAATGTTCCTCAGCACGATAATCATGACAGTTGTTCGATGCACGCACGTAATACCTCTAATTGTTCCCGGATATGTGGCGATTTGTCCACTGGTCCGGGACTTTTTCGTATACGGCCTACTAGAATCGTGATTCAGCTTGTTTTCACGCCCGCTTGAGGAGGTTTCGCCGCTTATGGTGTTCGCACGCCGCTCAACCACCCTGCTCGCCGCCATTATCGCATCCTGCGCGATGGTGCTGTCACTGACCGCGTGCACCTCAGACAATAAGACCGTTGTAGATGGTCAAACCACGGTGACGTCCAATTCTGCCGGCGGCGTGGCCGTGTTCACACCTTCGGACGGCATTACGCTGAACCAGCAGACGCCACTGAACAAATGGGCGAAGCTGGTGCCTGACCTAGCCAAGGCTCTGGCCGACGCCGGTTTCAAGAAAGGCGATATCGATCATACGACGTCCGACTCGTTGGCCAAGCAAAGCCGCGCCATCCAAGACTTTGTGGTCGATCATCTTTCGAATAACACCACGGACGATTCCGGCATTGCCATCGCGCCCGACAACATGACATTGCTCGTGGCTCCAGTAGTCGAGGCCGACGCTTCCACTCGCCAATACGGCGATTACATCAGCCAGAACCTGAGCACCAACGATGCCACGGATGGGGAAGCTACTTCTGACGGTGAATCTTCCGAAGACGACTCGTCCAAAGACGATTCGTCCAACACTGAGAGCGACAGCACTGCATCGGACGAGCAGGCGCAGGCCGTGGACCGGCTGGTCTCATCGCTCAAGCTGGCCAAGGAATCCGGCATGCATGTGGTATTGCTCGGCAACAGTATCGAGGGATATAAGCCGGACGCCTTCGTCAAGTTCTCGGACGCCCAGACCATCGGCAAGCTACAGGCGGAAAAGATGGTGTCCAAACTCAAGTTGGATAAGGCCAGTAAAGACAACCCCAAATACATTGAGGTGCTGCTGCCATACACCGCCATGGACGAAAAAGGCAACGCCAACGATTCCACGTTCGCCCAAGAGGCGTTCCGTGGTATCTGGCAGGTACTGGGCTCCTACTATCAGAAGGGCGTTGTGGAAAGCCCTTCAGGCACCTTGGACGGCAAATCCACGGAAAACGATTGGCAAGCCGTGGCCTACGATGCCGCTAAGGAAGGCTCCACTGCGAAAGTGCTTGACAAGCGTCTGGCAAAAACCGACGGACAGTCCACACTCACCCGTATTGACGGCATCATCACGATGAACGACTACATCGCCTCCGAGGTCGTCAAGGAATTGGACGATCTGGGATACACCGGCTCTGCCGCCGATATCAATCCGCAGATCACCATCTCGGGCATTGTCGGCAATATCACCGGCAAGAAGGATCTCAGCCGCGACGCCGTGCCGGACCCGATCAAATCCCCTGAAAACGACAACGCAAACGACTCATCCAGTTCCGATGACGATGCGGACGAGGACACCTCCGCTTCCGACAAGGACCGTGACTCGCAGTGGCCTCTAGTAACCGGATACGGCGCGTATGTCTCGAATATCCCATCCATCGTCAATGGCAAGCAATGGATGACCGGCATGGAAGACAGACAGACCATCGCCACGGATATCGCTCAGGCCTGCGCCAAGCTCAACAAGGACGAAGCGCTGAATTCCATGCCTTCAATCAGGAACTCCGAGGTAGGCGGCGTGAAGAAGATCCCGACCATCAGCGAACCGTTGCTGGCTGTCAGCGCCAGCAATCTCAAGTCCGCGCTGATCGACCCCGGATATATTTCCTTGGCCGATGCCGGTCTGTGATTCATACTCGTCACGCCGCTAGCCGCCTGCGATGTCTCTTCCGTACGGCCCTGTTCCGGCCGACAATCACCGTTAAATCATGACGGTTTCAGTACGATTTTTCGACTCCCCGCATATTGCTGTGGATCAAGATAATCGGCCGTTCCTCGCTTGAGGCCCCAATGCAGGCAACGGTCTTCGCAATGGTCCGAGCTGCCTTCAACGATGCCTACGGGCTGTCTGCGGGAGATCGTATCCCCCACTGAGAGCTCGGTAACGGCCGGTTCGAATGTCGACGTGACACCTCCACGATGCCGTACACTCACCACATCTTTGCCAGCTACTTTGCCAGCAAAACTCACGGTCCCTGCCTGTGGTGACAGAATTACGGTACCTTGCTCCGCAACAAGATCCACTCCACGATGACCTGGTGCCCACGGGTTGATCGGCCGCTCGAACTGTTGTTCGACCTGTGGATCGTCGACCGGCCAGTCGAATCGGGATTCGCACTGATTGCCATTGCGCCACGCCAAATCAGACATATCGGTGAAATCCTCCACCGTGTATGCCGCATCTCCGGTCACCGCAGTATCCGCATGCGCAACATGCTGAGGCGTGGATGCCAGCCCTACTCCCAAGGCAAGCAGCAGGCCGATAACGGCGGCCAACGCGATTATGGCATCCATACGCCGTTGCCGTTCCTGAGCCCGCTGACGCGCCTGCTGACGCCGCCGGCTGGCACGTCGGGCTTCGTCGCGACGCCAATCAAACAACAGTGGTGCATTCATGAGATTCCTCCCCATAGTGTGAGTGTGATGTGATTCCGGCTTCTTTGCCGGTGATACCCACCTTGAGGGGTCCGAAACAGGATGTCCAGCCAAAACGACCTATGTGGTTCTAGCTTCCGAAGTTATCCACAATGAAATTTCGCGTGACAGTATCGCCGCATCGTCATGTTGTTCGACCTTCAGCCGCGGCCGATCCATGTCACAACCGCTGCCATGCAGTGACAGCGGAACATCAGAACTCTTGTGATTGTTCCCACTGGGTTCGCATACTCAGACGGTTGTTCCGTTTCACCGATTCCAGTATTTGCCAAGCAGACACCAGCTCCTCTACCGTTAGTCGCTAGTGTATATCCGCGTTCGGTTTTTGGCTGTATGAGATAGTATCCGATGAGTCCGATTCTGCGGAATTCAGCGCGACATGCCCTACACGCATGTAATTTGCTTTTTCGTGGCAGGCATGTAAGATATGTGACTTGTGCGCGAGAGAAATCTCAAACACAGCAGACATTCCTGCGTAGCTCAGTTGGCAGAGCATCCGACTGTTAATCGGACGGTCGCTGGTTCAAGCCCAGCCGCAGGAGCTCACCTGAAGCCATCGGCGTGTCGCCGGTGGCTTTTCTGTTACCCATCCCCTGAAGCTGCTTCATCAGCGAATCGTCAAGCAGCGTCGAAATATCAGTATCAAGAAAGTCTGCTGCACGCACGAGGTCGGCCAAAGACCAAGATACGGAACCTCGAATCTTCTTTGATATTGCAGCACGTTGCACGCCCAGCGCATCCGCTAAGGCGGTTTGTGATTTGCCCTGCGTCATGAGCATCATTTTGATGTTCCATGACACTGTTCCTTCGGCATAAGCAACGGCAGCATCGGCCTCTTCCGCAATGGGCATAAGTGCAACTGTTGTCATTTATGGCTCCTTGAAAAGTATTTGTATCTTTAAGCGACACGCCTATCGTACAGCATAATTTGCGTTTCCTCAAATGAAACATTAATGTGTATCTTATAAAGAATCAAGTTACCAAAGGGGAAACATGTCGATGAAGGAGTGGCTGGTAGAGAACGGTCTTTCTTATCGCGATTTCGCTGCGATCATGGGCCAGTCGCCGTCATCGATCTGCAAGAAGGTCAATGGCGAGACAGCTTGGCAGCAGAAGGACTTGCTGTTTCTTCATGACCACTATGGTCTTTCTTCTGATTTCGTACTGGGTATCACCGTTATTCCCCATTCGGAGGAGGTGTCTGTCTGATAAAAGAATGCCCGGTCTTGATCTGGTACATCGAAACCGGGCGTATGCAACACATCCAATGTTGAACGATTCCCTAGTCGCCAAACTTTTGAATCGTTCGCATTGCCTTTTAGATTATGGAGGCTGCACAAATGTCTAGTGTAACCGAAGTCGCTGTGCCGACTTCTGATTTTGATGGTAACGCCCCCGTGAATGGTTCGCGGTGCATGGCGTCTACATTTTCCGAATCCCTGTATTGGCGGCGCTCTGCCCGGCGCTACGAGCTGGCGGGTCTTGCCGCTTGGATGCTGGCCGCGTTGTCGTGCGTGGTTTTTCTGGCGATTCTGCTTGCCGCGAGGAATCTCCTCGTGCCGGCCGTGCTTCTGGTGCCTTTGGCCTGCGTGATGGTCCTTGCCGGCCGTTGGTGCGACCGGAACTCGCGCGATGCCTGGGATTTCGCTTTCTGGTCCCTTCACGCGGAGGTGAGGCAATGACCGTGACCGTTGGCGCGCGTTCCCTCGATAACGAGGAGCGCTCGAATTTCCGGGACTACATGTCCCTGTTGTCCCTGTCCGTGGATGCGTCGATGACCGTGAGGGAGGTCATGGCGGTCGCCTATCTGATCGGCCGGCATGACGCGCTTCGTGACGTGCGGAACGCTTCGTCGCCGGCTCGGACGGTGAACCGTCGTCTGATCCATGGCGGTCCGTCGGATTGCGTGTTCAATCGCGGCTACGAGGCCGGTGCGGGCATGGTGTCCGACGAGATCGACGCGTTGATGCGCGACGTGGAGGCCCTCAGCGGCGATGACGCGGTGTTCTCGATGCTCAGGCATCCTTCGGTGAGCGGGGGTGATGAATGGTGGAATTGGTGATCCTGCTGTTCGTGGTGCTCGCGGTGGCCTGTTTCGGCCTGCTGCTGCCGTTCCTGCGTCTGGCAGTCGGCATCGTGCTTCTTGTGGTCCGTCTGCTGGCCTCCCTCGCGCGATCAATGGGGGCGGGCCGATGATGCACCTCGTACTCGTGATCGCCATCGTCATCATTCTCGCCGCGTCCTGTCTGCTGACGTTCGCCCTGTGCCGCGCGGCCACTCGTCGTGACGAGATGGAGGAGCGCTGGGCGTCAGCCGCGTCATGCGGCCAGGAGAAGGAGGAACGCCATGAAACGGCATGAGAAGCAGCCGTCCGCCGACGTTCGCCCGCGTTTCCCGTCTCGCGGGGCCGGTCTTGGCCTGTTGGCCTCCGCTCCCCGAGATGGCAGTCAGGATTTCTATCTGTCGATGATGCTCGATGTTCCCGTGCCCAGCATCCCGGTGCTGCGCGCCCGGTTGGACTCGATCAGGTCAGGAGGTGCGTCATGAGCGTGAACGCGGTCGATTGGGCGCTCAGGTTCGCGCCGGTGGATGCCAAGCACAATGGTGCCGCTCGCGTGCTGATGTGTCTGGCGAACGTGGCCGACGACGAGGGACGCAACGCGCATCCGACGCACAGAAAGCTGGCGGCGTGGTGCAAGTGCAGCGTGAGCACGGTCAAACGCCACCTGTCATGGCTGGAAGCGAACGGGCTGATCCGTCGTGGCGACCAACGTCAGGCCGGGCATTTCAGCGAGTGGCACCGGCCCGTCGTATGGGACCTTTGCCTGAAGAACCGTCTGGAGCTCGACCCCGACTTCTTCGACTCGAACGATATCGATTCGACCCGAGGAGGACGACCCTCAACGGAAAACAAGGCAAAGGGAAACCCCGGCTCACCTGTGGACCTGGGTTCCGACACGGAATCCGGTGATAACCACGGCTCACCTGTGAACCGTGGTTATGGCGAGGGAGATGCCGGGAAACCCCAGCTCACGGGTGAACCACGGTTCACAGCTGTGACCCCACCCCCAGCTCACCTGGTGAGCTACAGTACGTCCCTAGTACGTAATAACCCCTCTGCCCCTACGGGGCATCTCCCCGCAAGCGGAGAGACCACCCCGGACGAGGACGACGGCGACTGGCAGAGCGAACCGTGGACCGATGCCGCCGCCGAAGCCGAACCTCCCGAGAGCGAATCCGTCAAGGCATGTTCCGACGCGGAAATGGTGTGCCGCACGATGGCGGACGGGCTGCGAGCCTTGCCGCCGATGCCGGTTCCCGAACCGTTGGCCCGGCCCGGCAAACGCGAACTCGACGCCGCCCGACGGCTGATCGCCCGCCATGGCATGCCACTGGTGCTGGCCGTGGCCGAATGGGCGTCGCTGCCGCCTTCCAAGACCGACAAGGGCGACGCTTCCGGCAAACCGTATGACGGTTTCTGGCGTCGCGCGCTCACCGGCCCCCGCTCCCTCGCGCGGCACTGGGACCAGGTATGCCTCCAGATGGCCGACGACCCCCACGGGCGTCGCCTGCTCGCCGAACACGGCATCCTCGCCGACAAGGGCGAAACGGCGCAGCCGCCGAGCGCGGAATCCACGCCGAAGGTGCCGAACTACGGCATCCCCGACAACCTGGACCGCCGGACGAGGCGACTGCTCGCCCCCTACGACTTCGATGCGGGCAACGACGGGTTCGAGGCACCGCGCACCCTGCGTCGGATGTTGAAGCGCGTTCCCGCGAACGACGCAGAAGGCGAACGCAATGCCGTGCTGGAGGCATTGCGGGCGGGCCGCGCCTTCCTGGACGCGGAATCCAGGGAGAAGGACGACGGCTTCGGGCGGCGGAAGCCGGCTGGGACCGGGCCGGCATCCGTCCGTTTCGGCTTCATCGGCGGCCGTGGGCCGAAGGAGGTGCCGGCATGTTCCTGAAAGGCGAATGCGCGGATTTCCCCGACTCGTGGTCGGACCGCATGTGGGGGCCCGACGACCTGCCCAACCAGCGAACCCAATACGAGCTGCGCCGCGCGGCGGTGCGGATCTGCGAGGCCTGCCCGGTCAGTGCCGAATGCCTCGCGTTCGGCATCATGGTCCGGGACCAGTACGGCATCTACGGCGGACTGCCCCTGCGCGCCCGACGCCAGGTGCTGAAGACCGCGCAGGAGGCCGGATTCCGGTTCGACCCCGACGACCCGACCGCCGAACGGCGGCTCGCCCGGTACATCCGCGCGAACCCCGAGATCGTGGCGGCGGCACGCGAACGCGAATGCAAGCGCCGCAAGACCGATCAGCGCAACGCGCGCCAGCAACGATGGCGCGCCACCACACGCTCGACCGGCAAGGCGAAGGCCCCGGCCGCCACACACACCCCGCCCTTGCAGGACACCCTCTTCTGAAGACAATCCGATACAGATAACCGGTCCGGCCCCATAAGGACGAACCATTCCGGAAACCCGTATACGCGGCAAACCGTGGAACCGTGCACCCGTGGACACGGGAAGCCGGAAACCCGAATGAAAGGAACAATCCCAATGACCACGAACACGAAAACGGTGGCCTTCGTCAACCTCAAGGGCGGGGTCGGCAAGACCACCAGCGCCATCGGCACCGCCGAAGCACTCGCCCGACTGGGCCATACCGTGACGGTGCGCGACGCCGACCCGTCCGGCGCGGCGACCCTGTGGGCGCACAAGGCCCTATCGGCCGGCCGCCCACTGCCCTTCGGGGTGGAGGTCGTCAACCGGTTCACCGTCGCCGCGCCCGCCGAGGAGGAATGGGTGCTGATCGACACGCCTCCCTTGCAGACCGATCTGGTGGAGGCGGCGGTGGACGCGGCCGACCTCGTGCTGCTCGTCACCACCACCGGCCCCATCGACCTGGAACGCATGCTGGAGACCATCCGGCAGATCAACAAGCCCTCCTCGGTGCTGCTGACCCAGACCCGCTACGGCACGCGCAGCCTCAGGCACGCCGAGGAGTTCCTGGCCGAGAACGGACTGGCCCATTGCAGGGAGACCATCCCGTACAAGGAGGCCATGCGCCTCGCGCCGGACGAGGGCCGGTTCCCGTCCGCCTCGGGCTACGGGCTTATCGCCAAGGAACTCAGCGACGCATTCAACGCCTGACACCCGCAGAACCGGAAACCCGGAAACCCGTGTCCACGCAAACCCGTGGACACGGGGACACGGAAAGGAACAACATCATGGAGATCAACAAGCCGATGACCACGAGGAACATGCTGGCATCGACCCTCACCGACTACAAGAAACCGGTCAAGCTGCCCAAGATCACGGTGGAGCTCGACCCCATGCTCAAGAAACGGTTCAAGGCCGAGGCCGTGCGACGCGGCACCACCATCCGCGACATGCTCACGGCATGGATCGAATGCGACTGCCCTCCCCTCGACGCGGCGGACGCAAGGGCCGATGCGAAGCAAGACGGAAGAAGGAGTGGATGATGACGGATGACATCGAGGAGCGGGCCGCACTGGCCCGTCGCGGGGTCATGGACCATTCGGATTGCGAGGAGTGCACGGAGGACTGGACGTTCCTGATGCGTCAGGGACGGCGGGAGTTCCCGTTGGGATTGCGCACGGTGCTTGCGTGCCTCGCGTTCGCCGAACGCGAGGGCGCGGTGCCCGAGCTGCCGGCGGATTGGTGGGTTAGAATCAACAGGAGGTATCGATGACGACGATGCGCGGCGAGGGGAGCCGACTATGGATGTGTTCAAGGCATGGCCGGGAAGGGCGGAAAGCATCGTGATCAGCCAGGAGTCATACATGAGGTGCACCGGCGGCGTGGCCCCGTGGCGTCGTGACGGCGACAAGGGGCCGTCCTACTACGCGGTGTGCCCGCTGTGCGACAATCCCATCCAGATTGTCGGCCTGTTCCGTCGGCAGGAGGAAAGCCGTGCGCGTCGGCCCTACGGGCGACACCACCGGGGCGATGTGCCGGGCCTGTGCCGCTACGACGAGGACGCCTATCTGCACTGCCCGTATGCGGATCCGAACCATCGGACGGACATCCGAGCGAGACGTCATCCGAAGGACCAGACCGGGCGGGCCCTGTATGGTCTCATGCGCGGCGAGTTCGACCGGGTGGCGCTGGCGTGGGAACGGTTCTCCGGCATCCATCTGGGGCCGGGGGCCGCCCGTGACATGCTTCGCAAATGGCGGGACGACCAGGGATGGCGCTACTACGACGCGACCTACGGCAATCTGCCGCAGATGCTGTTCTTCGCGGCCGGCGGACAGAACCTGGTCAAACGCTACATCGTGCCGGACAGCCCGTTGCACGAACGGCTGAAAGGCGTGCCGCGGGTGAGATTCACGCCGACGCGCTCCCGGTACGTGCAGGTGGACAAGGCCGGGCCGGGGTTCCTTACTCTGGATTTCCTGCTGTACGCCCGGCGCATCGAATGGGACGGACAGCACATGAACGAGACGTTCAGGCTACGCGGCCTGCTGGGCCGCGATGACGGGCAACAGGCCTTCGATGACCTGACCCTCGACGTCGATCAGGACTGGCTCCCCCACACAGCGGACGCCCAGCCCGGCCGCGACGAGCGGCTACTCGACATCGCGCGGGAAACGCTGCAATCCGACGCGGGTATCCCGGCAGATCAATAAAGCGTTATCAATGCAAGGAGAACAATGATGAACGAGAACGACAAGACGGAAATCCTCGAACCCGTCGAAACACCCGCCGAGAACATCACAGAGCCAAGCAAGGATGGAAGGAAGTGTCCGAAGTGGCTGCTGCCCCTGGTCGCGGCCGTCTGCGCGGTGATTCTGGTCGTGGCCGGCATCATCGGCTGGAACGCTTACAGCGGCGCGAAGCTCGCCGAGGCCAAGGAGGCGTGCGCCACCGCCGCCGACACCGTGCGCAACAATGCCAACGAATACAACGCGCTGCTCAACGGCGATGCCGCCGATGCCGCCGCCGTCAAGGCCGAACAGGTCAAGGACTCGAAGACCGTCGAATCCTTGGGCAAGGAGCTCAAGGCCATGGCACCCGAATACGAGGGCTGCGTGGCCGACGGCAAGGACGGGCTTGAAACGGCGATCGACGAACTGGACGATGCGGCCGCATGGTACGAGAAGCACGCCGGGAGCCTGAAGAAGGCGGTGGACGCGGTGAACGACTCGAAGCTGGCGAAGACCATCGACACGGCGAAAACCCTGTTGGAGTCCAGCAACGGCAACGTGCAGGATGACAAGACGCGCGAGGAACTGTCCAAGGCCATCGAAGCCAAGGACGAGGCCGCGATAGCCAAGGCATCCAAGGCGGTGAACGATTCCATCGCGGCGAAGCAGAAGGCCGACGAGGAGGCGAAAGCCAAGGCCCAGGCCGAGGCCGATGCGAAAGCCGCCGCCGCTGCGAACGCCCAGACGCAACAACAGCAGTACAACTATCAGCAGTCTCAGCCCCAGCAATCCTGGACACCCTCATACTCCTACGGCGGAGGCTCCACTGGTGGCGGAAGCGGCACCACGGGAGGTTCCACAGGCGGCTCCGCCGGTTCCTCCTACGGCGGGAGCTTCGGCTACAGCAGCAGCGATAACTTTGGAGGTGCTAGGCCGGGCGGAACTTGCCCGGAGAAAGCGTGCGGCGTCTGACTTGCTGACATGCAGGCATGAAACTCGTCCGATTCGTTCGGGCGAGTTTTTTTATCATTCGCTTCGGTATCTACCGAAATACCGAAACCGGTAAAATCGGTGCATACCGAAACGAACGATGAAAGGACACGAATGAAAACGGAACAGGAAACGGAAACCAACACCCCGCCGCCCACGAACGGAGAAACCGCCGCCGTCGAGGAGTCGAGGCGTGTTCGGCCGAAGTGGCTGGTGCCGCTGGTCGCGGGCCTGTGCGCGCTGGCGCTTGTGGTGGCCGGCGGCATCGGATGGAAAATATGGTCGGACCGCCGACTGGCCGAGGCGAAGGCCGCGTGCGCCACGGCCTCCGACGCGGCGCGCGGCGCGATGAACGACTGGAACACGCTCGTCAACGGCGACGCGGCCGACTTGCTGGAGGTCAAGGCCGATCAGGTGAAGGACGCGAAGACCATCGACGCGCTGAAAACCGCGCTGGACGTGGAAGCGCCGGAATACGAGGGCTGCGTGGCCGAAAACGCGCAAGGACTGGATGCCGCCGCCGTGAAGCTCAATGAACAGGCCGACTGGTACGAGACCCACGAGAAGAGCCTGTCGAAGGCGGTGAGGGCCGTCGTCGAATCCAAGGCCGCGAAGAGGCTGGATGACGCGAAAACGAATCTGACGGCGAAGCTGGACGAGGCGTCGAAGCTGCTCGCGGATTCGGACGGCAAGGTCGCGGACAACGCCACCCGCGACGCATTGTCGAACGCCATCGACGCGGCGAACGGGCTGAAGGACGGGAACGATCCGGCGAAGATCGACGGGGCGCGCAAAACGCTGGAGGATGCCATCAATGGCGTGAACGCGAGCGTCCAGGCAAAGACGGACGCGGATGCGCAAGCCGCCGCAGCGGCAGCAGCGGCAGCCCAGGCTCAGGCGCAGGCCCAATCCACCTACAGCGGCGTCTCCTCCTACTCCGGCGGCGCGTACGGGCGCACGGAAGGCTCCACTTCCGGCTCCAACACATACCGTGGCACCACATCGGGCGGCTCCGGCCCGGCCGCCGCCTCCGCCCCAAAGCCGAACCTCAACGGCGCTTACGGCTGCGGCAACAGCTGCACCGGCAAGGATGATGGCTATTACCATCACTGATCGATGAATGACTGATTATGGCTCGTATCGGGAAACCGGTACGGGCCTTTTTCATGGATTTCGCAAAGGAAAGCCATGTCCCTGTGAACCTGTGTCCCCCGCATTCCCGTGTACCCGTATTGCCGGGAAATACTTCCGGATTTTTTGTAGACGCCATGCTCCGTGGTTCGGCGTGTCGTCTGTGAGGCTTGTTGGTGGCTGCCGGGGCAACCGGTGGCTACCTCCCGTTATTCCTGCGGTCGGAAGCCCCGCCACCCCTTGAAAAAAGAGGCGGCGGGGCCATGACCGGAACGATTGAGGGAGGGGATGAACAGACAAGGTTAACGGAGGTTCATTTACATGAACTTTGGCAGGAAGATGATGAAGGCCGGTGTCGCGGCGGTGGCTGCGATCGCCACGCTTGGTGCCGGCGGCGTCGTCGCATCGACCGCGATGGCCGACGGCGGCGGCGGCTGGGCTCCCGGCTCGGCTGG
>ENA-OPDI01001779-OPDI01001779.1-human-gut-metagenome-genome-assembly--contig:-NODE-1779-length-13671-cov-4.496401_pt1 | contig 13671 bp, 18 predicted proteins | sample MGYA00241262_ERZ501504 | MGnify/ENA primary metagenome ERZ501504 (study PRJEB25962, sample SAMEA2042570) | human gut metagenome | biome: human gut; feature: human-associated habitat; material: faeces...
AGAACTCTGATTTCCATACGCCGGACAGGTGATGGATTTCACCCCAGATTATTCAAAAAGATAAAAACCTTCCTCACCAAATTCTTCATCAAGATCGTCATCATTTAGAAAATAATCCATATCCAGCAGGTCTTCCTCGCTCATATGGCGAATGTCCGTGGAAGTAAGTCCTTCTGGAGGATTATCCATGTATTTTTTACGCAGCGCCTCAACATCTGTTTTCATTGCAATGCCCTCCTATGAGGAAATTATACCATAAAAACAGAGAAAGTTATGCAGAAGAACGCTTTCCGCGAGATCGGGACATAGATCTCTCATATAATTCTTCGAGGGAAAGACGCTGATGGTTAAAATAAAGTTCCAAAAACTCCATTTTATGCCTGCAGATGGGACATTCCAGCGGATCATAACCAAAAGAAGAAAGAATAGCATTCCGCCAATGGTTAAAGTTGCGTAGAATGGGACGTTTCTGTTTGGAAATGACTTTATGAAACTGCTGGTCTGTTTTGCGGTGGCGTGCATACAAGCCGCCATAGCGGATCATTTTAAAATGTTTCTCAGGGATATGCCGGATCAGACGTTTGATGAAGTCCATAACCGGGATCGTTTCCTGTATATATTTATCATCTTCGTGTCGATTGTAATGAAAAGTGACCATAGAACCATCATATTTGTCGATCCTGGAAGTGGCGATCACAGGACGCCCCAGATAGCGCCCGATATATTTGATGGCAGTCTCAGGATCACAAGAGGAAGGCTTGGCATAAACGTAAAATCCCTTCTTATGAGAAGAATAACAGAGGGATTTGATCTGTTTGAAAGGATCGCCCAGCCGTTGGTGCATCTCATTAAGGAGAGCGGTACGGAAAGCAGAGCGTAAAAAAGAGTAATTGAAGTGATGGACATTTCGCCAAAGGCCGTCATCACTGAGACCGCCTTCAGAAATAAGGCAGTGGATATGAGGATTCCATTTCAGATTCCGTCCGAAGGTATGTAAGACCATGATAAAACCAGACGTAAAATTTTTTGATTTGTTAAGTTCAAAAAACATGCGGGAAATGACACTGGCAACGGAATGGAACAGGCAATCCAAAAGGGAGCGGTCTTTTAGGAAAAAATCCCTGAGATTTTCATCAATGGTAAAGACGCAATGGCGATGCTTAACGTTGATGAGTTTGAAAGTCATAGAAGTGGTGCGTTCCATGCTGTATTTGTTTCCACAAGAAGGGCAAAACCGACTGTGACAGTGGAAAGGGACATATTTAAAGTTGCCACAATGGGGGCAATGATACATGGCACCGCCAAAGGAAGGATCCCCACAATGGATCATCTTTTCGATATTTTCCATTTCGGTGTCTCTGGGATGGAGAGTATATTTTATTTCTTCATAATGGTCTGTAAAAATTTTCTGCAAGATATTCATAAGACTATTATGAGATAGATTTTAGAAAAAAGAAACCCCTAATCCCTCAAGATTGAGGGGCTGGGGAGTTGAATAGGCGAAGCCTATTTTTTATCTGGAATCTTATTTCGATTTAGATCTATGTAGGCGCTTAGTCCTTAGTCTGATAAATCTAATTATTTTAGAACATATATCAAAATAGTTGCTGTAAAAATAAAAAATGACAATTTGCAACATACGCAAACAGACACTAAACAGACACTATATATACATTCCAATACCTAGTTTTAACTGAAAAAAACGTTATTATAGAATTAACTTAAATGGAAAGAATAATAAGTTACCTTGTGTGCAAGTTACAATAACGTATGCCAATAATTTATGATTAATACGGGAGGGAAAATGATATTTTTACCACATATTATGACATCGACAGATGGATATGAATATAGTACGGAGCTTATTAGCTATGACATGATCAAGAATCGGGTAATATACCTGAATGGTGAAATAAATACCGAGAGTGCACTTTCTGCTATCACACAATTACGGTATCTTGCCGCAAAATCTGATAGAGATATTTTTATGTACATCAATAGCCTTGGTGGTTCAGTTTCAGATGGTTTGGCAATATATGACATGATGAACCAAATTTCCTGTGATGTTGTGACTATTGGTACAGGGGTCGCGGCAAGTATGGGTGCGTTTTTACTTGCGTCAGGAACTCCAGGAAAAAGATTTGCAACACCAAGTGTTGAAATTATGATTCATCAGCCGTTTGGAAGTGTTCAGGGACAGGCAACAGATATTTCGGTTGTTGCTGATCATATTCAAATAATCAAAAGAAAGTTGGGAACCATTTTAGCTGATCAGTGTGAAAAAACACCGGAATCTGTAATTTCTGATATGGAGAGAGACCGCTGGATGTCGGCCATTCAGGCAAAGGATTATGGTTTGATAGATCATATTGGATTTCCCAAATTTATATAGGAGAATAGAGAGCGTTTATGAAAGCAAAAGCAATTGTTGGCATGGAAAGCATTAAGAAAGAAATGAATAGAATTGTTGAACATGCAGACGCATACAAGATGGGGGGAGTAAAGGTTCCTCATATTGTTGCAAATCTTGCGCCTAAAAATGGACAGACATATGTGGCTGAATATATTACTTCCGTACTACAGACGTATAAGCTTAGAAAGTTCTGCGGACTAGATGTACTTCGTGAGTATAGATTAGATGGTAGTCTGAGGAATATTAAAAGGGTATTTGAAGATATCTCAAGAAGTGCCGTTTATACAAATGAGTTTGAGGGGGTAGTGGCAATTGATGTGTCGGCCCTTTCTGGTTTTACAAATGAATACCAGCTGGAGTTCTTTGCTGATCACATTGCCAAAGTCGGAGAAAATGCTACTGTGATTATTTATTATAATGATAAGCTTGGTAAATGTATGGAGACTGTTAGGGGCAGAATATGCGGTGTGATAGGAAAATACGTCGATATTCATGTTGAAGAATATTCAAAACAAGAAATTTCTGAAATAGTTGTTGAATGCTTAAAGGAGAGAGAAATTAATTTTGAGGAGGTTGAGAAAGACCTGAGGAATTTAATCTGTTGCTTGATTAATAATAGAAACATTTCAAATGCAAAAGAGGCAGCTGAAGTTGCAGAAGAATTGCTATTCGCCGTTGATTATAAACAACACATTCCGAAAATTAATATCAGAAGAGCAGCTGATTATTTCTGTGCGTATAAAGATAAAGTCTAGGGGGAGTGAAGGATGAGAAGCGAAAGATGGTCGTCTAAATGCGAGATAGAAAATGTTCTAAAAGTTAACGCTGCAGGACCTGTTCTTAAATATGAAAATGGAAAACGCTGGACACATGATGGTGAAGGACACGTAATGCTTTTGGGTGTGACTGGTTCTGGTAAAAGTCGACGAGGAATAATTCCAATTGTAAAAAACATTATTAATAACTACCAGAGTGCAGTCATTGTTGATGCTAAAGGCGAAATTTTTAAGAATACAAGAGATGAAATTTCGGATGTTTTTGATCTACATGTGATTGATTTTAGAAATCTTCATGAAGAAAACGAGGGGTGGAATCCTTTGACGGCGCCATATGAACTGTGGGTTTCTGAATCAAAGAAAAATAGGCATATTGCAGAACAGATGGTTGAAGAATTGGCGCATACAATGTATCCAGAATCAGAACAGCAGGATCCATTTTGGATAAAGGAAGCCAGAAATCTATTTGTGGGATTGGTCTACACATTGTTTATTCTAGGGGAACCTGAAGAAATAAATTTGTCAAGCATTTATTATATGGTGGCTAAAGGTGAGGAGCGTTTGGGGGTGTCAACATATCTTAAGCGTCTGGTAGATTTACTGGAAGATTACCCAAATGTAGCTATGCAGCTTTTGAGTTACGTGACGACGGCTAATGATACGAGAGGTGGAATCCGGTCAACATTTTTAGATGGACTTTCTATAGCGACGAAAAGTGAAAGCGTTAGGGATTTCTTAAACCATGATGATCTTCAGATTAATCATCTCGTAGGGGACAAGGCCACGCTGATATATATCATTATCCCAGATGAAATTCCGATTTATGATGAACTTGCGGGCGTGTTGGTAAGCCAGCTTATGAATCATTATATAAGAGTTGCGGAACAGGACTGTGGCGGGACTCTTCCTATAAAAATGAATATGATTCTGGAAGAATTGGGAAATATTGGCTCGGCAATACCAAATCTCGCACATTTGATGACAGCAGGGCGTTCGCGGAATATCCGCGTGGAATTTGTACTGCAGTCAATGTCACAGTTAGTTGATATTTATGGAGAAAGTCGGTCTACGACTATTGTGAGTAATTGCGATGTGAAAATTGCCTTTAGGGTAAACCATTGGGAAACGTTAACAGAACTTTCAAGATTATGCGGTGAAAGAGAAATTGTTTGTGGTGAACATATCTCTAGAGAACCATTGATTACTCAAAGCCAGCTTGCTGCTATGGAAACTGGACAAGCGTTAGTTCTTATTTCAGGGAGAACCAAATTCGTTACATGGATTCCAGATTTTACAGAAATGTACTTGAACTCGGCTGTAAAAATAGAAAAAACAAGAAACAAGGCTAAGATGAGGGAAAATAGAAAAGCAGGGTGTTTTGATATTAAGAATTATGTCCAGGAAAAGAATATTGGTATGGTGAGGGGGAGTTCAAATTCTTATACCGCTCAGTCATGTGGAAATAGTTCGAGTTTTATAGATAGTAAGGATATGAATTTAGCGGTGAGCATTTTGACGGAGGAATTTGGTGAAGAAAAACACAAATTTAACAAAGAGGAAAAAGATAAACCAATAGAAAGTTAGGTTGATGATATTTTGGAAGTATCAAATCATTATTCTGCTGTTATACAGCGGAAGAGTATTCCAGAAAAGAGGTTTATATATTATCAGATACAATCAGATAATAAAAAATGCAAGGGAGGGTAAGGAACATGGATGAATCCGTATACAATTGGTATAAAGCAAAGGGGGGATAGAATGTAACACCTAATTCGCATGAAAATCTATTATTAAAAATAAAGGAGATGCATATTATGACAAATTATCCTATTGATGCTGCGCTCAATGCAGCAGAAGAAATCATTGAAATTGATCTGCTCAATAAAGCGTCCGGAACTACATATGCTCGGGCAGCAGTGTACGGTGTAAATACTCTTAATCAAGTGCTCAAAGAATATGCTAAAGATATAGGTGTGAATTTTGAGGCAAGAAAAATTATCTTTGAGAATAAAAGAACAGGAGTATCTACCAGTGATGGAAATGAAACTGTTGAGGGGTTAGGTCTCCAGAATGGAGACGTACTGGCTATCAGTGATGATGCCAATGTAGCTGGTAGAGAGTAAACATTTGAAACTCGATTGTTTCGGCTTATCAAAAGTAGGGGAGTGATGTGATGGCGGCAATATGTATCTTTATCGGTTTGGCTTTAGCTGTTGCTGGAATCATAATCGCATATGCAACTGGAGAAAGGGCGAATAAAAATACTCGTAATATGCCTCCACCACTTCCGCCTCGAATAAGCGCGGAAAATCCTTCTATTGTTGTTGAACACAGCCGAATAGAAACAAATAATGCTTCTATTTCAAGGAGGATTCCGCCGCGATATGCCTCTGCGGCGACGGCTGTCAATACTAATAAAAATGAAAAAATCGGTTATGGTCCCCGAGGACTAAAACCCATTCAATTTCCATGTTGTCCTTGCGATAAACAAAGAAATGTACCGGGTAAAGAACAGTTGATTTTCTGGGATAGTGGGTTAGGCTGTTATCGTTGTTCGCGGGGACACAAGTTTAAGATAAATGGAAAACTGTTTTGATTTTACAAAAGGTGGAATGAACATGACTAAAATTGTTTACAATGCTTTAAAATTATCGGAATATCGTCCATTATTCCATGCGTTACGCGTACTGATTATTGGTAGTGGGGCCGTTGGCTCACATCTCATGGAGAAATTCGCCAAAATGGGGCTCTCTCCAGATGTGCTTGACTTTGATTCATTTACTTTTGAAAATGCAGCAAAACATAGTTGTTTGGTTCGTACACCTGAAGATGCTGGACGAAATAAGGCAGAGTGCACAGCTAATCGGGTACAACCACTTTTAGATGATGGCTGTAGCTCTAATGGGATTGATGGTGACATATGTAAAATAGGACCAGAGGCGCTCGCTGATTATAAATACGTAATAGCTGCAGTGGATAATTATGATGCAAAAATACTCTTAAATGAGCTAGTCCGCCAACTTCCAGAAGTAAGGCGCCCTATTCTTATTATGGATGGAACTCATAATGAGATGGCTCAGAGCGTTATTCTTGATAGTAACAAGTTTTGTATTCGTTGCTTGATTGATGAGAGGTGGATGCCAGACAGCAGTATTAGAACATCTTGTACGGGACCACAGATTAGACAGCCTGATGATGCTGGCGAAAGTGTTCGTACATCTAATCTGGCCAGCTCTATGGCTGCTCATCTTAGTGCAGAACAGCTTAGAGCGAGTGTTATGGGAAATGCTGAAGTGATAAATCGTCGCTTGACCTATACGGCTTATCCTAATCTTGAACTGAGCTCTACTCAGCCTATGCGGAAGCGTAATTGTCCAGGGTGTATGATTCATCCACCTGGAAAAATTGAATGGCTTCATGGAAGTGTTATGACAGTAACTCTTAATGAAACAATGGATCAGATAGCATTGATCCTCGGAACCAGAGATTTTGAAGTATCAGCCTATCGATTGAATTACAGAAGACTTGTTCATAGTGGCTTTATCGTGAATGCTGTCTGTCACACATGTGGAACTACTTTCAAGCTTTTACAGCATGAAGGCCGTACGTTCAACGAGGATCTTATTTGTGATAATTGTAAGAAGGTGAAAAAACGTATAAACCATAATAGCATTTTCTCAAAGGGGGAGATTTTATATGCGTTTGATTCTGACTGTGATGACGAAATTAGAACAATGACATTATTTAGCTTGGGATTTCCTCTCGGTGCTCATATTGAGGTGATTCAAAGAAATGGAGCATTTGATTATATAGATACCGGAAAAATTCACAGAAAGATATTTGCATTTGATGAAGATCATTTAAAAATGCACGAGGTTCATAAGCTTTAAAGCGGGAGGTTCAAGATGAGTTATACAGCTAAGTATACTGATGAATACGGCAATGAAAAAGATGTCTCGATTACAGAAGATGATTCAGTAAAAGCATTAAAAAATGATTATGAAGAAATTATGCGGAGATACAATCCAAAGTACGTAAAAATTAGGAGAATTCAGGCAAAAACAGGCGAGGCAATGCATATAAAAGTGACTGTAAATGCTCCTTCGCATTATCTTACCTCAAGCGAGGATGTATTGCCGAAAACTTGTGATTCAATGACGGTTGATATCATTTGCTACGCGGGTTACCCATTAAAAGCCGTATCAGCTTCATATAATTCGGGGTATTATTTAGCAAGTCCGAACGTGTTCCGATCTGGTAGTGCATGCATTGATACCTGGATTCCTTTTACAAGTTCTCTGACCACAGTTGTGGAAAAACTGGTGAGGGATATGATTCATGATCCTAGCGTGACCAGATATGACAGTATGGCTAATAGTAGCATGAAAAAATGGCATGAAGATGGTGTCAAGTCAGGGTATTTCCCTACGATTCATCCAAAAATGCTTTATGCTCCAGAACAAACAGATCTTCCACCTCGAAGATTGGCAGGTAAAAATGCATTTGTACCGCCGCCTCTTCCGGAGAGACATCATTGAAAGGAGAAAGTATAGTGATAGACTCTTATATACCTTTGCCAACTAGGCGTCCTCAAGTGCCCAAAACATATCCTGTGTGTAGTTTTCAGAAGGCTATGGAGATTATTAAAAAGGGGTGTGGTGATGTATATATAAGGGAGCGGCATGGAGAAGGACAGAATAAAGTGATTATTCTTCCAGAACCTGAGCAAGAACTTAGCTCCATCGTATCATATGGCAGAAAGTCACCGATGAATGCTTCTGAGCAGAAAATATATGGAATGGGTCATTTTATGGTTGATGATGATGGGAATGTAATTACTGTCATCAGCCATATTATAGAGATTCAAACAATGAATCGTAGTCCTGTCGGCGCATCAAATCTTGGCCCTAACGGTGAATATAATCCGGGGCTTGATTTTCTGGAATATCATCGAGAGGAATTCTTGAAAAATGAATTTAGATGTAACAAAGATGCATTTGGTTTTCTGGTTGATCCTTTCCTCAAGTTTTGTGGTCCATCGGAGTTTGTTTTAGAAGGACACACACACCCAAATCTTGGAGTATTTTACAGTGAAACCGATAAAGTGAGTGGAGCTGCGCGTGCGGCATCTTCACCGATCTGTATTTTTGTGTGTGATCCAATTCGGAGAGAAATGCTAGCTAGTATTGGGAAAGATTTTGCCGAAGCAGAAATTGTTTTATTATCAAGAAATGCAACTGCTCGGGAAGATTTAAGTAAAGACAAGCGGTTGATTCCGCCGACAGATGAAATTGTGCGTTTGGCCAGTCAGTGTCTTCGCACTCGAGGATATACTGGAGGCATAAGACTTCGCACTCGTATGGATGGAAAAGGATGTTTGAAAATTAAACTGGTTATTCCGAGACATTTGGAGAGTGATTAATAATGGAAAGACTTCCAGAGAAGTTAGGGACAGAATATTATAGGAGTTTCCTCACTCAGCAGGGGCAGATGTTTTATGATTGTATTAATGCGCAACTTCTTCGGAAGGACTATTCAGGCCAGACGATTTTTTCCATAAGCAAGCCAGAAACATCTGCATCGGATTGCTTTGCATCGTTCAAAGCAATTAGAGATGATCATCCGGAATACTTTTATCTGGGATTTCAGAGTGAATTCATTTGTAGAGGAGCTATAGGGATTTTAAAATACCCGATACTGTATAATCCTGCAACTATCGATAGAATCCGGGCGCAGATGAGAAAATGTATTTATAACATTATTCGCGGAACTGCATATCTTGATGTGATAGATCGAGAGGCTCTTGTTTATGAGCGAATCTCAAAGAGAATGCTTTATTCTAATCATAATGATGTGCGTGATCACAATATTGTTGGACCTGTTCTTCTATCGTCTGGCGTATGTGAAGGACATAATGCATTGCTGCTGCTATGCTTCCGGCGAATAGGTATTCCTTGCATTAAAGTTTATGGAAAAACTCAAAACGGTGATTGGCATTGTTGGATGATTGCATGGATTAATGGGGTATCTGTTCATTGTGATGTCACATGGGATGGAGGGGAGAATAGCGTTGTTCAGTTTAATTATTTCAATTTATCGGATCGTCAAATCTCGTGGGATCATTATGATTTTAAAGGAGTCCGCACTCCTGTGTGTATGACGGAAACATTTAGCTATCATAATTATCGACGGCTTTATGTGCATTCTTATCATGATCTAAAAAAGCATTTACAAGCGAGTTTACATATGGGAGTAGAACCGATACGCCTTCACTTTGCTTATAAGCCGATATCAGGTAATTACTTGGATGAAGTTAGGCAGGTATTTCAGGAAGAACGTGTTTATGACAGTCACAAATTGTATTATCATCCGGGATTTAAAAACTTAACGATAGAAAGATTTTAACTATGGGAGGAACTAAGTATGTACCAATCAGTTATCAGAGATCCAGGAGGAAATAATCTGATTCGTATTCAGCCAGACGTATGCGGACAATATTCAGCCATTGTCAATGGAAGCATTTTGATAGTACCACCAGGTACCATTGCATATGTTGTCATTAATGGAATTCTTTCACGTCCTTATGAACCTGGCAGATATGAAATTTTTACGGGGGTCGATCCGTTTTTTGTCAGATTTAGGAATATGTTAACTCATGGAGACGCTGGAATAAGTGTATCTGTTTTTTTTATTTCAGTCGAAAAGATAAAGCTCATAAAGCTTGGCACGGGTGAGTTCCCTTTCCGAGAACATAGATTTCAACTTACAATGAAAGCCTTAGCGTCATGTAGTCTTTCTTTTTCGATTTCAGATCCATTGAAGATTCTTAATAAAATGGTTGGCAGTTATAGTTCCGCTTTTTCCGAAGATGATATTGAGCCATATTTGAAACAGTTGATTTTAACTCCGATAAGAGAAGGTATTTCTAGAGAAATTACTAAGCTTGATATCACGGAGTTCAATAGCAACCTTTCGCATATCGGAAATATGACAGCATCTACGATAAAATCTGGTTTGTCAGAATATGGAATAAGGATGGAGCGGTTTGACCTTATGGCCATTCATGTTCCAGATTCGGAGATGCAGAGACTTCATGTACTGGAACAGGAATATGCTTGTGGTAAAACTCGAACAGATTTGGAACTCGATAATCTGCAAAGAGTTTGGAAAGGAAATGTCTATGAGCGAACACTTGGTGAAATGATGTCTGGAATATCTTCTCGTGCACAGTCTACGGTGGGTACTGCTAATGGTAATGCTTGCAGCAATGTTGGCGGAATGACACCAATGATGATGCAAATGATGATGTTTTCGCAATTGTTTCCTTCATTAAGAGATCCATTGGTTGAAATGACTCGGCACACTGATATGTTTAGCAGATGTTCTTCTGATGCGCAAGGTAGTACATCATCGGCAGAGGCATCTCCGCCGATTCCAAAACGATACAAGCACTGTCCATCGTGCAATGGAAATGTGTTACGTGGCAACAGTGTGTGTCCTATTTGTGGTTATAGGTTTGGTGAAAGGAGTGAATAAATTTATGAACAAAAACTATTCATTGATTCCGGTAGTTATGGCTATAATGATAATTCCGCAGCTCCTATTTTGGTGGCTTGCTCCTGTTACAAATGCTCGATATGTTATATATGCCGGGGGTACTATCCTTACCATAGGAATTCCAGCAGCTTTTTTGGTGACATATTGGAACAGTAATCTTTGTAAAACGACAGGACTCTCAGTTGTTTGCAGTTTCCTTGAAATTTTGGCTGTTGTTCTATCAGCAGTGCTTTTAGAAATGCATGCGTCTGTCCGAACGGCTGTTTATGTCTTTATGATTGCTCTGATGGTTTGTGTAATTATTTTGATTCCATTGATTAATTCTGTTTTGAAACTGCAGAGACATGGAATTTACTCTGAAAACTTTCTTGAGGGATCAGGCGACCAATTGATGCAAGAAATTCAGGATAGCAGTGATTATTCACATGATCTAATTGGGGAATGCACAATGAATCGGCCCCCTTCTGGAAAGCTGCCATTACCCCCTAGAAACCGATAATCTCCTTATGTCATGAGAAAGAGGGTGTTTCTTTGTCGCGTGTTTGTAGCAGCTGTGGTTGCACAAGTTTTCATTACAATAGGAATAGAATGAGATTGGAGTGCGATTTTTGTGGAACTCCGTTTTATGATTTAGAGCAAGAACAGCAACTCATTCAGTATGATAGAACATATTCTCAAGCTATGAGTCATATAGCTGTTGGTAACTGGGAGGAAGCGGTTGCGTTATTGCATCCATTAATGCAGCAGCATCCAATAGATAAAAGAATATATCTCGCTGTTTTAAGGTAAACGGTAGACCAAAAGTACCTTTCATCATCTTCCATGCTATGCCATAATAAACTCACCAAAACTACACAATCAAAAAAGTTCAGTACTCCACTTTTTTGACTGCCTATAATCAGGAGGATGTTATGGTCACACAAACCAGTCTTATGGCACAGCAGGTACGTATTCAGCAGTGGGCGGAGCAAATCAGGGAATGTCAAAACCGTCCGAAAGGAATGGCTGTTGAAACCTGGTGTGCTCAAAATAATCTTACAAAGGCCAACTACTATTACCGCCTGCGGCGTGTGCGTGAAGTGTGCCTGGAACAATTCCAGGCTGCTGAAACTCCAGCTTTTGTTGAACTTCCTGTTTCAGAAAAAGAAATGGTCTGCGCAGAGTCTGCCACGGAAACAAACATTACTGAAAAAGCAGGGCCTATACTTCGGATGAAAAGCATCAGCGGGTTTTGCATCGAAGTATTTTCGGACATATCACCGACACTGCTCCGGCAGGTCATAGAGGCCATGAATCATGCTGAATGATGCGGACGCCTCTGGCTTCAAAAAGGTATATCTGGCAATGGGGTTTACCGATCTCCGCCGTGGAATTGATGGATTGGCTGGCATTATCCGTTTTCAATTTAACCTGGATCCTTATGATAAAAACACACTGTTTCTGTTCTGCGGAAGAAGGTGTGATCGTATAAAAGCCCTGCTGTGGGAAGGCGATGGTTTTCTTCTCATGTACAAACGCCTGGACAGCGGAGCTTTCCGATGGCCCCGTTCCGCAGATGAAGCCCTGTCCATCACAGAAGAACAGTATCGGATGCTGATGCAGGGATTGGAGATTGTTGCAAGGCATCCAATAGCAGAACTAGAAGAGCCGCCTTCCATGATGTAATTGTGCAGAACGCTGAAAATAAAAAACTTATAAACCAGGGGATTCCCTGCGGTATCCATTCGATTTGAAAGCTTATCCACATTCAGCCAAAACTGCAGTTTTTTTGAAAAGCAGTCTGCTGGCTGATGTGGATAATACAGCGAAATATCTATGAAGCCATGGTTGTTTCGCTGTGTTATCCACCGTCATTATGCCGAACTGGAGGATTGGTATGATTGGCGTAAACTAAAGAAATCTGATATAATCAGAACCAGTAAATCATGGGAGTTCTGATTATGGCATTCAAATATACAGAAGAACAACTGAATAAGCTGGACAAGGAGCTGCTCATACAACTGTTCCTCGGACTACAGGAACAACTGGAAGCATTGACTGCTCAGACGGAAGCATTAAATACAAAAATGCAACAGATGATGGAGCAGCTGATTCTTTCCAACAAAAACCGCTTTGGCCGTTCCAGTGAAAAAATGGAGGATGCGAACCAGATTTGCTTCATGGAAGTAGATGGAACGATTGTATTCTTTAATGAGGCGGAGGCAGTCTGTGACCTGAGTGCGCCAGAACCAGATGATCTGGAACAAAAAACAGTTAGAAAGAAGCAGTCCGGAAAACGGGAAGCGGATATTTCCGGTCTTCCGAGGCAGCGTATCGACCATTATCTGAGTGAAGAAGAACTTACAGCGGAATTCGGCGAAAAAGGCTGGAAACAGCTCCCGGATGTCATTTCCACCTGTTACCGTTTTGTTCCGGCTAAAGTGGAGGTGGAGGAACATCATATCGGTGTTTATTCCAGTAAAACCGATGAACACATGGTAAAAGCACCGCATCCGAAAAAACTGCTGCGTGGCAGCCTGGTTTCAGAATCTCTGGCAGCCGCTATCATGAATGGGAAATATGTCAATGCGGTGCCCCTGTATCGGCTTGAAAAAGAATTCGAACGTTATGGTCTGGCTATTACCCGGCAGAACATGGCGAATTGGATGATTCGACTGAGCGAAGAGTACCTGGCAGTTATGTATGATTATCTGCATGAACTGCTGTACAAGTATCATGTGATACAGGCGGATGAAACACCGGTCTTGGTAAATAAGGATGGGCGGTCAGCTGGAAGTAAAAGCTGGATGTGGGTTTACCGTTCAGGCTTCATGTATCCGGAACGTCAGATCATCCTTTATGAATACCAAAAAACACGGAATGCCTCCCATCTGAATAATCTGGGGTGAAATCCATCACCTGTCCGGCGTATGGAAATCAGAGTTC
>ENA-OPDI01001810-OPDI01001810.1-human-gut-metagenome-genome-assembly--contig:-NODE-1810-length-13386-cov-4.744955_pt1 | contig 13386 bp, 13 predicted proteins | sample MGYA00241262_ERZ501504 | MGnify/ENA primary metagenome ERZ501504 (study PRJEB25962, sample SAMEA2042570) | human gut metagenome | biome: human gut; feature: human-associated habitat; material: faeces...
TTTATTATCTTGGCATTTTTATCATTATGACAACCTGGCGTTTTGTGGGCGAAGGAATTAATACCTGTCTTATATGCGGTTGCTTCAGAGGTGGCGGTGATGCCAGGTTTGGAATGATCGTAGATACCATATTTATGTGGCTTGTTGCAGTCCCACTTACCTTCCTTGCAGCATATGTTTTCAAACTGCCGCCTGTCTGGGTATACTTTGTCATGACACTGGACGAGTTCGAAAAAATGCCTGTGGTATTTATTCACTATTTCAGAAATAAATGGCTTACGAATATTACCAGAGATTTTGAGTGATTGGCCTCAGAAATAAATGATTGACAAATCAACATGAACGGTGTATATTTTCAAGATGAACAGCGTTCAGATATGAAAAATAAAAGAAATGCCATGATGTCAAAGGGGGAAATTATGAATCGTCTTGCTACTTCAAAAGAAGATATATTGGCTGCCAGCAGGGAGTTGATCAGGGAAAACGGATGGGCGGCTGTAAGCATAAGATCAGTTGCAGCGAAATGTTCCGTTTCAGCCGGCACGATTTATAATTACTACGAATCCAAGGCAGAGCTGCTTGGTGCTACCATTGAGAGTGTCTGGCAGGAAATCTTTTTTCATCCGGAAGACGAGCAGGTATTTCATGATGTTACAACTTGCATTTCATGGATTTATGAACGGTTCAAATATGGCAATAAGCGGTTTCCGGGATTTTTCTCTTTACATTCCTTTGGTTTCATGAAGGAAGGAAAAGATGACGGAAAGAAAAGGATGATGCGCACATGGGAACATATTTTAAATGGGCTATGTGAAGTTTTAAAAAATGACCCTGAGATCCGTCCGGGCGTATTTGATGAGAATTTTACAGAAAGGCAGTTTGCAGAAATCCTGTTTTCCCTCATGCTGGTATCAGTGATCCGCGAGGATTATGATCCGTCCTCTGTGTTGATGCTTATCAACAAAACATTATATTAAAAGCAGTTATTGTTCACATTGTGTGTGATCAGTAACGGAAATTCTCCCACTTTGAAAGTGGGAAAATTTTTGAACCAAAATGAACAGTGTTCATATATCGTAATTTTTAAATGTTTGCAATTAGGTTGAGGCTGTTTTCGCAGTGCAACGTAATTCAATATAAAATTTTAAAATAAGAAAGGAAATTTATCATGCAGGCAATTGTAGAAACTTTATTTGACACCGTATATTTAATCTCGGTAATCACGATCGGAATTTTAATGATCAGAAAGAGCAAAGGAAACCGCCAGTTTACTATGTTTGGAATTATGGCAGTTCTTTTGGGAAGTGGGGATGCATTCCATCTGGTTCCACGTGCACTGGCGCTTTGTACAACAGGTCTTGAGAACTTTACGGTACAGTTAGGATTGGGAAAATGGATCACATCTGTAACGATGACAATCTTTTACGTTGTACTTTATCACATCTGGCGTGAACGCTATCAGATCAAAGGTCATAATGCAGCGACAGCAGCTGTTTACGGTCTTGCAGGATTAAGAATTATTTTGTGTATGATGCCACAGAATAACTGGCTTAGTGCATCAGCTCCGCTTTCATGGGGTATTTACCGTAATATTCCGTTTGCACTGATGGGAATCCTGATCATTGTTTTATTCTATAAAAGCGCAAAAGAGAACAATGACAAGTCTTTCCGCTTTATGTGGCTGACAATTGTTTTAAGCTTTGCATTCTATATCCCGGTTGTGCTGTGGGCGGATGTCATTCCGATGATCGGTATGCTGATGATCCCTAAAACATGTGCATATGTCTGGACAGTCGTGATCGGTTACAATGCGATGAAAAAAGAGATTGTTTAAGAAAAACTTTTTTATGTAACAATAAGAGGGCATATGTTCGTCGACGGTGAATAAAGTAATAAAAACGCTGAATTTAAAAAAAACAGTGATTTTCTTTTGGAAAAGTAGTATTATTTCACTGTAGATGAAAGGAGTGTGTGGATATGGAGCCATATAAAGCAAAAAAAATGCCTTTAGAATACAAAATTGATAAAGAAATGCTGATGTTGATATCAGAAGCAAATGTGAAGTATGGGGAATATAAGTCTCTTTTAAACACTTTGGAATTTGATGCAGGTTTCTTCCTGGATTCTGTTATTTTGAATGAAAGTTATAAATCAACACAGATCGAGGGTACCCAGATTTCACAAGATGAGATGTACTACCTGAAGTACATGGAAATAACGGATGATAGCAGAGAAATTCAAAATCTTAAAAAGACAATAGAATATGCATCTTCAAATTTACAGGTGGGAAATAAGATCAGCTATGAGCTTGTCAATGAAATGCATAGGATCATACTGGATAGTGTCCGTGGATCACAGCGAAATCCAGGTCAAATAAGAACTACACAAAATTGGATCGGACCAAGGGGATGTACCATTGATACCGCAACATTTGTTCCGCCAATTCCTGAAGAGGTATATGGATTGCTCAAAAATCTATATGAATACATGAATGATGAATTTGAGGATCCGTTGTTGGTAAATATTGCCTTATCACATATGCAGTTTGAAACTATTCATGCGTATAAGGATGGAAACGGACGTCTTGGCAGAGCCTTGATACCGGTACAAATGGCGATGTTGGATCAAAGCACACCTATTTTGTATATGTCAGAGATACTTGAGTTATATAAACCGTCATATCAGAGAAATCTGATGGAATGTAGACGAGGAAATGTATCCGGATATATTAAGTTCTTCTTACAATGCATTATTGACCAGTGTAATGCATATATTTACAAGTTGGATAGAATCAAAGAAATATATAAAGAAGACATGAAAACTATTGAAGCAATAAAAGGTAATTCTGTTTATAAGATAATGCCGGTTATCATGAAACAGATTGTTTTTACTAAAAAAGAGATTCAAGAGTTATCTGGTGTATCTCCAAATGTTGTTTCAAAAATTATTAATCAGTTAGTTGATTTAAATGTAATTATTCCTGACTCAACAAAAATGAAAAAGGGATATAGATACCAAAAAATATATGAAGTATTTGTTGGAACAAGAGAATTCTAACAAATAGAATGATTCCCCTAAATTAATTAGGTATTGCATCACAGTAGTATAGAACAAGTCCCCTTGCAACTTTCCTGAAACCATGCTATATTCCCATCTTTGACAGTTGGAAAACGAAAAACGGTTGTATAGCTAGTAAAATCAAGGCTGGCAGCCGTTTTTTGTTTTCTGATTTTATATGATGTATAATGAAGCATACAATCTCGCAATGGGATTTTTTTTAGAAGGAGCAGTAAAAGAATGTCAAAAGATGAATATTTGATAACAGATAAACCTCTTAAAGCGTTGACTATTTTCGCGATGCCAATGATTCTTGGCAGCTTTTTTCAGCAAGTCTATAATATGGCTGATTCGATTATCGTCGGTCAGTTTGTCGGTTCTTCTGCACTGGCAGCAGTCGGTGCCTGTGCGGCACTTACGAATGTTTTCATATGTGTGGCACTTGGTGCCGGTGTAGGTGCGGGAGTGCTTGTGAGCCGCTATTTTGGTGCCAGAAATTACAGTAAAATGAAAACGATTGTGTCAACATCACTGATCAGCTTTTGTATTTTAAGCATACTCCTGGGTGCATTTGGATTTGGGTTTTCCCGCCTGATGATGAGCTTGTTACAGACACCTGCTGATATACTGGACGAAGCAGTATTGTATCTGCAAGTCTATTTTGTGGGTTTTCCGTTTCTTTTTATGTATAACATTCTATCTACCATGTTTACATCAATCGGCGAATCAAAAATTCCGTTAGGACTTCTGATATTTTCATCTGTATTGAATATTTTTATGGATCTTTGGATGGTAGCGGATCTTGGACTGGGTGTGTTCGGTGCAGCTCTTGCAACGCTCATCGCACAGGGTGTTTCCGCAGTGTTTTCGTTTTTGATTTTTCTTTACCGGATGCGTCGGTATAAGTGCCGGTATAGATGGTTTGACAGACAGGAGTTACAATTAATGCTTCGAATTGCCATTCCATCAGTTCTTCAACAGTCTACAGTATCAATAGGCATGATGATCGTACAGGCAGTTGTAAATCCTTTTGGTACACAGGCACTTGCAGGTTACGCAGCAACGATGAGAGTAGAGAATGTTTTTTCATTGATGTTTGTATCGATTGGTAATGCAGTTTCACCATATGTTTCCCAGAATCTTGGCGCAAATAAAACCTCACGTATCAAAAAAGGCTATCGTGCGGCATTGTTATTAGATGCATGCTTTGCAGCTCTCGCTTTCATAGTTATTGAAACACTGCATACTCAGATTTCATCATTATTCCTGGGCAAAGACGGAACAGCCCTGGCATATCAGGTGTCTGGTGATTATATGAGATGGCTTGGTTATTTCTTTATCTTTATGGGTATCAAGATGGCAACAGATGGGGTGCTTCGTGGCCTTGGAATTATGCGTCCATTCCTTATTGCGAACATGGTAAATCTTGCGATTCGTTTATCGGTCGCACTGATTTTTGCACCACGTTTTGGTATTGCATTTGTCTGGCTTGCTGTACCGGCAGGTTGGCTTGCAAATTTTTTAATATCCTATGTGGCTCTTCGGAGATCATGGCAGACTGATAAAGAGGTGCAATCCCGATAGCCTAAATTAATTTAAAAGGAGAAATTTATAGTATGAACGACAAATGTGTGGTATTGAATGCAAAGAAAATGAATTTTGATGGAAAGTTGGATTTTTCCGTTTTATCTTCTGATGTTACAGTATATGATGATACTGGCATGCGGAAATCATGACAATTTTACCAGAAATCTTCAGGTTCCGCATGTTGAGGTAAACGGAAAAACACTTGGTGTTATAGGTGCAGGACACATTGGCAGAAAAGTTATCCAGATCGCACAGGCTTTGGATATGAACATACTTGTATATACAAGGACACCGAGAGAGGATGAGAAGGGGATCCACTATGTATCGCTTGAGGAATTACTCAAGAATAGTGATTATATTTCTATGCACTGTCCATTGACGGAAAGTACAAAACATATGATAAACAAAGAGTCTTTATCACTTATGAAACCCTCAGCATTTATCATTAATACTTCAAGAGGTGCACTTATTGATGAGACTGCTCTTATAGAAGCATTGGAAAATGGTACGATTGCAGGAGCCGGACTTGATGTTCAGGAAACTGAACCACCTGAAGAGAACAGCCCTCTTTATACTATGGATCAAGTCCTCTTGACGCCACATATGGGCTGGAAAGGACTTGAGACAAGACAGCGGTTGGTTTCTATTCTGGCGGATAATATAAAGCAGTTTATGGAAGGGAATCCGATCAATGTTGTATCAGGTCTATAGGATCTGGCAGTAAAGTGAGGGTATAACTTCCGGGTTTGCAGAGTGAAAAAATATAATTATAATCAATAAGTCAGTGCTTTGATATCTTCTTCCGATACAGCGGGAATAACATAAACAATAGAATTCATAAGAAGAACGCTACAATCCATATTCTGAAAACACGGAAAACAGAAAGCAGTGTGCGTAAGATATTCTTACCGAAGAGTGTCGCTAATATGCTGGTAGACTGGAAAGCTGAGCAGGATGAAATGAAAGAAATCCTGGGTGATGAATATATGGATTATAACCTGGTTATGGCAAGTACCTTTGGTCTGCCTCTAGGCGATGGAGCAATCCGTGGTCCTTTAAAGAAACTGATCGAGGACTATAATCTCCCACCGGTTGTATTTCACAGTTTCCGTCATAGCAGCGTTACTTATAAGCTGAAATTGAATGGTGGAGACATCAAGGCGGTACAGGGTGATTCCGGCCATGCTCAGGTCAATATGGTTACGGATGTGTACTCTCATATTCTGGATGATGACCGAAGGAAAAATGCAGAGCTTTTTGAAGAAGCATTTTATGAGAAAAAGAATCTGGATCCACAGATGCATGTACAGCAGGAAAATAATAATACTGTTGCCAATGGTAATATCAAGGCATTCCCCGGAGGAACGCTAAAAAAGGTACCGCATAATTATCGGATCTGACGATTATGCGGTACTTTTATTTTGCAGGAAAAGCTATCTTATAAGTACTGACTGAACTCTATTTTTTCTTTATTGGGTCCCTCAATTGTAAAAAACTTTACACCATTCTCCCAAAATGGAAGAAAATGGATCTCATCATTGGTCGTATTCATCTGCATTTTTTCAATATACTGATAAATCTCTTTTATATCTTTTACATTAATTGCTACATGATCGATTGCCCCACTTTCCATGCGGGCAGCTTTGTTTTCATAAGTCTCGATCACAAGTGTCTCCTGTTTTAAAAATGCCACTTTTTCATTCGCCTCTTCATTGACGGTCCGAAGTGCAATTTCAAATCCAAGCTTTTGATAAAATTCAATTGTCTTCTCAATATCATTCGTTGGAATTCCAATATGCTGTATTCCGGTTGTATATGTTTTTAAATTCATTTTATTGTCCCATCCTTTCCCTGACTTCCATCAGTGTCGGCATTGCCGGTATCGCACCTTTCTTTTCCACACACAGGCTTGCAACCGCATTTCCAAACCGTACATATTCTTTCAATTCATTCAATGTAAATTCTTCCGGTTTTTTTCCTGATTTACTGATACGGTACAAAAATCCTCCCCAAAAAGAATCTCCGGCCCCGTTCGTATCTGCCACTTTGCTTACAAATCCTGGAATCTGTAGGCCTCCCTCTTTACAATAGAGGTAAGCTCCTTTACTTCCCAGAGTTACCACAACGATCTTAACTCCTTTTTCAAATAAAAGCTTTGCCGCCTCTTCTGGCTTTTCCTTTCCTGTAAGAAGTTCTGTCTCCTCATCTGAAATTTTCATCAGATCCACATATGGAATCAGACTCCGCATTTGTTCCTTTGCTGTTTTTTTATCTTTCCATAAAGAAGCTCTGTAGTTTGGGTCATAGGATATAATACTTCCTTTTTCCTTTGCCCGTCGGATTGCATAATGAGTCGTATTTCTTGCCGGCTGCTCCGTCAGGGAAAGAGAGCCTACATGGAATAGGGTTGTCTTGTCTAAAATATCAACATTTATCTCTTCTTTCTCAATTTTGGTATCTGCTCCCGGTTTTCTCGCAAAAGAGAAAGAACGCTCTCCATTTTCTGCCACGCTTACAAAAGCAAGTGTGGTGAAATAATTTTCGTCCAAAAGCATTCCTTTTGTATCAACTTTTTCTTTTTCTAATACAGATTTCAGAAATTCTCCGTGCATATCTTTTCCGGCCTTTCCTATAAAGGCTGTATGTGCACCAAGTTTTTCTGCAGCAACTGCAACATTTGCCGGAGCTCCTCCTGGATTCTGAGCAAACAATATCTGTCCCGTATCGCTGACTCCCTGCCACGTAAAGTCAATCAATATCTCACCGAAAGTCGTAATATCATATAGAGATCTTTTTGCTGCATCATAAGTATCTGCCAAAAGACCATTTTCTAATAGTTTTTCCAAAATATTACTGCACTCTATCTCTTCATCCGTATGAATATGCAGCTCCCCGACTTCAAATTCCGGCATACTCAAAACTCCCAGCATTGACTTTGCATTCACTACATACCTGCCGCTGCAAAGTTCTGCATCATATGGTATTTTTTCTACTATGCTTACCAGTTTTCTAGCATTATTCATTGTGCCCAATATTACTTTTGCGATCATCTTTTACCCTCCTAAGCAAATATGCTAATAACCATCGCACAGATCAGACCTGTAAATCCTATGATTGTCTCCATCATTGTCCATGATTTTAAAGTCGTTTTTTCATCAATTTCAAGCAGTGAACTTACCAGCCAGAATCCTGAATCATTCACATGACTGAATGCAGTTGCCCCTCCGGTGATGGCACAAACCATCGCAGCCAGATAAAGAGGTGAAAGACCGGCAACTGCTGGCATAGATGCCATAATTCCGGCTGCCATTGTCATCGCAACCACAGCAGCTCCTACAGATGCTCTGACCAAGGCTGCAATTAGAAATGCTACCAAAATTAATGGAAGACCACTTTTTTCAAGTGCTGGCCCGATGATATCACCCATTCCGCAATCCTGAAGTACCCAACGGATAATACCTCCACCTGTGATTACCAATAATATCTGTCCGGTAGGGCACAGAGAGCGATCCAAAATTTTCTTTAACTGCTCCCCATTATATCCCTGCTTTTTTCCAAGAAAATACATTGCACAAAGAACTGCTATAATTAATGCTACAAAAGGAGTACCCACAAACTCAAGTACCGGACGGATTCCATTTAATGCCAAAATATACTCAGAAAGTGTACTAAACAGAATCAAAACCAGTGGAACAAGAATAATGGCGATCACAGTTGAAAATTTCGGAAGATTTGCCTCCTCTTCTTCCCTTACCTCTGAAACTGCCGATGGAAGGCCGGTATGTATCTTATTTCCGATAACCTTTGACCACAGGATCCCTGCAAAGATCAAAGAAAGGATACCTGTTGGTACACCAACTGCAATCATAATTCCAAGATCTACCCCCAGCATATTTGCAACCAATACGGAACCGGCTGACGGCGGAATAAATGCAAATCCGGTCGCAAGTCCTGCCAAAAGAGGAATCACATAGTACAGTGTCGATTTTCTTGTTTTTTTTGCCAGACCGAATGCCAGTGGGATAAGAATGACAACTCCTGCTTCAAAAAAAACTGTCGTTCCGACAACAAGTCCCGTGATTCCAAGTGCAATTCCGGCTTTCTTCTCTCCACATTTATTTACCAGTGTCTGAGCTACACACTGTGCACCTCCCGATACCTCTAATATTCCTCCAAATAAAGATCCCAGACCGATTAATAATACAATTCCTTGAAGGGTCTCTCCAGCTCCTTTTTCTACTGTATTAACTAAAGTCGGAACCGGCATTCCAGCTCCGAGCCCGATTACTAATGCAGAGATCAGCAGGGACAATACTGGGTGAAATTTAAATTTAATAATTAACAGCAATAATAAGACAATCCCCGCTGCCGCCGCAACCAGCAGTCTTGTCGGATCTGCTGCAAATACTGCTTCTGTCATTTTTATTTTCCTCCTGCCCGGAATGCTGGTATTTCGAGTATTCCGGCTTACCAGCATCCCGCTATCCTCTTAATTAGCAAACGTACTTATGGATCGTTGTTTTTACAGCTCCTGATCCCGCAATCATCTCACGGAACATTTCTTCAATTTTCTCACCAATTCCATCCTTATAAAGATCTGTAAAGAAAATACGCTCATTGGATAAGATTGGTTTTAACTGATCTGTAAATGTTTCCGGTTTTCCTACAACAATATCACCAAGCTGCTCCTGAAGTTCCTCATTCATTGGATCTGGAGCAAGTTCATATTTCTTTCCTTCATCATCTACCGCCAGCATATATCTAAGCCATCCTGCAATTCCGAGTGGGATGGCAGTAAGCTTTGACGCATCTCCATATTTTGCAACATATGCTTTTACTGTCTCTCCAAAACGGATACCAACCATCTGTGATACGTCAACTGCAAGACGAAGGTTTGTATCTCCAAGATACTCATTCGGGAAACGATCATGAAACAACTCATCTACAAATTCCTGCGGTGAAAGGATTCCAGGATCTGCAACTACCGGAAGGCCTTCATCATAAGCAACCATACGAGCCATCTTCATCATATCTTCATTTGTATTGAGCATATGTGCGAACAGATCATATCCAAGCACAACGCCCAAAGGACCTGTTGCTGAGTGAACCGGATTGAGACATACTGTTACTTTCATTCTCTCTGAAAGATTAACGGTATTTCTGTCTGCCAAATAAACTCCAAATCCCTTTTCCAAAGCCGGACGGCCATTCGGGAAACTGTCTTCAATTACAAGATACTGTGGTTTCTCTGCATTAACAAACGGTGCAATATAAGTCTGCTTGCTTGTGATCACCGGCTGCATGTCCTCTACTCCAAGTGCTTCCAGGTCAGCTGCAATCTGCTCACTCGGTCGTGGAGTAATCTTGTCGATCATTGTCCACGGGAATGCTATAACATTCTCATCGCTGATATAATCAATAAAATCTGTATCTACAAAACCAGCTTTTCTCCATTCTTCTGCCATCATCAGTACAGACTCCCGAAGCTTTGCACCATTCTGCGAACAGTTATCCATCGATACCAGTGCCAGTGGGTATTTTCCTGCTTTATATCTTTCAAGAAGCATCGCTACAAGCACTGCCATCGCTCCTGTTACCTGATCTGGTCCGTTCTTGATGTCGTTCTCTACAAACGGGAACCAGCTTCCGTCTGCTTTCTGAAGTGCATATCCTTTTTCTGTAATTGTAAAGGAAACTAACTGCAAGGATTTACTTGCAAAAATCTTTTTTAACCGGTTCCACTGCTTTGGATCTGCTGACTGTGCCTTTACAGCCTCTGCCAGTGAACCAAGAACTTTATACTCGCGTGTTCCGTCTCCATGAAGGATCACACTAAGTCCCAAATTATCATATGGATCGTAAATCTTATCAACTACATCATAGTCAAAGGTCTCTACACATGTGATTGCTCTGTCAAGAACCCCTTCTTCCAAAAGACCATCTGCAATGCCACCAATAAAAATACGGAAAATATTTCCTATTCCAAAATGTACCCACTTTGGTTCTTCTTTTGCTTTTTGTGAAACCTTTTCCACATCATATCCAGGAAGTGTAATTCCCGCTTTATTCCATAATTCACAATCCTTAATTCCTTCCAATGTTAACTTCATTTCTTTTCCTCCTTGTTCTACTTTTTAATTATGCTTTTGACTTACGTTTATCTCTAAGTTGTAAGTTAAGTATATATCTGTTGATACCAATTTTCTATTGACGAAAATACAATTTTATTTTATTATTTTTGTCTATTTTAAACAAACAATGATCCGGATTCTTGTTTTACAAATCTATCTATATTAAAATAAGCTTAAATCTTATGCGTATGATTCATCCATAAGTGAAGGAGGAAAAATGAAAGAAAAAGGGATGACCACGATTAATTTAAAAAAATTTAACCGTAATAAAGTTTACCAATATATTTATCAGCAAAAAGAAACTTCCAAGCTGCAGATTGTCCGGGATCTGCAAATGGGACTTTCTACTGTCAGTCAGAATTTGAATGAATTAGAACAGGATGGCCTGATCTGCCGAAACGGATATTTTGAATCTACCGGGGGACGAAAGGCCCAGATTATAAGAATTGTTGAAGATTTCCGCATATCACTTGGACTTGGAATTTTGAAAGATATGTTTCATATTGTAGCAGTAAATTTATATGGCGAAGTCATGGCGACAGAAACCATTGAACTTCCTTATGTGAATAGTGATACTTATTATACATCACTCGCAGAAAATGTAGAGACATTTATTCTGAATCGTCAATATGAACCCGAAAAAATTGAAGGTATCTCCATCGCTACCCAGGGAATTATTTCCCCGGATGGAACAGCCGTAATCTATGGAGACATCATGGGGAACACGCAGATGAAGCTTTCTGATTTTTCTTCCAGACTGCCGTACTCCTGTCACCTGGAACATGATTCCAAATCAGCTGCAGATTTAGAGCTTTGGAATCATCCCCAGTTCGACAGTGCATTAATTTTTCTTCTGAATCCCAACCTTGGCGGTGCAATTATCACCAACCATAAGGTTCATCAGGGAAAACATATGCACAGTGGGCTTTTTGAGCATATTTGTATTGACCCGAATGGACCTGATTGTTACTGTGGTCATCGCGGATGTCTTGAGACTTACTGCTCAGCTAACGCTTTGAAAGCGGCTGCCGGGATGCCAATTAAAGACTTTTTCAAGATTCTGCACACTACGCAGACTCCTACGCTTCTTCGAATTTGGAGAGATTATTTGGATCACCTTGCTTTTGCAATCCGTAATCTGAACCTTGTGATCGACAGTCCGGTAATCATAAGCGGATACCTTGCACCTTATTTTCGTAATGCCGATATGCAATATCTGTTAGAAAAAATTAATGAACAATCTCTTTTCCATATGGAAGAGGATCAGCTTCTGGTTGGTAATCACGGACAATACACTCCGGCAATTGGAGCTGCGCTCTATTATGTGAAAGAATTTTTATCCCCTGTAGTTTCATAAAAGAAAAAGCAAATTATTTTTAGATGCCAGGGTTCTAAGGTCTAAGCCCACATGAGCTTGCTCATAGGTGGGTGAAAGACCTTAGAACCCGCCCCGATATGAGCATAAAAGTGGGATGATAATCCCACGATATGCGAATATTGGGTAGGATTGTGGGAGTGCGTAGCACGGAGCAATCCGTAGGCATCAAAGTCGGGGGCTTTTGACCCCGACATCATTTTAAAAATTAATATATCCCTGCAGCCAGATCACGCCCTTAAACCTTCTTCCGATCTCAGGTTGTCCCATGACCTCGTCAGCCGGCACACAAACGTCAAATTGCAGTTCATTCACACTCAGCTTCATCTGATACAGTCGGACACCTGTAGCACCGTTTATACGCTCTCTGACAGCAAGTATCTCACCCATAATGGAATAAATATCACATTCGGCCCCATAAGGCATAAAATAAGTATCTACGATTGTAAAAACATCTTCATTTTTCAACCTTTTTGACATTTTTGAATATATATCCATATCATCCAAAGTCAACGTCTCGATTGCCGTCTGATCTCCGTTCCGTGCTGCATTCATCAATTCCCGACGATTATCAGATGCCGCCTTTTCCCATTGTATCTGCTGTTCATTTTTTACGACCGGAAGTAAAATCATTCCCGATAATGCCAGCCCTGAGAATGTAACAGAAGTCTGCACTCCTTCCACAAATCCGGCTTTTCTTTCCCTCATGTATTCAATTCCGTTTTGAATTGTGAAGATCAGGCTGATACCTACTTTTGCATCTTCGCATAAGCCGACATACTGTTCTTTTTCAATCTTACGTTCTACTGTAATATCAGCATAGGTGGTAATACCACTTCCTGTGAAATATGGAAAATAGTACGCTCTTTCAAACTTCTCATCTTCCGTCAGTTCCCCACAGACTGAGATGCCGATTCCTTGTCCGTATTCTTTTTGAAATTCGCAGAAATCTTCCCCCTGCCTGTAAGATACTACTGTCTGATGCGTAAAATTTTCTTCTGTTTCAGATAATAATTTTTTTAAATCTTTTCTTGTATGAATATTATTAAATCCTATCGCTTTTAAATATTGATGCATTGTCTATTTCTTTCTTTTCTGGATTATCCACACGGTTTCATTTATAAACGTGAATAATTCACAGCAAATCCCGGTTTACTGTGAATTATTCTCCTATTGTAATTTTTATGATGCCAGGGTCAAAAGGTCTAAGCCCACATGAGCTTGCTCATAGGTGGG
>ENA-OPDI01001826-OPDI01001826.1-human-gut-metagenome-genome-assembly--contig:-NODE-1826-length-13243-cov-2.757886_pt1 | contig 13243 bp, 9 predicted proteins | sample MGYA00241262_ERZ501504 | MGnify/ENA primary metagenome ERZ501504 (study PRJEB25962, sample SAMEA2042570) | human gut metagenome | biome: human gut; feature: human-associated habitat; material: faeces...
TGTTACCTATCATTTATAATTCATTTGTTAATTAGTTAGTGGAGTAGTCCTTGATTAACGATCCTCTTTTATAGTGGAGATTGTTAATCAGGGACTTTTTTTATAGGAATATGCATTGCCTTTTCTAAATTTTACTACTTTTGTTTTGTGAAAGACACATAATTGTAATATGTCTTTTGTTCTTTTGGAAAAACGATTAAACAAAGTCCAAGGAATGTTAGATAAATCAGCTCAATACACTAATACGGATGACGAGAAGCTCTTTTCCTTCATAGAAAAAGGAGATAAAGGAGCTTTTACACAGGCTTATGACAGATATCATAAGCTGCTATATGTATTAGCTTACCGTTATTTAATGAATGCAGACATGGCAGAAGATGTAGTGCAACATGTCTTTGCCCGTTTATGGGAATTTAGGTCGGAACTACATGTAGGAATCAGCCTTAAAAACTATCTGTTCACTATGACGAAAAATCATGTCTTAAATCTGATTCGTAATGAGAATAGTGCAATCAGCAAGAACTATGAGATAGCCCAATCGACGCCTGTCTACGAAGATAATCTGATAGAAAATCTGGAGAAGAAAGAATTGATGGCCTCTTTTTATAAAGCGGTAGATATGCTTCCGCCACAGAAACGCAGTATTTGTTTGATGAAAGTGAAAGAGGAACTAACGAATCAGGAAATAGCCGAACGGATGAATCTGTCTGTTAATACAGTCAAAACGCATTATACGGAAGCATTGAAAATGCTACGTATTCATTTAAGTAAAATGCTAATAATTGTTACTTTTGTCACACTAATGACATATTTAAGTGTCCACTATTTAAGATAAAAAGAGAATGAATCGACCCACTGATAAACTAATAGAAGAAGTGCTTGCCGGAGTTGCTACACCGGAGGATGCAAAATTTGTGGCGGAATGGTTTGCCACAGAAGAAGGGAACACTTACCTGGATGCTGTGATGACTCGGGAGGCAGAATATTTAAAAGCCGAAACGGCAGAAATATATGTGGACCATACTATACTTTCAGAAAAGATGTACCATCAGATTCAAAAGAACATATCACGCAAACAGATCAAACGTATCTGCTTCCGTGTGGCTGCAATCTTGATTCCCGTTATTTTCCTGATAGGTCTTTATTTACAGATCAATTCCCGAGTGGATTTATTCGGCACTACGGAGTATGAGGAAATTCGTGTTGCCAAAGGAGAGCGGATACAGATGATGTTTCAAGACGGGACACGAGTTTATATCAATTCAGATTCCTGGTTGAAGTATCCTAAAAAGTTCGGATTGAGTAAGCGGGAAATTTTCCTGGTGGGAGAAGCCTATTTCGTGGTAGCCAAGAATAAAAAACGTCCGTTTATTGTTAATCTGAACGGACCTTCCGTTCATGTACTGGGTACTTCTTTTGATGTACAAGCCTACCCGGAGAATAAAGACATTGTGATCTGTCTGGATGAAGGACATGTAAACCTGACTCTCTCCTCTGCAAAAGAATACCCGTTACTGCCGGGCGAGAAACTGATATATAATAAAGAAAGTGACCAGTGCCGGATAATCAAAAACGATCATTCAAAACAAGTCTCAATGTGGAAAGATAATGTGATTTCTTTTAAAGATACTCCGCTGACAGAAGTAGTCAAGGTTTTGAACCGCTGGTATAATGTAAACTTTAAGATAGAGGATGAGCAGGCATCGAAATATGTATATACGTTGACCTCGGATAATACGATACTGGAGAAAGTGCTTCAGGATTTGGAAAAGATTGCGCCGGTAAAATTTGAATATGATGAAGTCCGGAAAGAAGTGACAGTCCGAATGAAACAGGACGGAAAGAAGTAAAATATACTGGATAGGATAATAGAATGAGGACAGGCTGTGTATATACGCAGCCTTTACTGTTTTAGAATAAGAATGTTATGAAATAAATTAGGCTTATGCAAAAAAACTCTTTTTTCTCTCACCCGCTTTTTTGACTTGTGTGTCTACTAAGCATAAATGAGATTTTAAATCTAAGTTTAACTTTAATCAAAGCAAGTAGTATGAAACACAAAGTTCTGCTCGTATTGTTGCTGGGAATAATCATAAGCGTTTCCGCTTCTGCCCAAAAGGTGACAATGAATCTTAAACAAGTAAAGCTGGAGAAAGTATTCTCTGCTATTACACAGCAAACTGGTCTTACGGTGGCTTATAGCCGTACGATCGTCAATCCGGATCGAATAGTGACGGTAGAAGCAAAGAATCAGGAACTATCTAAAGTTCTGAATGATTTGTTTCTCGGTACTAACGTAAACTATGAGATCGGAAAAACAAAAATTTATTTGAAGGAGAAAGTTACGGATTCTGAACAACAAACCAGTAATGCGAACAAAAGAAATATATCCGGTCGGGTAGTCGATGAAAAAGGAGAGCCGATTATTGGCGCCAGTGTGATGGTACAAGGCAGCTCTTTGGGTACAATAACGAATGTAGACGGACGTTATACTTTGGCTAATGTTCCCGAAAACAGTACGATTACAGTATCATACATCGGATATATTACGGTTAATTACGCTGCTACCAGCAGAAATCTGTCCCAAGTAGTTCTCCGCGAAGATAGTAAGACACTGGAAGAAGTGTCTTACTATCTTCGCGAAGATAGTAAGACACTGGTAGTGGTGGGATATGGTACGCAAAAGAAAGTAAACCTGACTGGTGCCGTTGCTATCGTTTCGGGTGATGAACTGACGACCCGTTCTGCTGCTAACTTATCACAGCTTCTGCAAGGTTCTGTACCGAATATGAACGTAAACTTTAGTTCGGGACGTCCCGGACAAGGGGGAAGCTTCAATATCCGTGGAGTCAACTCCATTAGTGCGGATGCAGCACCTCTGACTATTATTGATGGAATCGAGGGAGATATAAATAAGGTAAACCCCAATGACGTAGAATCCATCAGTGTTTTAAAGGATGCTTCGGCTGCTGCCGTATATGGTGCCCGTGCTGCTTATGGAGTTATTTTGGTTACAACCAAGAATGGAAAGATAGGAAAGACCAATGTCAGCTATAACGGTCGTTTCAGTTTTGGTGATACAACAACTTCTACGGACTTTGAGACACGTGGTTATTATTCGGCCGGTATTAATGATATGTTCTACAAAACATACCAGGGCGTCCCTTATACACATTATACCCAAGAAGATTACCATGAATTATGGATTCGCCGTAATGATAAAGTGGAAGATCCTTCCCGTCCATGGGTGGTAGAAAAAAATGGAGAATATAAATATTACGGCAACTTTGACTGGTATAATTGTTTGTTTGATAATACCCGCCCCACTTGGGAACATAACTTGACGGTTTCGGGAGGAACCGAAAAAGTAAAGTACATGCTATCAGGTAACTACTACAATCAGAAAGGAATTATCAGAATAGATTCAGACCGCTTTAAGAAATATACTTTTCGTTCAAAAATCATCGCTAATATCACTTCCTGGTTTGAATTAAGTAACAATACCTCTTATTATCATTCTGAATATACTTATCCGGGGCTATCGGGAGTAAATGATGTTTTCAGCAGAGCCGGGCGGCATGCTTTGGCAAGTATTGTGCCGATGCATCCGGATGGAACCCTGGTTTACAGAACAGGTCTGACAGACACAGGAGAAGTGGCAGATGGTGTTAGTGCCGTATTATTGAATGGCGGCCACCATAACCGGGATCGTGAATATGAGTTTGTAACTACGTTCGAGGCCGTATTGAAACCCATCAAACATTTTGAGGTTCGTGCAAATTACAGCTGGGCGCATTACAACCAGCAGAATTTGAATCGTTCCGTAGATGTGTTATACTCCAGAAATCCGGGAGAAACAATCACAATGGATAACGGACGTACCAGAGGAAATTATTTATCGGAAATACAAAACAACCAGATACGCCAGACTTTCAACTTATACGGGACGTATGACAATACCTTCGCAAATGCACATTCTGTAAAGGTCATTGTGGGAGGTAACTATGATTATAAGTATTTCAAGAAACTGGGAATGAAACGTAACGGGTTACTCTCTGAATCTCTCGATGATTTTAACCTGGCAAAAGGTGATGATATATCCATAACCGGAGGACAAGAGGAATATGCTATTCTTGGTTTTTTCTATCGTTTGAATTACGGATATAAAGACCGCTATCTATTTGAAGCCAGCGGACGTTATGACGGTAGTTCCCGTTTCCGTCGAGGACATCGTTTCGGTTTCTTCCCGTCATTCTCTGCCGGATGGCGTGTCAGTGAAGAAGCCTTCTTTACACAAGCCAAAAACTATGTAAGCAATCTAAAACTAAGACTGTCTTACGGATCATTGGGAAATCAGAAAACAGTAGGTTATTATGACTATCTGCAACTGATTAATACCGGAGCGGTAATGAACTATGCTTTCGGAGATACTACGAAAGGCGATTATGCCTATGAGTCAGCTCCGAACTCTACCGATTTGACCTGGGAAACTGTAATCACAAAAAATATAGGTTTGGACTTGGGTTTTCTTAATAACCGTTTGAATGTATCTTTTGATGCATATATTCGTGATACCAAAGATATGTTGATGGCAGGAAAGACTTTGCCTGGCGTATATGGTGCCTCTTCTCCCAGAATGAATGTGGCAGACTTGCGTACGAAAGGGTGGGAAGCATCTATTACTTGGGGAGATAGTTTTACTTTGGCAAGCAAGCCTTTCAACTACCGGATAATGGCTGGTATCGGAGATAACACCTCCAAAGTGACAAAATATGATAATCCCAACCGGACGCTGACTGATCCTTACGAAGGACAGCAGTTGGGCGAAATATGGGGATACGTAGTAGACGGTTATTTTAAAACGGATGAAGAAGCAAGGAATTATAAAGTGGACCAATCGTTCGTTAACCAAATGATTAATGCAAGCGCTTTGGATAATGGACTTCATGCCGGTGACCTCAAATTTGTCGATTTGGATGGTAACAACAAGATTGAGCAGACAACATCGGCTAATGACCGAAAAGACATGAAAGTGATCGGTAACTCATTGCCGCGCTATAATTATAATTTCGGAATCTCCGCAGACTGGTATGGGATTGATTTTTCAGTTCTTTTTCAAGGCATTGGCAAACAAAACTGGTATCCTGGTGCTGAAACGTCCATGTTTTGGGGACCTTATTCCCGACCATACGCTAGTTTTATTCCTTCCGACTTTATGAGTCAGGTATGGAGTGAAGAAAATACAGATGCTTATTTCCCACGTCCCAGAGGATATGTGGCTCTCGGTAGTAATCGTGAATTAGCAGTGGTTAATACTAAATATTTGCAGAACTTGGCTTATTGCCGATTGAAGAATCTTTCTATTGGCTACACATTGCCGGATAAATGGCTTTCTAAAATAGGTTTCGAGAAAATACGTGTTTACTTTAGTGGTGAGAACTTGCTGACATTCACTAAGCTACATTCCGATTATATTGATCCGGAACAAGCATCGGCAAGTAACAGCTGGAAAACAAGTAAAAGTGACGCGAATATTTATCCCTGGGCAAAGACATACTCTTTTGGTGTAGATATAACATTCTGATAATAACGAATATAAAGGAATATAGTATGAAAATAATGAAATATACATTGTGGGCGACTGTTGGTCTGTCGTTGTTATTTGCTTCTTGTGAAAGCATATTGGATATAAATCCGAAAGATCGCTTGACGACTAAGGATTATTTTACGAATGAAGAGCAATTACAATTATACAGTAATCAATTCTATTCGAATAACTTCCCGGGTGATGGCGATATTTACAAGGATAATGCTGATGTGTTGATCGTATCACCTTTGGACGATGAAGTGAGTGGACAACGTGTCATTCCGGAAACGGGTGGAGGATGGAGTTGGAGTGCACTGCGATCAATTAATTTTTTATTGGATAATCTGGGAAACTGTAAAGACCAGAAAGTGCGCGACAAATATGAAGCCCTGGCACGCTTCTTCCGCGCTTATTTCTATTTTGAAAAGGTGAAACGTTTTGGAGATGTACCTTGGTACGATAAAGTACTCGGCTCGGATGATGCCGATTTATACAAAGCCAGGGATTCACGCGAATTTGTGATGGGAAAGATAATGGAAGATCTTAATTTTGCCATAGAGGTTTTTAAAGAAACCAACCGGACAAAAGAACTTTATCGTGTAACCTGGTGGACTGCCCAGGCATTGAAGTCACGTGTAGGATTATTTGAAGGTACTTATCGTAAATATCATGGATTGGGTGATTATGAGAAATACTTGAATGACTGTGTAAGTGCCTCTAATGAAATTATGACTGCTTCCGGAGGATATTCATTGTATCAATCCGGCTCACAGTCCTATCGTAATCTCTTTAAATCAGAGAATGCGATTGATGCGGAAATCATATTGGCAAGGGATTATAATAATGATTTGAGTCTGGTTCATAAAGTACAGGCATTTGAGAATTCTCCGACATTAGGCCGTCCCGGACTTTCGAAAAAACTGGTCAATTATTATTTAATGAAGAATGGCAACCGTTTCACCGACCAACCCAATTATGCAACAATGGAGTTCAAGGATGAAATAGTCAATCGTGATCCGCGTTTAGCGCAAACAATCCGTACTTCAAATATAAATATGAATGTCACGATGACCGGATACCACTTGCTGAAATATGCAAATGATAATATGAGCTATACAGGTGATTCAAGCAATGACCTTCCTCTGTTCAGATTGGCAGAAGTTTATTTGAACTATGCCGAAGCAAAGGCAGAATTAGGCACACTGACGCAAACTGATATCGACAATACGGTAAACAAATTGCGGACACGTGCAGGAGTTACGGGAAAACTGAATATGAACGCAGCAAACCTTTCTCCGGACCCTTATATGTGTGCTCCGGAAACCGGTTATGTGAATATCACAGGAGATAATAAAGGGGTGATTCTGGAAATCCGCCGGGAACGTGCGATAGAGTTGGTCATGGAAGGCTTCCGTTATTATGATTTGATGCGCTGGAAAGAGGGGCAATGTATGGCCCAATCCTTTAAAGGATTTTATCTTCCTGCTACAGCTATCAATAAAGCGTATGATATCGATGGAGACGGAACAAATGATGTCTGTTTCTACACCACATCTTCGCAACCCAATGTTGGAAGTGTGACGTATGTAAAATTGGCTTCCGATGGAAGCGGCACCTCATTGACAGAAGGTAATTATGGCAATTTATTGTGTTACAGTTGGATCGACCGTACCTGGAATGAGAACCGTGATTATCTATATCCGATACCAAGACAGGAAATAACCTTATCTAATGGTGTCGTAACCCAGAATCCGGGATGGAATGAATAACAAGTATAAAAGATATAAATAATAGATTTATGAAAAAAATAGTAATATACACATTGATTACCTTCATATTCTCTGTTTTCGCCAGCAGTTGTGAAGATAATAAAGACAATTCATTGTACTATCCTGATTTCACGTGGGATACAGGAGATGGCGAGGAAGACGAAGACCCCGTGACTGAAACGTCCATGCGTGTAGCAACTTATAACTTACAGGTGGAGACTGGTACAGGATGGACTAACCGACGGGAACGTGTGGCACAATTAATCAGAGACTACGATTTTGAGATTTGTGGATTCGAAGAAGCCAGTTGGGAACAACGTTCCTACTTAGGAACTCAACTTGCGAGTGATTATCAGATTCTCGCTTATGGTCGTGACACTGGAAATGACGATAATAAGGCAGGAGAGATGAGTGGCATTTTATATAAGAAGAGCCGCTACACATTACTGGATGCCGGACGTTTCTGGTTTTCCGAAACTCCGGAAATTCCTTCCAACGGATGGGATGAAACAAATTTCAAACGTTTCTGTGTATGGGGAAAATTCAAGGATAGCAAGACTCAAAAAGAATTTTATCTTTTTGAAACTCACATGCCTTTGGCTGATAATGCCAGAAAACATGCATGTCAAATGCTGGTGGATGCAGTTTCCGATAAAGCAAAAGACAATACTCCCGCATTTTGTACCGGCGACTTTAATGCGACTCCTGATGCTCCCGAAATAGCCACTACGATTTGCCAAAGTGGTATATTGAAAGATGCGTATCGGGAAGCAACCATTCAGCATGGTGCTCTTTTTACATTTCCTTCTAAAAAGACCAGAATTGATTTTATTTTTGTGAAACATGCTACGGTGCTTTCTACCCGCACTATTGTCAGTTCTTTATCCGATCATTATCCTATGGTGATTGTAGTAGAAATCTAAAATAAAAATGAAGATTATGAAAAACAAATTTTATCATATAAGTACATATTCGGTAATGAGATATTGGACCATTTTATGGATGGCTGTTTTATCTTTCTCATGCTCTGATTTTAATCCGATGGATTCCTATAGCCGTATTCCGCCGGATAGAAACACAGACATAGATGACGGAGATGAGGGTGACGGAGCAGGCGGGCTTTTTGAAAAAGGTTATGGAACAATGAACAAACCCTACCTCGTTATGGATGTGATACAGATTCAGAATATGAGTGAAGCCTTGGTGAAAGGAAAGATGATTTACTTTCAGTTGGGGGCTGATATTGATATGAAGTCTGTATCTAATTGGGAACCATTGAACTCAAACGGTGACTATTATATCTATTTTGATGGAAATAACCATATTATAAAGAATTTCACCTGTACAGACAAAGCGTATGCTAGTTTTTTTGGTATTTTGGCCGGGACTTGTAAAAATGTCGGTTTCTATAATGCCCATGTAGAAGCAGCTACTAATAGTGGGGCAGGGGTTATCGGCGGTTATATCGGAGTGAAAGCTCCGAACGCTGTAGAGAAGACAGGGCAGGTGGAAAACTGTTACGTCTCCGGAAAAGTGAAAGGAAAGTATGCTGGTGGAATAGCTTCCCGTATGGGTAGACCGTATGGAGGACAGATTTGTTATATCAAAAACTGTTATTCTACAGCAGAGGTTATATCTACAGGAGATGAATGTGGAGGTATTGTAGGTTCTATGTATGAAAACAGCGAAGTGTCGTATTGCTACTCTACAGGTGTATTAATTGGTGCCAATTCAGTGGGTGGTATTGCTGCCCTTCCTTCCGAAGGAGCAAAAATAACTGCCTGTGTTGCCTGGAACTGGAAAATAACGGGACCCGCTGCCAAATCAGGACGTATTAGTGGAGTTTTGTCTCAAGGTGAAAGTGGGCATCAGGCGGATCCTGTCGCATCTGAATGTTATGCATGGGAGGATATGATTTGTACAGGATTTGCTCCGGAGGATAATGCAGGTTCCGTTTCGGCAGGAAAATATGATGGAGTAGGCGAAAGTGTCCTGACTTTGCAGAATAGAATTGCCAATTGGGGGACTCCATGGCATAATGTTGGGAATATAGATATGGGATTCCCTATTTTGGAGTGGCAACTGGATAGAGGAGATTATGCTAGTTATGGAGGACATGACAATGAACCAGAAGGTGATTTTGCTAGTGGAGACGGGACTCAAAATAATCCTTATGTGATTGCTAATACCACCCATATTCAGAACATGAGCAAAGTCCTTATTGGAAAACAAACGACCTACTTTGTTTTGAGTGCGGATATTGATATGCAGGGGATCAAGTGGACGCCTTTAAATGGAGATGGTCCGTACGAGAAATGGATAATTTTTGATGGACGCAATCATGTAATTAGAAATCTGACTTGTGACTCCGGTTCTTATCCCAGTTTCTTTGGCGTATTGTGTGGAGAATGTAAGAATGTAGGATTTGTCGATGCAAATATCTCATCTACTAACCAAGGTATCGGTATTATAGCCGGTTATGTAGGATTAAATAGCGGTGCGGTAGGATTCACAGGTAAAATCATTAACTGTTATACTACCGGAATACTGAAAGGGTCGGGAGCAGCAGGCGGAATTGGTGGTATCTTCGGCGGTAATGGACGTATTGAGAACTGCTATACCACTGCTACTATTATTGATCAGATAAATGCTGATAACGGCAAAGCAGGTGGAATTATCGGAAGGTTCCATGCTGGCAACACGACTTCATATATTGAAAATTGTTATGTAAGTGGTGACATCAGTGCTACTAAAGGCGGCTGGGTTGGAGGTATAGTCGGTAATATGGATAGCGGAACACTAAATATCAAGAATTGTGTGGCATGGAGTAATACCTTGTTAAACAATTCAAACCAGGCAAAAATAGGACGTATAGTGGGAGGACATAACAATAATGTTACTGCTGAAAACTGCTATGCTTATGACGGTATGATTCTGAAAGCAGGAGAAACTATATTTACCGTATCAGATGAGACATCACCGTCCGGTAGTAGTTTTCAGGGAGTAGCTAAATCTGCTAACGAGCTGAAAAACACTGTCACAAACTGGGATTCTTCTCTTTGGAAAGAAGGAGGCAACGGCTATCCGGTATTTAAATGGAGTAAATAAATTGATATTTAATGATTTGTAATATGAAGTGTTCTATAAATAAGAAATATTATTTTCTACTTTTGATTTTATTTTTTGCCGGAGGTTTTCAGAAAAAGCAGATAAAAAAGCCCAGCTTCCGACAAAATCTTTCAACTTAGACAAAACGAAACCAGAAGATATTATTCGCCTTGCATCTTATAACATCCGTACCAAAGGAGACAAGGGGGATAAGGCTTGGGAAGTCCGTCTGAACGCATTGGTAGATGTTGTGCGACGGAATAAATTCGATATGTTTGCCATACAGGAAGGGCGTACCTCTCAATTAAAGGATATGATGATTCTGAACGAATATTCTTATATCGGTCGTGACCGTGACGGGGATAATAAAGGAGAACATTGTGCCATTTACTATAAAAAAGATCGCTTTAAGGTGTTGAAACATGGTGATTTCTGGTATTCGGAAACTCCGGATATACCTTCTTATGGTTGGGGAGCACGCTGTCGTCGGATTTGCACTTGGGGATATTTTAAAGACCTCCGGACTGGGAAGAAATTCTATGTGTTTAATTCGCATACGGATCATGAAGCAACAGAAGCAAGACGACAATCTTCGTTCATGTTGTTGGAACAGGTAAGGAAAATCGCAAAAGGTAGACCAACCTTTTGCACCGGTGATTTTAATGCCACTCCGGACGAAGAACCGATACAACTTCTCCTGAAAGATAGTTTATTACAGGATTCGTATGAATGTACTCTGACGCCTCCTAAAGGACCGTCCGGTAGTTTTTATGCCTATGACAAAACTGGAAAAACAGCTAAGCGCATAGATTTTATTTTTGTGACTCCAAAAATAAAAATACTTTCTTATCACACCATTGATGATGATATAAAGTATAATAAGTACTCTTCAGATCATTTTCCTGTAATGGTGGAAGGACTATTGAAATAAGAGAAAGATAATACACCCAATAAAATTTGTCGTCTTTTTCTGATAATTAAAAAAGAATTTACAACAACGAATAAATGGAAAAATATTTATTAAGTATTATGAAAAATAAGTTTCTGAATGTGGCTTTATTTCTGCTTTTGATGATACCTTGTTGTATCTATGCACAAGATAATCTTTCTGCATTGATTCCGATGCCCAATAAGGTCACATCAGATTCAGACATGGTGTTGGTGTTAGAGAATCAAGTCAATTGTTATATTGAGACTGATAGTTTGGAGTTTGAGTTGAATACGCTTTCTTCTATTTTTAATAAGAGATTCGGAATCAATGTGAAACGTTCTACAGAGAGCTCAAAATCAGTAGTACAGCTATTGATTGATAAATCTTTAAAAACAAAAGAGCATTATCAATTGAGTGTAAATGAAAAGAGATTGGTAATTAAAGGAGCTACTTCTGCTGCTGTATTTTATGGATTGATGACTTTGGATCAGATTTTGGCGGGTGATATTTGTGCTACAAAACAAAAAACAATAGCATCTGTTGAAATTGATGATTGTCCGAGGTTTGATTATCGTGCATTGATGCTTGACCCGGCACGTAACTTTTTACCTATTGATGATATTAAATTCTATATTGACCAAATGGTTAAATACAAATTTAATGTATTACAACTTCATCTGACAGATGATCACGGTTGGAGTATTTGGATTGAAAGTCATCCTAGTCTGGCAGGTGCAAGATTCTATACCAAAAAGGATATTCAGGAATTGGTAGATTATGCAGCTATGCGTCATGTACAAGTGATTCCAGAAGTAGATATGCCGGGACATACGGTTTTTTTATTGTCAAAATATCCAAATTTGGCTTGTATTCATCAGCGTCAAACTGAAAAAATTATAGGTAAGACAGGTCACATGATGCTTTGTGCCGGTAACGAGGAGGTTTATGCTGTGATGGATGATATAATTGGAGAAGTTGCTAAGATGTTTAAATCTCCGTTAATTCATTTAGGAGGTGATGAGGCTGATATACCTAAGAATTGGGCACAGTGTGATTTGTGTCGTACTTTGATGGAAAAGAGAAAATATACCAAGCCTTCTCAGTTGATGATTCCTTTTTTTGAAAATATTTTAGGATCTGTTCGCAAATATGGAAAGAAACCAATATTGTGGCTTGAATTGAACAATGTGTATCCGCCTGCTGACGATTATCTATTCCCATATCCTCAAGATGTAACGTTAGTCAATTGGCGTGAAGGTATGACTCCAACAGGGCTGGATTTTTCTGCCAAGAAAGGACACAATGTAATTATGGCCCCTAGCGAATATACATATTTTGATTATCCACAATATAAGGGAGAATTACCGGAATATAATAATTGGGGGATGCCTATTACCACATTAGAACGTGCATATAAATTAGATCCTGGATATGGTCGTCCTTTGGAGGCACAGAAGCATATTTGGGGAGTAATGGGACCATTATGGGGGGAAGCCATTATCGATATAAATCGTGCTACATACATGACATATCCACGTGCTTTTGCACTGGCAGAAGCAGGTTGGACACAAATGGACAATCGTGGTTGGGAATCCTTTAAGAAACGCGTTCTTCCTAATATCACTGAACTAATGAAAACGGGTGTTTCAGTTCGGGTACCTTTTGAGATTACAAGATAACCTTGTCAAAGGTGCGTTGCTATTTTCAAAATATCGTGCAAATGAAAAAGCCGGTGAAGTGATATGATTGACTCCTTGTAATTGTATTGGAGAAAATAAAAAAGATTTTTAATTTGATAAAGTAAAACGATTATATGAAAAAGATATTACTCTCATTTTTTATTGGTAT
>ENA-OPDI01001829-OPDI01001829.1-human-gut-metagenome-genome-assembly--contig:-NODE-1829-length-13219-cov-8.314722_pt1 | contig 13219 bp, 14 predicted proteins | sample MGYA00241262_ERZ501504 | MGnify/ENA primary metagenome ERZ501504 (study PRJEB25962, sample SAMEA2042570) | human gut metagenome | biome: human gut; feature: human-associated habitat; material: faeces...
CGGTCAGCTCACCTCCCGGCAGGCCTCAGCGCTGCTGCCCGCCTGTGTGTGCAGCGGGCCGTCCTTTGTCATCCTCACGGTAGGGCAGCAGATGCTGGGCAGCCGCGCGGTGGGGGTGCGGCTGTTTGCGGCCCAGCTGCTGGCGGGATACCTCACGGCGGCGCTGCTGTGCCGGATGCAGGGCGGGGCCGGGCAGGCTCCGCCCGCGCAGGGGGAAACCATTCCGCTGCCCGCACTGGACGCGGTGATCGCGCAGGCGGCAGTGACCTACCTGAAGCTCTGCGGCTTTGTGCTGTACTTCCGGCTGCTGGCGGCAGGGTGTGGGGCATTGCTGCCACAGCCGTGGGCGGCGCTGCCCGCCATGCTGCTGGAAGTGTGTTCCGGCTGCGATCAGGCCGCCCGCACCGGGCTGTGGGCCAGCACGCTGTGCTGTGCGGCGCTCAGTGTGCAGGGGGTGTCGGTGCTTTTGCAGGTGCGCACCATCTGCCCGGCCGAGATCTCGCTGCGGCCTTTGCTGGCAGCGCGGGCGGTGCATCTGCCGCTTTCGGTGGCGCTGTTCTGGCTGGGCAGCACCGTGCCGGTGCAGGCCGTGCAGACCTTTACCACCCTGACCGAACGGGTGGTGGTGCTGCGCCGTGTCCCGCTGGACTGCGCCCTGCTGGCCTTTGCCGTGTGCTGCATCACGGTGGAGGAGTTGGCGAGGAGTTAAGGTGCGGGCTGGGCTGCGTGCTGGGAGTTTCTCCAGCGAATGTCCGGGAAGTGGGGCCCCGTGCGTAAGCACAGGGGCGGAACCGTGGGTTCTGCAACTGAAACGACCGCCGCCAATGGCGGAAACAGGGAGTTGCAGTTGGGGCCGCGGCCAGCGAGACGCAAGCGAATGCGACGCGGCTGCTGGGTGCCGCAACCCGTTGCTGTTCGCGGAGAAAGCTGCCAGCACGCAGCCTGCGGTTTCTGGGAACTTTATCAGGTGCTACTGTAGGAGCGTTATCTGAGCAAGTTTGAACTTTTAAACGATACAACGATTGAAAAGTAACTTTGTCAAGGTGAGAAAGTTCCATTGTTCTGAGAAAGTTCCAACTTTGTCAAATATCCGAACTTTGTCAAGCTGACAAACATCAAATTTATAACGTAGATAAGTATTTAAAATGGAACTTTGTCAGATGTTTCTCCACAGTAGCAGGTATACCAGCGATTCCTGCCATCTTTTCCACGGATCGCTTGCTTTGCGATTTGGCTGGACTTCGTGAGGTCACTGTACACACGGTTGTATGTACTGTCACTGCACCCGATCTCCCGCAGGACGGCGGCGCGCAGCTCGTTGCTGGGCATCGACCCAAGGCGGCTCTCGGACAGAACGTTCAGGATGGCGCTGCGGGTGTCCTGCCGGGTCTCCGCCGTGCGTACCCGCCGCTCCTCAATGAAGTCGGCATCCTTCTTATCGGTGTAGCCGTCAAACACGGCCCGCGCGGTCTTTACGCCCTCCACCTCCACATCGTCGATGTGCAGCAGCACCGTCTGCTGGGGGCGGGCGTAGCTGTTTTTCTCGTGGCTGAGATAAATTTTGCCGTCGTTCTTGGCGCGGCCCATCATTAGCACGCTGCGGGCCATGTCCCAGATATCCGAGCTGTCGGCCAGACGTGCGCGGCCGGAAACGCCCTGCTTTTTGTTGGAGTGCATCACGATGAGCACCGCGCAGCCCTGCTTTGCGGCAATGGCGCGCAGCGGCAGCAGGGCACTGCGCATCTGGTTGCGGCTTGCCATCTCCACATCGGCGGGCAGAAAGCTCTGCAGCGGGTCCACGATGAGCAGCAGCGGCCCGGCCTTGGCGGCAAAATCCGCCAGTGCCTGATCCTTGAGGGTAAGGGGCTGGCCGGTCTTGCCAAAGTAGTCGTCGGCGGTCAGCACCAGTACCCGGTTCATGTCGGCCCCGGCCGCCAGCAGACGGGCCTTGAGCACCTTGCCGGGGTCGTCCTCGCCCGCAAGCAGCAGCACCTTGCCGGTCTGCTGCGGCGGCAGCGGAAAAAAGCCGGAGGTCTTGCCCGCCGTCACATAGGCAATGAGCTGTGCCTGCCAGATGCCCTTGCCGGTGCCGCCGTCGGCACCCAGCAGCGACACTTCGCCCAGCGGCAGCAGCTGCGGCACCAGCCACGCCACACTCTGCATGGGCACATCGGCCAGCAGGCCGGGCTGCGCCGCGTTGCCCTCCAGCGCAAGCTTGCGCTGCTTTGCGTCCGCGTTCACGGCTGCCATAAAGGCTGCGGGGTCGGCCTGCCACGCCTGCTTGCAGGTGTTGAGCCATTGATCGATCTTGTAATTGACGGCGGGCAGCTGCATGTTGCAGGCTGCGCCGCGCACGTCGTCCAGCAGGTCTTCCCGTGCATCCGGGTCGGTCTGGTGGAACATTACCGCAAAGGTCAGGCGGCTGAACAGCTGCTGCTCGGTCCTGCAGGCATCCAGCATGTTCAGAAAGTCTGTGCGGTCCTGAATGGATACTCCCAAAATACATTTCTCCTTTCGCTGTGGTTTATAGCTGGAAGCAAAACCAAATGTTGTTGCAATAAGTATAACTCTGAAAAAACAACGTGTCAACAAATAGTTTTTGCGCAAAAAGCCACAGCTTCCGGGGTGAAAATGCACAGGAAAATGGGGAAAGAAAAAGAGAAGGCGGGCACCTTCTCTTGACAAAACGGCAAAAAATAACTATACTATAAATAGAAAAGGTGCTGTCCGCAATGGTCAGCTCCTTCCGGTTGGATCAATAAGAATGACCGCTTACCGTTTGGAGACAGGGGCGGTCATTTCTTATTGTTATGGATCTCTTTGAAGATTGCCCATGCGATCTGAAATGTAATCCCAACTGTGCCGCCAACAATGACGAACAGCTGCAGAACATCGTTCAACACCATGATGCATCCCCCCTTCCGCGTTTGCGAACGGGGGAACAAACAATAAGCTTTTACGTCCCCCGGACGCTTGCCGGAGGGAAGCATGACCACCTGCGCTTGCAGGTCGGGTTGCGGCACCCAGCATCCGCTTCGCTCTCGCTTGCGTCTTGCTGGCCGCGGCCCCAACAACTTCTCCTTGTTTCTGCCACTGGCAGCAGTCGTCGTTGTTGCAGCACCTTAACGCCACCCTTTGGGGCGGCTTTTTTAGTTTAACATACTTTTTGACGAAATACAATAAGAAGACACAGAAACGACGCTTTGTAAAATTTTATGGTGCATGGTTGCTTTTTGAAAAAAGCAGAGTATAATAAAAGTGAGAAAGTAAGAAAATCGCACAAAGGAGGATGAAGGATGCTGACGGAATTGAGGACAAAATCCCAGATCACCATTCCAAAGGATATTGTAATGAAGATGGGCCTGCGGGAGGGCGACAAGCTGGAGATCGTGGAGAAGGATGGCGTGATCGAGCTGATGCCGGTAGCCGTTTACCCCAAAAAGTATCTGGACGAGCTGCGCAGCGAGATCAACGAAGCAAAGGCCAAAATTGCGGCAGGGGAGCAGCCGGTGTTCGACACTGTGGACGCACTGTTTGAAGCGCTGGACGGTGCGGACGAATGAATTACAAGATCACCTACACCAAACGATTCATAAAGAACCTGAAGCGTTTGAACGCAGCGGAGCGGGCGCAGCTGAAAAAGAAGCTGGAAATTCTGGAAATGGACCCGCTGTATCCGTCGCTGCGCACAAAGCGTATTCAAGGCACGGTAGACTTGTTCGAGTTCAGCGTAAACATGGATGTGCGGGTCATCTGGCAGTACGACGGTGATACGATCATTCTGCTGTTGGACATCGGACACCATGATATTCTGAATCAATTTTAAAAGCCTGTAAACACGATAAAAAGGCCGCTGCGTTCACATGCAGCGGCCTTTCCGTATTCAGCGGCGGTTTACTGGATGCCGGTCACAGGGTAGTCCTGATCCTCAACGGCCTTCTTCAGCACGTCGTCGGCGACCTCGGCGTTCAGGGTGACGATGGCGGTGCCGGCCTCGTGGCTCACCACGGCCTCGTCCACCTCGGGCAGGGCTTCCAGAGCCTTCTTCACGCGGGCTTCGCAGTGGCCGCACATCATGCCTTCCACTTTCAGGGTCTTTTTCATAGCAGTGTCCTCCTTGGTACTCTCTTTATTTGCAACCGCTGCGGGCTGTGCGGAGACAGCGGGCAGGGAAGCGGCATTTTTTGACGCACGATCGTGCTTTGTGCTGTGCACGTCGAACAGGTTCAGGCGCAGGGCGTTGCTTACCACGCAGAAGCTGGAAAGGCTCATGGCAGCAGCACCGAACATGGGGTTCAGCGTCAGGCCGAAGGGGATGAACACGCCTGCGGCCAGCGGGATGCCGATGATGTTGTAGATGAACGCCCAGAACAGGTTTTCGTGGATGTTGCGCAGGGCAGCGCGGCTCAGGCGGATGGCGGCGGGCACGTCCGACAGCTTGGAGTTCATCAGCACCACGTCCGCCGCGTCGATGGCAACGTCGGTGCCTGCGCCGATGGCGATGCCGGTGTCGGCACGGGTCAGGGCCGGGGCATCGTTGATGCCGTCGCCCACCATGGCCACCTTGCCGGATGCCTGCAGCTGGCGGATGACCGCTTCCTTGCCGTCGGGCAGCACACCTGCGATCACCTCGTCCACACCGGCCTGCCTGCCAATGGCAGCAGCGGTGCGCTGGTTGTCACCGGTGAGCATGACCACGCGGATGCCCATGGCCTGCAGCTCCCGGATGGCGCGGGGGCTGTCTTCCTTGATGGTATCGGCCACCGCGATGATGCCCAGCAGACGGCCTGCTCCGCCGAAGAACAGGGGCGTTTTGCCCTGTGCGGAGAGGGCTGCGGCCTTCTCCTGCAGCTGTGCGGGCACGGTGACTTTGGTGCCGATAAAGGACGCATTGCCGCCAAAGATCTCCACGTCGTCCAGCTTTGCGGCCAGACCGTTGCCCGGCAGGGCGGCAAAGCCGGATACCTCGGGGGCGGTGAGCTTCTGCGCGTCGGTGCAGGCCAGCACGGCCTTTGCCAGCGGGTGCTCGCTCTTGCGCTCCAGTGCGGCGGCAAGGGTGAGCAGCTCCGCCTCGGAAACGCCCTCGGCGGGCAGAATGTCGGTCACTTTTGGTTCACCGCTGGTGATGGTGCCGGTCTTGTCCAGCGCCACGATCTGGGTGCGGCCTGCAGCTTCCAGCGAAGCGGCGGTCTTGAACAGGATGCCGTTCTTTGCACCCAGACCGTTGCCCACCATGATGGCCACCGGCGTTGCCAGACCCAGCGCACAGGGGCAGCTGATGACCAGCACGGAGATGCCGCGGGCCAGCGCATAGCCCAGCTCCCGGCCCAGCAGCAGCCACACGATGGTGGTGACCACCGCGATGGTAATGACCGCAGGCACGAAGAAACCGGACACCGTATCGGCGATTTTTGCAATGGGAGCCTTGGTGGCGGCGGCATCGCTGACCATCCGGATGATCTGGGCAAGGGTGGTGTCCTCGCCCACGCGGGTGGCCCGGCACTGCAGGAAACCGGACTGGTTGGTGGTGGCAGCGCTTACCTTGTCGCCCGCAGCCTTGTCCACGGGGATGCTCTCGCCGGTCAGGGCGCTCTCGTTCACGGCGCTGGTGCCTTCCAGCACGATGCCGTCCACGGGGATGTTCTCGCCCGGGCGCACCACAAAGATGTCCCCCTTCTGCACCTGCTCGATGGGCACGGTCACTTCGGCACCGTCCCGCAGCAGGGTGGCGGTCTTGGGGGCAAGCTTCATCAGGCTCTTGAGCGCGTCGGTAGTCTTGCCCTTGGAGCGGGCCTCCAGCATCTTGCCCACCGTGATGAGGGTCAAGATCATGGCAGCGGACTCAAAGTAGAACTCCATCATATAATGCATGACCAGCTCACTGTTGCCGTCCACCTGCGCGCGGGTCATGGCGAACAGGGCGTAGGTGCTCCACACAAAGCTTGCCATGGAACCCATGGCCACCAGCGTGTCCATGTTGGGCGAGCCGTGGAGGAGCCCCTTGAAGCCGTTGATGAAGAACTTCTGGTTGATGACCATGACAATGCCCGCCAGCAGCAGCTGCACAAGGCCCATGGCGATGTGGTTGCCGTCGAACCAGCGGGGCAGGGGCCAGCCCCACATCATGTGGCCCATGGAGAAGTACATCAGCACCAGCAGAAAGCCCAGCGACGCAATGAGCCGCCGCTTGAGCTTGGGGGTCTCGTGGTCGGCCAGCGCGTCAAGGTCGGCGCTGGTGGAGCTGGCAGCCGCCGCGCCCGCACGCTTGGGGCTGGCACCGTAGCCTGCATCCTGCACGGCCTTGATGATCTCGGCAGAGCTGGCGGTGCCCTCCACGCCCATGGAGTTGGTCAGCAGGCTTACCGAACAGCTGGCAACGCCGGGCACCTTGCTCACGGCCTTCTCCACCCGGGCGGAGCAGGCTGCGCAGCTCATGCCGGTAACGTTGTATTGTTCCATAAAATATCACTCCTACGTTGAGTATGCACGGGAACGGGCTTCTTATTTCATGAGCTTGGGCAGCAGATTCACCAGCTCGTCCAGCTTTGCCTCGCTGCCCGCGCGCAGGTCGTCCGCCACGCAGGTGGAGATGTGCTGTGCCAGCAGCTCCTTGGAAAAGCTGTTCAGTGCCGAGTTCGCCGCCGCCACCTGCACAAGGATGTCCACGCAGTAGGCATCCTTTTCCAGCATGCCGCGGATGCCGCGCACCTGCCCCTCGATGCGGCTGAGCCGGTTCAGCAGGGCCTTGTATTCCTCCGGGCTGCGGTCCTTGTGGCGGCAGCAGGAGGGGGTGGCGCTTTCGGTGGGCACAGCGGATGCGTCAATGGCCGGAGCCGTGGCAGCTTCGGGCTGGGCGGGCGTGCCGCAACAGCAGCAGGGCTTTTTCTCGTTGTCCATAAAATATCTCCTTTACCCATAGGGGGTATACGTCTTACAGCATGAGTATAGCACAGCAAACCCGATAAATCAAGTAGGGAATTGAAAAATACAAACAAAAAGAGGGAAGGCACTGCAAATGCCTTCCCTCTATCAAATCACTTTTACTTCTCCAGAATCCGCGGCACAAACAGGCCCAGCATCTTGCCCCACCAGTACCACTCGTGGGAGACATCGCCGCCCCAGATCTCGAGGTGGGCGGGCAGGCCCTGTGCGGCCAGCACATCGGCCAGCGCCTGCGTGTCGGCTTTGGCATCGTCCTCGTAGGCACCCTGACCGGCGCAGAGCATCAGGCTGTTCTCCTTGGCCTTGGCCAGAGCCAGCTTGTCGGCGATGCCGTTCTCGGCCAGATACTGCAGGGGAGAGCAGCGCAGCACCAGATCGTCGGCTTCACTGCCCCAGAAGCGGGCCAGATCGTAGATGCCGGAAAGGCCGATGGCACCGGCAAAGAGCTTGGGACGGCGCAGGCGGCAGTTGACGGCGTGCACAGCGCCAAGGTCGATGCCCACACACCACAGCTTGGCATCCTTTGCGGCACCGTTCAGGGCCAGCACCCGGGGAGCCAGCTCGGCGGTAAGGTAGACGAAGTACTTTTCCTCCATCTCGGCGCGGCGGCGCACCGGAATGTCGCCGTTCAGTACGGCCTCGCCGTCAATGCTGTCGGCGCAGAACAGCTGCACCTTGCCCTCGTTCAGCAGCGGGGCAATGGCATCGGGCATGCCGTTGTTCTCCCAATCATAAAAGCGGCCGCCGCGGGCAGGCAGGGCCAGCACCGGCACACCGGCGCTGCCGTATACCTTGAACTCCATCTCGCGGTTCAGCACGCTGCTCCACTCTTTGTAATAGGTACCCTGGATCATAAATCAAGCACTCCTTGTTTCTATATTCACCGGCCCGGGCGCAGTCGCTGCACGTTGGTGCCGGTCGTTGGCGATCAAAAGAAAGCTTTCTCTGGAAATATCACACGAATTGGTTGCGCTGGGCATCGTATTCGTAGCCCACGGCCCGGAGCTTTGCGCACAGATCTGCCTTGTCGGCATCCAGATCTTCGCACAGAGCATCGAGGTTTTTGTAAAAATCACGCAGCTTCAGGTTCACCACGCTCAGCAGCATGATGGGATCGTTGGGCAGAGCCATGTGTTTTGCCTCCTTACAGCAACAAAAAAAGCCGGCCACTCGACAAAGTGACCGGCCACATACACCAAATTAGACAGCGCGGGTAACTTTGCCAGCGCGCAGGCAACGGGAGCATGCGTAGACGTACTTGGGAGAACCCTCAACGACCGCCTTGACACGACGGACATTCGGCTTCCAGGTACGGTTGGAACGACGATGAGAGTGAGAAACCTTGATACCAAAGGCAACACCCTTGCCGCAGCATTCACATTTAGCCATGGTACTTGCACCTCCTGCAGTGAAGTAAGGAATCAAAATAATCAGCTTGACTATTGTAGCAGATTGCCGGGCAAAAAGCAAGCCTTTTTTCAAAAAATCTTGCGTTTTTTTGGAAAACTGCCCCGATGCACTCAGATGCTGTTTTTTGTTACGACCCCTTGTGTGAAAATGTGATTTGGAGCAGCCCGCAGGCTGCAACGGCGACGACCGCCGCCAGTGGCGGAAACAGGGAGAAGCTGTTGGGGCAGCGGCCAGCAAGACGTGAGTGCCGTTCAAGGCACGAAACGAATGCTGGGTGCCGCAACTCGTAGACAAATCACGAATTAAAAATAAAATTCCGCTGAAATGATCAGAGCGAAGCGGAGATCATTTTAAATCGTCTGGACACCCCTTGTCTAAAACCTCAAAAAATAGTATTATATATGGTATACTGAAAAAAGGCAGGAATATCGAATGACCTCTCAGGGCATCTATTATCTCATCCGTGCGCTGGTGGCGCTGGTGGCCATCCCCTTCCACGAGTGCGGCCACGCGCTGGCGGCATGGCTGCTGGGCGACGACACCGCAAAGCGGCAGGGGCGGCTCTCCATGAATCCCTTTGCCCACTTTGACCTGCTGGGCACGCTGTGCATGGTGTTTGCGGGCGTGGGCTGGGCAAAGCCCGTCTCCACCGACCCCCGCAATTTCAAAAACCCCAAGTGGGGCATGGCCCTCACTGCGCTGGCTGGCCCTGCGGCGAACATGATCCTTGCCTATGTGGGCATGGTGGTGTGGAAGCTCATGTACTACTGGGCACCGGTGAACGATGCCACCATCTACATTGCCATGTTCCTGCAGTACCTTGTGCTGATGAACGTGAGCCTTGCCGTGTTCAACTTGATCCCGGTGCCGCCGCTGGACGGCAGCCGCATCCTGCTGGTGGTGCTGCCCCGGCGCATCTACTTTGGCCTGATGAAGTACGAGCGCTATATCATGATCGCCCTGCTGGCGGCAGTGTGGTTCGGCGCACTGGATACCCCCCTGTACTACCTGAACAACATCGTGTGGGAGCTGCTGGGCAAGGGCACCGGCTACATTGATAAGATCGCGTATTCCATCTACTATGCCGGCCTTGGGACGGTGGTGTGAGCGTGGCAGAAGAACTGACCTTCCATCTGGAAGATTTTGACGGCCCGCTGGAATTATTGCTGGCGCTTGTGGCCAAACATAAGATGGACCTGCACAACATCCCCATTCTGGAGCTGATCGACCAGTACACCGCCACGGTGGCGCGGGCCGACCCGGACCCGGAAGCCGCCAGCGCCTTCATCGAGATGGCCGCGCGGCTGGTGGAGATGAAAAGCTACCTGCTTTTGCCCCGCAGCGAAGAGGGCGAGCGCATGAAGCAGGAGTTCACCGGCCAGCTGATCGAGTACGACCAGTGCCGCCGCATGGCTGCGCTTTTGCGCCAAAAGGCCGAAGCTGCGCCGGTTTTTGTGCGTCCGCCCATGGAGATGGAGTTCGATAACACCTACGACCTGCACCATGCGCCGCAGGTGCTGGCGGATTACTGGGCCGTTCTTTCCGGCCGCACCAAGCTGCGCCGGGAGCCTACCCAGCAGCAGTTCGAGCCGCTGGTCACAGCGCCCATGGTGTCGGTGACGAGCCGGGTGGTGTACATTCTGCGGCACCTGATCAGCGGCACAGCGGCAAAAATGAGCCAGCTGTTCAGCCGCCAGCAGACCCGCAGCACCAACGTGGCCACCTTTCTGGCCTTGCTGGAGCTGGTGCGCGGCGGCCGCGTAAAGCTGGACGACGAGGGCCGGCTGACCATGCAGCGGGGCCGCATCCAACGTGATAAGGAGAAGGAATGAACCAGAAACAGATCCGTGCAGCCGTGGAAGCCATGCTGTTTGCCAGCGGCGACCCCATTGGTGCCGACAAGCTGGCCCAGGCGGTGCAGCTGCCGCAGCTCAGCGTGGAAGCCGCGCTGGAAGCCCTGCGGGAGCGCTACGCCCGGGAGGACAGCGGCCTGTGCCTGCTGCACCTGAACACCCGCTGGCAGCTTGCCACCAAGACCGAGTGGGCCGACTGCATCCGCCGCCTGCTGGACAGCCGCCGCGCAGTGCCCCTTGGCCCCGCCGCCATGGAGACCCTGACCGTGATCGCCTACAACCAGCCGGTGTCCCGCGCCTTCATCGAGCAGGTGCGCGGCGTGGATTCCTCGTCCAGCGTGTCGGGCCTGCTGGAAAAGGGCCTCATTGAGGAAGCCGGCCGCCTTGACCTGCCGGGCAGGCCGGTGAGCTTCCGCACCACCGACACCTTTTTGCGGGTGTTCGGCCTTTCTTCTCTGGCCGACCTGCCGCCGGTGCACGGGCAGGAAACGGAAACGAACGCATCACCGACAGAAAGTGAGGGATAACGCATGGGAGCATTCCTCGCCGCGCTGGGCGCAGTGCTGCTGTTCATTCTCCGGGTGATCGGCATTCTGCTGCTGGTGGTGCTGATCTTACTGATGCTGTTGCTGCTGTGCCCCTTCTGCGCAGACCTGTGCTGGGAGCACGGCGTGCTCACCGTAAAGGCCGGTGCGCTGGGCATCACCTTCCCGGTGTTCCAGTACCCGAAGCCGGAGCCGCCGCCCGCACCGGAAAACCCGGAGCCGCCCAGGGGCTTTGGCAAGGTCAAGGCAAAGTTTGCCGCATGGCGGGCCGAGCGCAAGCGGAAAAAGGCAGAGGAAAAGGCCCGCAAAAAGGCCGCTGCCGCCAAGGCAAACAAGCCCGCCCAGCCGCGCAAAAAAGCAAAGATCACGCTGGAGATCCTCTGCACCATGCTCAAAGGTGCGGGCACTTTGACCAAGGCTGTGTTCGGTGCGCTGCGCATCACAAAAATACAGGTGCGCCTTGGCGTGCGCGGGGAGGACCCCGCCGCCGCTGCCCGCAGCTACGGCAAGCTGCAGGCGTGGCTGTACCCGGTGCTGGGCGTGCTGGACCGCTTTCTCTGGCTGCAGTTCGATGAGCTGCGCATCCTGCCGGACTTTGGCAGCGGGCAGCCCACCGTGGAGGACCGGGTGTCCTGCCGGGTGAGCGCACAGGCACTGTTCATCGTCCTTGCGGCGGTGCGGGTGCTGTACGAGTTCTGGCGCAAAAAAGTATTGGACATCTTCCTATAATGTGGTACACTATACGTGTATCCGGATCTGCAGACAACGGGCCTTTGCCCGAATCAAACCGATAAAGGAGAGCTGTTTTATGGCTGAGCATCCCATTCAGGGCCTGATGAACGTTACCATGGAGAAGATCCACCAGATGGTGGACTCCAACACCATCATTGGCAAGCCCATCATCACCGAGGACGGCACCACCATCCTGCCGGTTTCCAAGGTGAGCTTTGGCTTTGCCTCCGGCGGCACCGACTTTGACGGCAAGAACGCCGCCAACAAGGACCTGTTCGGCGGCGGCTCCGGTGCGGGTGTGAACATTCAGCCGGTGGCCTTCCTCGTGGTAAAGGACGGCTGCGTGCGCACCATCCAGCTGTCGGACAACGCCGACACCATCAACCGTGCCCTGACCATGCTGCCGGAGCTGGTGGACAAGGTTGCCGCCCTCATCAAGAAGGACGAAAAGAAGGAAGAGCCTGCTGCTCCTGCTGAGCAGTAAGGGAGGGGGCTTGGCACCGGACACTCCGTCCCGCCTGCGCTCGCCAGACCACCAGCGAAAGAAGCCCTCGCACTTCCCGACGGGCTTTTCTGTCGATTTTAGTCGCAGCCTGCACTTTAGACATGGCTTCGCGCATCTTGCCGGAGTATCCGGTGCCGATCCCGGCAGGACGGCAGGGAGTTTCTCCAGCGAATGTCCTGGGGGTGGGGCCCCGGCGCGCAAGCGTTGGGGCGGGACTGGAGTCCTGCAACGGCAACGACCGCCGCCAGCGGCGGAAACAGGGAGTTGCCGTTGGGGCCGCGGCCAGCAAGACGCAAGCGATAGCGAAGCGGCTGCTGGGTGCCGCAACCCGTCGCTGTTCGCGGAGAAAGCTCCCTGCTGGCCTGCCAATCACCATCGCCGTAACTGTGAGCTTCCAACTCACAGTTTTGATACAGGCGCACCCGCACCCCAAAGCAGGGGAGAGGTGCGCGTTTTGAGCGCCGGGAGGCGCACAAGGAGTTTTATTATGGCAGAAGAACGTATTCAAAAGATCATGGCTGAACAGGGTCTGTGCTCCCGCCGTGCGGCAGAACAGATCATTGCCGAGGGCCGCGTGAAGGTCAACGGCCACCCCGTCAAGGTGGGCGACAAGATGGACCCCAACCGCGACGTGCTGCACGTGGACGACGAGCGCATCTATATCCGCAAGGATCAGCAGATGTACTATCTGGCCCTGTACAAGCCCCGCGGCTATGTGACCACCGCCAGCGACGAGCTGGGCCGCAAGACCGTGATGGAGCTGGTGAGCGATATCCCCGCCCGCCTGTACCCGGTGGGCCGTCTGGATAAGGACAGCGAGGGCCTGCTGCTCATGACCAACGACGGCGCGTTTGCACAGGCTGTCACCCATCCGTCGGGCGGCATCTCCAAGCTGTACCGCGTCACCGTGCAGCCCCGCGCCGATGAAAGCCAGATCCTGAAGCTGAGCAGCGGCGTTGTGCTGGACGACGGCACCAAGACCATGCCCTGCGCCATCAACGTTGTTACGGATGAGCCGGGCCGCACCGTGATGGAAATGACCCTGAAAGAGGGCAAGAACCGCGAGATCCGCCGCATGTGCGAGACCGTGGGCCTTGAGGTGGTGCGCCTGAAGCGCAACGCCGAGGGCGTGGTGAAGCTGGGAATGCTCAAGCCCGGCACCTACCGTGAGCTGACCAAGGCAGAGATCAACGGTCTGCGTGCCGCTGCCGCCAAGGGCCGCGCCCAGACCC
>ENA-OPDI01001834-OPDI01001834.1-human-gut-metagenome-genome-assembly--contig:-NODE-1834-length-13185-cov-9.175933_pt1 | contig 13185 bp, 11 predicted proteins | sample MGYA00241262_ERZ501504 | MGnify/ENA primary metagenome ERZ501504 (study PRJEB25962, sample SAMEA2042570) | human gut metagenome | biome: human gut; feature: human-associated habitat; material: faeces...
AATTATATTTCATAAAAAACACCCCAAAAGTGTCCAACTTTTGGGGTGCAGTACAAACAACCGTCCGATTTTTTTGTTTCCCGTCAATCGACCGCCGTATGGTCGCCCAGCTTCCCGTGCAGTTCACGCCCGATATGTCCGGCAATGCCACGGGGAGAAATTTCAGAGATTGAACCCCACCCGCCATGCGTGTATATGCACGTCTTGAGCGGTTCGGTACGGGAAAGGTAGAACAGATAGCCGTTGCGGAGCAGGATGCCCACGAACACCGAGCCGACCTCGATGTCGGCGATCTCGTCAAAACGTATCTTCCCGTCATTGTATAATACTGCCGTGCCATCCGCATCGGGAATGACGAACAGATCGTCTTCCATAACAATCCCGTGCAACTCGATTAGCGACCCCAGGCATTCACTCGCCGATACCCGGTCGTAATCACCCTTTACCTCATTTGTCGATTTCGTTTCCATATCGCTTTTCTTTAGGTTCAGACAAATACCATACGAAAAAGGCGTGAGAATACGTTAAATACCGGCATTGAGGTACAGCCAAGCACCCATCCACTCGATAGATAATTTCTCCCCACGCCGCTATCGCATACGCTTGACGCATATAGACACGACGATGAAGAAGAGAACTACCCATTATTTTGCGAGCGGATTAAAATTTGGCTGTTTTCAATGCCCCACCATAATGTGTTCCTTCCGTATGTAAATCGCCCGGCGGCACGCCGCCGGAGGATTCGATTGCAAATATAACGATTTCATCCGGGTATCGGCGACAACACGTGCGATTTTTAACAACCTTCCTGCCAAAGAACTACCCGCCGTCCTACAATTTCGGCCCCCGGGCGGGTTTGCGGGGCGCGACCTTCGGCTGCGCCTTCTTCTCCCTGGGCGGTTCGACGATCCGCAGTTTGAGTTTCTCCGTCTTACGGTCGTAACGCACCTCGCAGCAGTCAATCTCACCCGCAACCGACGTCCACACGTTGTTCACACGCACCGCGCCGCCCGAGTAGAGGGTCTTGTATTGTTCGTATTCGAGCGGCTGCCGCAATTTCGCGTCCACCTGACGGTGGAACGAATAGATATTACGTCCCTTTGCTATCTCGTCGGGAACGTAAACCCGCAACTCGGGATGGGCGGCCTCGGCATAGAGGCACAGATCCGACGTGCGAAGCTCCCTCGGAATCCACTGGATCATCCTCGGGTCGCCCCGCACGGCCGTATCGGCCACGAGCGGCGTGATGGCCGTCTGGGGAATGTCGTACAGCACCCCCGCATCCTTGCGAACGGCCTCCAACGCCACCTCCTCCGTTACAAGCCGGCGGTTCAGGTGCAGGACACTCATCAACCGGTGTATCTGCTGCGGGTCGTCCTGCTCGCGGAACACCTGCAAGACCAGGGCGGGGTCGCTCAACGCGCTGATAACCGAGAAATCGGTTTTGTCCTTCCCGTAGGTACGCTCGAAAGCCTCCCGGCTCATCTCCGGCGTCCGGGCTTCGCGGGGGACGCCTTTCAGGTTTTGCGGGTTCTCCCGCACCAGGCTCATGTATAGATCCGGGCTTTTCATGCTCTCGGGCAGGTGGGCGATGGCATAGGGACTGCGCCGTATGGCCTCCATGCACAACTCCGGCGTTTTCCACTTCTCGGGGACATATTGCAGGTAGCTCCCGTCGTGCCCGACGGCCCGGCGGCACATCTCCTCGTTCTTGGCGTGATCGGGAAGGTTGTAGAACAGCTCCGGCTCCAGGGCGAAAATTTCCCGGGCCACCCTCGGCGTGAGGAACCAGGGGTTCATGTTCTCCAAAAAATCGAAGGTCTTATCGTAATTCGTGCAATAGAACCCCAACACTTTCAGGTGTATCTCCTCGAAGGGGATATAGCGGAGGACACGCAGGTCGTCGGTACGGGCCAACGCCCGGTTGCAGACCTCCGGCGTGAGCTGTTCGGGGTTGAAAAAGCGGATGGCCAGGGGATCGCGCTCCAGCGCCATCCCGCACAGACGGTCGGTTTTCAGATGCTTCGGAACGTACTCCAGCGCCAGGTAGTTCGAGGACACGGCGGCCTCGCAGACCCGTTCCGTGCGTAATTCCTCCGGCACTTCATGGAGCAGGATGCCGTCCCCGCTGACGGCACGCAGGCAGACTGCCTCCGTGCGCAGTTCCACCGGCACGAGCGAAAGGCAGGACGCGTCCATCCCCACGCCGTGAAGGGCCAGTTCCCCGGTCATGACCTCCGGGGCAATGGAGGCGAAAATCTCGAACTTGTCCACGAACGACATCCCGAATTTTTTCAGCCCTTCCAGGCATATATCGGGATACGGAATGTAAGGGAGTATCTTGTAATCGGCACTGTCCACCGCTTTCAACGCCGCACGGCATATTTGCGGCGTCCTCAATTCCCCGGGAACGGCCGCCAGCACCAGGCCGTTGCGCTTCACGGCCGCCATGCACAGTTCGGGGGTCTTCAACCCCTCCGGAACGTAATACAGCGCGTAGCTGTTGCTATCGACGGCGGCACGGCACATTTTCGGTGTCTTCAGACGGTCAGGGACGAATTTCAGTGTTTCGCCCCGGTGGCCGGCCGCGGCAAGACAAAGTTCCGGCGTTTTCATCGCTTCGGGAACGAACTCGATGTTGAAAGCCGATTTCTTGATGGCGAAACGGCAGACCTCCGCCGTTTTCCGATCCTCGGGCAGCGTCTCGAAAAGGTTCTCACGCCACGGGTTCTCGTACACCCCCGTATCGAGATAGGCTATATCTATTCTCTCTTGCTCTGTCATGGTTTTCAGTATTTATGGAAAGCGCCCGGGTGACGGGCGCTTCTCTTGGTTAGACATATTCCGTTATCGTTCCGTTTCCTCCGTCCCGTTCTCGCTCTGGAACGTGAAGGAGGTCTTCACGACCTGACCCGTGTTGTCCTCGACATAGACGTCGATGGCCTGCTGGTCATCGCTGCGCGATGTGTAATAAAGGCGGAACACCTCACGGTCGAGCGGATAGCGGTCGTTGGGCAGGAACACCGTACCGTCGTCCATCCTCAACTCACCGCGCCCGTCGGGCTGGAAATAGCGGATCGTGTAACGCGCGCCGTCATATCTCCCCTCCCGCACGAGCGTGCAGCGGATTTCAGCGGTTTCACCAACGGAGATTCGCTTCTGAACGGGCATCGTTTCCAGAGAGAACGTGTACGCCTGCTGTATATCCAGCCCGTTGTCGCAGGATGCGCATAAAAGACCCAGGGCGGCGATCCAGACCGCCAGGGCCAATATCTTTTTCATCTTTTTCATGTCGCTTGCAAGTTTAATGGATTATGAATTTCACGCCCAGGCCGAACTGCGCGTGGAAATGTCCCGTTGTAGTGCCCCATAGGATACGCTCACGCCCCGTCAGCGAGAGGATAATCCTGTCGGTCAGGTACGCATCGATCTCCAGCGTGACGGCCCCGCCATAGAGGAAACGGTCGCGGTGGCGGAGCGTAGAGCCGTCATAGAGCCGCCTCTCGCCCCGGTTCACACTCTCGTAACCGGCCAGCGCCGAGCCGCCGAGGTAGAAGAAAAAAGTCCTGGACGGGTCGGCGAGGAACTTGTAATAGTAACCGCCCTCGGCCGTGAACTGCGCCACAGGGATACGTTCCGACTTGTAGGGGTAATAACGGTTCAGGAACTCCGCGCCGAACACCCACTTGTCGGCATTCTTCGCGTAGCGGCTCATGGCCAGCCCGAACCAGTAGCCCGTTTCGCTGCGGCTGTCCCGGGTATAGAAGCCGTCGGTCATGCCTCCCCGTATTTCCAGCCCGCGCATGGCGGGCAGGGCACGCTGGGCGTGCGCCCCGTCCGAAAGGAGGAGGCATAACCCCAGCGTGAGAATGAATATCGCCCGTTTCATATCACTTTACCTTTAACTCGTTGATAACACGTGCGCGCACCAGGTCGGCATTCTCCACCGTGAAAGTCTGGTGTCGCCCGCCCTGCTGCTCGTGCAGTTCCACGACCAGCTGCTTGTCGTCGGCCAGCGTGAACTTCGGGAGCGTGAAGACCATGCGCTCGGTACGCTTGCCGCCGATGACCTGCACGTTGTTGTACGCACGCACGGGCCATACGACCTGCTCCTGGATGGCCGTGCGTTTGGCCACCTTCTTGTCCGTAATCTTGAACGTCAGGTAGTCCACGTTGAAAGGCACGTTGGAGGAGTTTTTCAGTTGGAGGTGGAAATAAAGCAGGTCGTTATGCACGTAGATACCTTTGAGGAGGTATTGTACCCCGAAACGCTTGCAACCGATATGCTTGATCTCGCGGCGGTCATTCTTGTAAATGGACTGCATGATCAGTTTGACCAGCAGCGGAGATTCGCATCCCAACTCCTGCAAATAGATGTCCAGCGCGTTATTGGGGCGGTTTACCGCCTCCCCGTCATGCAGGAAGTCCGCCATCTCGACCGACAGTTTCACCGGCTCGTCGGCATACTTGACATTGAAGCTGTAATAGGCCCCGTCCTCGGTAATGACCGAAAGGTTGCTCTCGCGCGAGAAATCACGCAGGGCCGCCTTTACACGCAGTACGTTTTCCGTGCCGTCGGCTTTCGCCGCCAGAAGATCCGAAGACCCCAGATCGACGTAACGGATGGCCGAGGGGAAAATCACATGCACGGTCTTGCAGAACGTCACCTCCAGCGCGTAGGGCGGGATAACCCGGTTGAAAGTCAGCGGACGGGTAAGACCGTCGTACAAATCGCCCGTGGAGGGCTTTTCCTGCGCGTGGGCAGCGAACATGCACCCGATAAAAGCGAGTGCCAGAAGAATCTTTTTCATACTCGATAAATTTTTGATTGTTGATAAAAATGGATTTTTTCAGTGGTGTACGGAAGTACGTCGTTTGTACCCTTATTGAAGGGGCGGGAGCAACAGGACGCTGTAACCGGCCTTGAGCGTGACCTTGACCGAGCGCATCTTCTTGCTCACGTATTGCGACACGCCCTGGATGGCGCTGCGCCCCAGGTCGGAGAGCAGTTGCGAACCGGCATCGTCCGTGATCGTGATACTGCTGCCCATGCCCGCGCCCATATTGGCGGCGATCTCCTTCACGGCATTGAGTTCTTCCGACCCCGGCACGGGAATACCCTCGTTGCCGTTCGTGTCATAGACCGACAGATCGACCGGAACGACCGCCCCGCCGTGCTGGACAGCGCTGACCTTGACCGTCAGCCGTTCGCCGTTGATCCTCGCCGCCCCCGTTACGGGCGTACCCGAGGGGATGAGCAGATCTCCCGCCATCATCGGTTCCAGCAGCCGGAAAGTAACCTCCCCGCCATCGGTGAGCGTCACGGTTTGCTGCACGGCGGCACGGATACTGTTGCGCTCGGGCTCGCGAAGGTCGCTCCCCACCGTGTTGAAACCCCAGTTCCGGGGCTTGACGAACTCACGGGCGAAGACCGAATCGGGCAGCGGGGCGGCGAGCAGCGACACGATGTTACGGCGCACCTGGCGCACGGGCTGCACGGAAGCCTTGCCGGAAACGGAGGTTTTCTGACGCGGGGCTTCAGGGGCCTGACCGCCGTTCATGTAGCGGGCGGCGATCTCGTAGGACTTCTCCAGCAGCGCCACCTGCTCCTCCTGGGCCGTTTTCTGCGCCTGCTGTTCTTCCAGGCGGCGTTCCAGTTCCTCGATGCGGGCCTGCATCTCGCGCTCTTCCCCCGTTTCACCGGCGGTCTCCTCGTAGAAACTGCCTAACTGGCGGTTGATGTCGGCATAGGCGGCACGGGAAGTCCGGAAAGCTCCCGACGAACCGCCGGCAGAGCCGGAAGACTTATCCGGCACGGCAGCGGGCATGACAGGCTCTTCCTCCTCGTCCTCCATCCCGAACGCGAAATCCTGCAAGGAGCGCATCTTTTCCCGCTCCCTGCGCCGCATCTCCTCCTGCACGTAGGCATCACGCTTGTCCGAGAGGATACCCTCCGATTCCGGGGTCGGCAGCTCCGTGTTGAAACCCGCCGAAGGCTCCTCCCGTTCTTTTTCGCCGGGGGAGAAGATCAGCCACATGCACCCGGCAAAGGCCAGGAAAAAGAGCGGGAAGACCACCATCTTCTTCCGCATCTGTATCTGCCGGGGCGTGAGTTCCTTTTTCCCCGCCTCCGGCTGTTTATTCTGTTTTTCGTTCGTCGTCATAATTGAAATCTTTTAGATGTTTTACACTGTCGGCCTCCTGCCGTTGTCTTAATTCCAGCTCCAGCCGCTCGATATGCCGTATCTGCATCCGTTCCCCGGCTCCCTTGCCGAAGCGGTAGATGGAAGACACGGTAAAGTAGAGCGACAAGACGGAAAAGAACAAGAGCAGCGTGAGGATCACGATAATCCGCTTATCGGGCGAGAGCGCCCCGCAAGCGCGGCGCAGGTGGTCTTCGACCCACTCCCCGAAAGCCTTTATTCTCTTCTTTGCCATAGCCTTATCTTTTTAATGTACGTAAATCGCGGTTCTCCAGAATCTCGAATTTCTCCATGATGAAACCCTGCGGGTTATTGTCCGAACGCCCCGAGTTGATCAGCTCGCAGCGCGTGACCAGCGAACGCTCGGTGATGTTGCTCTCGCGGACAATCATTTGCCGGGCATAGGTCATGGCCCGGTAGGGATAGGCGTTGAAGTCGCACACCACGGAGTCCACCTCGATACGCTGGCTGATGTTCCCCGACACCACACGGTTGTAGTAACCTTTCTCCTGCATGTCCTGGTAATAGGCGAAGGCGCTCTTATCGACCAGGAACAGCGCGCGGTTGATGTTGCTCTCGATGGCCGCACGGTCGGGCGAGAGGGTGAAGAACAACTCGTGAAAACGCCGGATATGTTCGCGCGCCTCCACGGGGCGGTTCTGGCTCAAATCCTGCGAGAGCGCCAGCATCAGCGACTTGCCCCCGTCCAGGACGTAGATCTTCTCGCGCTGCTTTTCGGCGAAACGGAAGCTCGCGACCACGCTGAACACGGATACCAGCGCGCACAGGCAGAGGAACACGATACCGAAAAGCCGAATCTGCCTGAAACTTGTTTCGATGTTTTTTAATGACTTGAATTCCATTGTCCAAATTGTTATGAATGATTACTGTTACCTTGTGTTGCCAGGTTGCGCCCGTTGGGGGCACTGCCCGAAGCCGGGCCACCGCCCCCGTTACCGGAGGAGGAACCGCCACCGCCGCGACGCCCGAACGTGCGGCCGATCATGTTGCCGGCGATACCGCCAGCGACACCCGTGGCGAATGCCCCGGCCTTGTTGATACCGCCCATAGCCCCGCCGGCTCCGCCCGACTGGATCACCCACTCGGCAACGGTGGGGATCGTGAAATAGCCTATGATACCTATAATCAAAAAGATAATATAGACACCGCTGCCGCTGTCGGGAATGTAGTTGGGGTCTTGCAGGGCCAGGACGTCCGCCTGGAGCATCAACGTCTGGATCTTGGCCAGCACCGCGGAGAACAGGTCGGCGATGGGAAGCCAAAGGTACACGCTGATATAGCGGGAAATCCAACTCGCGAGCGTCGAGTGGAAGCCGTCGTAAATGGAGAGGGCGAACGACAAGGGCCCCAGAATCGACAGCACGACTAAAAAGAATGTCCGCAGCGTGTCGATGGTAAGCCCCGCGGCGTTGAACAACAACTCGAAGAAGTCCCGGACAAGCTGCCGGAAACCGGCCTTGATGTCGTACCACGTGCGTTCGGCCCACATGCTGATAATCTCGCCCAAATCCGTGATACCCATATCCGCAAGCCGTTGTTCATACACCTCGTCGTCCACTAACCAAGCCTTGCCCTCGCGCCTGCGGGCCTCGGCTTCCAAATCGTCCTTCTGTTGCTGGTATGCCTGCAAATCCAATGTCTGCCCCTCCAGTATGGCGTGCGTGCCCTGCACCACGGGCGACATCACAGCGTTGATCGTCCCCAGAACCACGGTGGGAAAGAACATCACGCACAAGCCGATGGCGAAAGGCCGCAGGAGCGGGAACACGTCGATAGGCTCCGCGCTGGCCAGTGCCTTCCATACCCGGTAAGCCACGTAAAAGAGCGCACCCAGGCCGGCGATACCTTTCGCCACCCCGATCATGTCGCCGCATAGCGGCATCATCTCCTGATACAGGTTCCGGAGAACCTGGTGTAAATTGTCGAAATCCATGACTGCCTCCGTTTTCAGGTTACCAATATCTGTCGTTCGGGTTCCCGTAAAGTGCCAGCACCCGGTGCGCGTCGCCCTTTTCGCGGCTGCGGATGAAGGACACGGAGATGGTCTTGCGCGTGTAATAGCGCGTGAGGTTGCGGTACTCCAGCATCTTCGTGTAAACCTGATCCACCACGTCCATCCGCTCCTTGTCCGAGAGCGAGAGGCCGTTGCCGCCGGTTATGACCGTCTTGAGTTCCGCCACCAGCGCACCGCCCTCCTCCAGCAGCCGGGCGTAACCCGCCGAGATCGCCGCCAGCTCGTCCACCGTGAAGTTCGGGTCTGAAACCATACGGTTGAATCCCGAGGTGTAGATTTCCGTGATCTCGCTGACCATTTCGAGCGTCAGCTTCACCTTCCGGGCATCCTTGATGATGTTATGCACCGATTTGAGGGCGTCGTAGTAAGCCTTGCTCTGGTTATAAATCTTGATACTCTCTTGCAGCGACTTGACCATGTTGGTCGCCGTGGTCGAGCTTTGAACCGCGCTCTTGATGTTCTGAACGAGGTTCGACGGGTCGATGACCGTCCACTGCGCTTTTGCCTGGTACGTGAAGCAAAGAAGCCCCACGAACAGCGTTAAAATCAATCGTTTCATCCTTTTCATTATTTAATTCGTGAATACTTGGGCGGTCATTCCGACGCCCGGTAATAATCCCCGTAGGCGGAGAGCTGGAGCACCTCGCGCCCCACATCGTAGGCCAGGGCGACATACCCGTAGAGGTCGAAGTAACGGATACCTCCCCAATACTTCCTCACGGGACGGGAGAAGCGTGTCCCGTCCTTGTAGGACACCTCCACGTAAAAACCGCCGCCCCGGCGTCCCGGGTTGCGGTAGATGCGAACCCGGGGAGAACCCGAGCGGCTTTCCCACTCGCCCGCCACCTCGTACAGCGCGAAGTCCAAACGCGCCGCCGTGGGGTCTGATCCGATACACTTGCGATACATGGCCTGCCCTCCCTTTAACGTTTGCCCTCGGCGAGCTGCCTGATCGCCAGTTCTATATCACCGCCCAGCTCGCCGGCAAGCCGCTGTACCTCCACTTTCTCCGTTTCCTCGGTCGTGTAGGCCGGGACGCTGACCTCCGTGGCATAGACCGCCGACTGAACGCCGCCCAGACCGATCCAGACCTCCTTGTATTTACGGGAAGGGTTGTTGGACTGGTTGATCGAGAGAATCTGCGCCTTCTCCTTGTCGGTCAGCCCCAACAAGGACTGAATCGCGTCGAAACGGTTCATGAACTTGCGCTGGTCGAGCAGGATCTTGCAGTCCGAGTTGTTGATGATCGCCTCCTTGACCACCGGGCTGGAAATGATGTCCTCGACCTCCTGCGTCACAACGATGGCCTCACCGTAGTATTTGCGGACGGTTTTATACATATAACGCAGATATTCAGCCATATTGGCCGTAGAGAGCGCCTTGCCGGGTAGGTCAGGGGCATTACTGCCCCTTTCCCCCCTCAGAACCGTACATGAAAGTTTCCAATCATACGGCTCAAGCAGTGTTAAATTTCTATTTAATAGAAACCAGCTCATAGTTACATCTTATTAGTTTGAATGACTTTTCTTCTGCAGCTGTCATGCAGCAGGAAATTTACTTTCTTGCCATTGACTATTTGTTGGGAAGTTCCCCAAGGATGTTCCTTGTCTATGGGTTTACCACATACGGGACATAAATGGTTCTGTCTTTCCCACATGTACAGCAATGATTTTCTACCGTTGAGCGACTGTAGCATCTTGTAAGTCTTACGCTTTTCAAAATACTCTGTCCATTCGGGGTCAAAGGGATTTGCTTCACCTTTTATCTTGACATATCGGGTAATCTTTGTGTCATACAGCCTTTTCAGTGCAATCCTGTCATCAGTCTTGCCTTTCTTGAAGTTTGCCACGAAGCACCAGTTGCGGTTTTTTACCCGTGTAAAGTATCGGTCGGCAATCCAGTATTTGCCTTTCTTGGGGTGTCGTCTCTTAGCCCATTGCCATAACTTTTCAAATATCAGGTAGTCAGCTTTTCTGAATGTGTCAGAAGCCACACAATTCTTATAGTAGTTTACCCAGCCTGTTATCACAGGATTCAAGAGCCTTATAAGTGATTCCTGTTTGCTTCCTTTATTGGAATCAATGATTCCCCGGATTTTCTGCATGAATTTCTTCAGGCTCTTTTTGGACGGTTTGATTAGAAGCACTCCTTTGTATTTTCGGATATTGTACCCAAGAAAATCAAATCCGTCATCAATGTGTGTAATCTTTGTTTTCTCTTCCGACAGGGTTAATCCCCTTTCCTTGAGAAAGTCTACTACTAACGGTTTGATTTCTTCCAAAGCTTCCTTGCTTCTACCCGTGATGATAAAATCATCCGCATAGCGTACAAGATGTACTTTGGGATAGTAGGTCGTTTTCCTGTTTACAAATTTCTTGTGATACTTCTCTGCAAGCATAGTTTGTAGCCCGTCCAGTGTCATATTCGCAAGAGTTGGTGAAATGATACCGCCCTGTGGGGTACCCTCTTCCGTGGGGAATAGCTCCTTGTTGAAGACAAAACCGCATTTGAGCCATTTCCGCAGCATCACTTTATCCATAGGGATATTGTTCAGCAGCCATTCGTGGCTGATGTGGTCGAAACAACCTTTGATGTCACCCTCCATAATCCATTCGGGAGAAGTTTTCTTTGCAAGGACACAAAAACATTGTTCCCTTGCATCTCCAGTACTTCTCTCTTTACGGAAACCGTAGGAATTACTGTCCGCAGTTGTTTCCGATACAGGTTCCAACGCAAGCAGGTATAATGCCTGCATAGCCCTGTCTTTCATCGTCGGGATACCTAAAGGACGTAGTTTCCCATTACTCTTTTTGATATTGACCCTTTTTAACGGCTGGGGCTTGTAGCCTCTTCTTTTCAGTTCACCGATAGCCTTGAATCTGGCATTGGGAGTTGACCATTTCACCTTGTCAACGCCTGCGGTGTCACTGCCACTGTTTGATGTAACACGCTTTACGGCTAAAGCTTTAGCGTAAAACGAATGCGTTAGCACCCATTGCAAGGATTTCACCTTGCCGTGTTTGCCCGCCTTTTGAGCTTTTACAATACGTGCTTGTAGCTTATTAACCGCTATCTCACACTTGTTCCAGTCTATGCTTTCCCAAGTGCTCCATTTCCGGTCAGTAGATGCACACGATGTTTTAATCTCGTTCATTTGCTTTTCTCCTTTAATAAGTTCTATAAGTTTCTTGTAAAACATCCACCATGCGGAAGTCTGCCCACTTTCGTGTGAGGTGATGTTTCAACCTCTATCCGTTCCGTTACAGAACGGCATTCGCTTTCTCCGCATTCCTCTGCCCGCACTCCATTCGGCTTCACTTACGGTCTGCTTACCTGCTGTTAACAGGAGAAGTACGGGTTTACCATGTTTCTTGTATATGACAAACGAATGGGTTAGAATCCGTCTATCCGCCGGCAGTCGTTATGTCCGTGTAACCTTAGCATGGAGAAGGTTATCCGACTGCATCCCTTTTGGGTTAGAGCCCAGTATCATTAGCAGCTCATTCGAAGTTACGACGTTTATCAACGGTTCACATTACGTTATTCATACCATTCAGCCTAGCTCCCCTGTCGTTCGATACTAACGGCAGTTGTCATCCCCTCACGGTTCAGACTTCTCCTTTCGGAAGGGCTTCATTGTTGGTTCTGTTACCGCACGGGTTCATTGCTTAATACCGCACGTTCCCATAGGCTACTGTTGACGGAACAACAGGTTCAATCGTTCTATTTCCAACTCGTGGAATGAAAGTTGAACAATCATATACAAGACTTACATGTCACAGCCAGGCCTCCTCGACGATGAGCTGTTTGCGTACCCCCTTGAGCCGTCTCATCTTGTTTATGAAAGCCTCCATGATGATAATGGTGACCACGGGAAAAAGCTCCTTGTTTTCCTTGATGGAATCCACCTCGAAGACCACGAAGCGCTTCGAGAGCAGGTCGATGTTGGCCCGGGAGTTCAAAAGGAAGTCGTAGCGTCCGCCCTTGTAATATTGCCGCAGGGTGATGAGCATGTTGTCGATGTTGAAATCCTCGCGGCTGACCCGGATCTCCCGCTCCTCCAGCTCGCGGCGGTAGTCGTCCCGCAGGTACTCGTAGAAACTGTCAAAACACGGCACGATATTCCGGTCGGCGCGGATACGCTCGATATAGGCGTTCACGGCACTGCCCAGCTCGCCGCTCTCGGTCTTCGTGATCTTGTCGTCCTCGGTTTTCCAGAGTGTCAGCAGCAGCGTCTTGATGCTGTCCTTCTTCTCCACGTCGAAATAGTAGTCGTCGGTGTAGAACGGGTTGAAACTGATGGGATGTTCCTCGGTATAGGTAAAATACACGCCGTCCTCACCTTTGGTCTTACGCCGGATCAGCTCGCAAAGACCCTGGTAGCTGTTACCGGTATCCACCAGCACGACATGCGTGCCCTGCTCCCAGTATTGGCGGACTAAATGATTCATAAAGAACGACTTGCCTGACCCAGAGCCGCCTAACACGAATTTATTCCTATTCGTAATGATCCCTTTTTTCATCGGTTCGTCCGAGATGTCCAGGTGCAGGGGCCTGCCGCTTACGCGGTCGCACAGCTTGATGCCGAAAGGGCTGGACGAGGATTTATAGTTGGTTTCCTCCGTGAAGAAACAGACTGCGGGCTCGATGAACGTGTAGAACGATTCCTCGGCGGGGAAATCCCCCGCGTTGCCCGGCATACCCGCCCAGTAGAGCGTGGCGGCGTCCACGGTGTTGTGGCGCGGGCGGCACTCCATCAGAGCGAGCTGGCTGCCCACATCATTGCGGATATGCCGGAGCTCCTGCACGTCGTCCGACCAGGCCAGCACGTTGAAATGGGCCCGGACGGATTGAAGACCGAACGAGTGCGCCTCGTTGAGATACTGGTCGATCCACTCCTTGTTTATCTGGTTTCCGCGGGAGTAGCGGGAAAGGGACTGCATGTTA
>ENA-OPDI01001842-OPDI01001842.1-human-gut-metagenome-genome-assembly--contig:-NODE-1842-length-13063-cov-2.635071_pt1 | contig 13063 bp, 9 predicted proteins | sample MGYA00241262_ERZ501504 | MGnify/ENA primary metagenome ERZ501504 (study PRJEB25962, sample SAMEA2042570) | human gut metagenome | biome: human gut; feature: human-associated habitat; material: faeces...
TCGGAAATGCTTTTTTTGTTGTTATACTTTATTTTTGGTGATAAAATATAAATACGAAGTTGAGGGATATGTTTTAAGGAGGGGTTCAATGAGGAAAGCTTTAAAAATATTGCTGTATATTGTGATAATAATAGTGGTGGTATTGTTAGTTTTAATAGGATTAACCTGCTATGAATTAAGCAAGATTAAAACAACAAAAGACTTTATTCCGGTTACCATTGAAAAAGATGAGATTGTAGACTATAGGAATTTTGCATTTTGCGAGGGAAAATATGATATATTCAAAGAAATACCTCCAGAATGTAGAGCTGAAGTAGCAAATTATATGTATGAAAATAATTTAAAGTTACAGTCAGGTGAATATGAATTTTGCAAAACTAATCCAACTTTTGATGAATTGGTAAATGATAATTTTAAATTTGAAAAAATAACAGGTCAAAGTGAGAAAGAGGACAATGACAATTTATCCTTAGATATAATTATTGAAAAAGATATAAATGCTACATATGTAAAAAAGATTATTGACAATAAAGTGTCTAATGAGACAAATTTAAACTGTTTAAATAAGGTTGTATTATGTAATATATATACATATTTAAAAGAAAATAAAAAGGTCATTAAAAGTGGTAGATATACCGTAGGTAATAAATGGTGGTTTTATAATGGCAAATTCTATTATAACAATGATGTGATTGGTTCATTTTCATATAATAAATAGAAAACAGGTAATACAGCAAAATAGCTGTGTTACCTGTTTTTTTTACTCTATTTCAGATGTACAATGTGGACATCTAGTAGCTTCAATATTAATTTCAGATTTGCAATAAGGACAAGTCTTAGTTACTGGTTTTTCAGCTTCTTCAGTTTTACCTATAGACTGTAATTTGTTTATTGCCTTTACTATAATGAAAAGGACAACGGCTGTAATAAGAAAGTCAATTACAGAGCTTATAAGCTGACCAATAGGAAAAGGACCTACTGTAATAGTACCAAAAAGTTGGTTTGTATCAGCCTTACCGGTGAGAAGGATAATTATAAGTGAAATTAGAGGAGTAATAATACAATCAACAATCATAGTTACAATCTTACTGAAAGCACCACCAATAACAACACCTATTGCCAAGTCAATCATATTGCCTTTCATAGCAAAATCCTTAAACTCGTTTAAAAATTTTTTCATAAAGTTTTACCTCCCTCTTTTGTGTTTATATTCACATTTTACATTATAAATTCACATTAGTAAATATATTTGTTCAATAAAATTTAATAAAAGTTAATAAAATATACATTGTATTTTTCGGCTTTGTTAATACTTCCTAAATAATTTTGTTAATATTATACAAAATGTGCATAGATTTTGACTTTTTGAAATGTTACACTTATCGAAGACGTGAAAATTAATATTAGGAGGTATTACAAATGAAACTATTTTCAAGAGTTGTAAGTACTGTTTTAGCTACAGTAATGGTTTTTTCAGGGCTTACAATAACAAATGTTTTTGCTGCTGATACTCTTAGTTGTGGTGGTTGGTTCGAATCAGCCTATGCAACGTGGAACGACAGCAATCCGAAGGGAGCAAGTGTAGCTTATAAGTTAGCAGGTTCAGCAGATTACACCAATGTTGATTCTGAACTTATCAGAGCTTATGGCAGTACAGCAAGAGTTGATATTCCCGGATTAAAAGGAAATACTGATTATAATTTGAAAATTACATCATCTGACGGTAATGTAATTGAAAAGACAGTAAGAACTGACGCTTTCAGACGTGACGGTTTTGCACATTTTAATTATACTGATGGTGTTGGTGCATACAATGATGACGGTACACTAAAGTCAAATGCTATTGTACTTTATGTAACAGATGAAAATAAGGATACAGTTTCAGTTACATCAAAAGACGGTACAACTGTAACAGGTATTGGTAATATTCTTAACTCAGTAGGTGCACAGGGTGTATCAAAGGGTACATACAATACAAATAACTATATTTTAAGAAAATTGTCAATGGACGGTACACCTCTTGATGTTAGATTTATAGGCAAAGTTACAAGTCCAGAAGGTCTTACAGAATATGATAGTGTAAATAATGGTGGTACAGAGGGCGATAACGGTCACATGGCTAGAATGAAAGATGCCTCAAATGTAACTATTGAAGGTATCGGTTATGATGCTACAATAGACGGCTGGGGTTTCCACTATATGTGTTCTAGTGCATATTCTCAGTATGGCTACGGCTTTGAAGCAAGAAATCTTAATTTCCAAAACTATCCTGAAGATGCTTTAGGTATGGAAGGTATTCAGACAGGTTCACAGATTACTGCTCCTGTTAGAAGATGTTGGATTCACCACAATTCTTTTGAGGCTGGTTATTGTGCTAAGCCGGCAGAAAGTGATAAAAAAGAGGGCGATGGTTCTTGCGACTTTAAGCGTGGCGAATACTATACAATGGAATACTGTACTTACAGAAATTGTCACAAGACAAATCTTGTAGGTTCATCTGATTCAAGTATGCAGTTCCACCTTACAATGGCTAACAACCACTACATTGATTGTCAGGCAAGAGGACCATTGGCAAGACAGTCTGATGTCCATATGTACAACAACTATTATGAAGGTCAGACAGACTATGCTGTAAACCCAAGAGCTAATGCTTTTATTTTTGCTGAATACAATGTATTTAACAGAGTAAAAAATGCTTGTCAGGTAAAATCTGGTGGTGTTTGTAAGAGCTACAATAACTTCTTTATTAGCTGTTCTGGCAATCAGCAACAGACAGAAGTGGCAAACAAGAGTGATACAGTATCTAGTTCATCAACATATGCTAACTTTGATACTAATCCATCATTAAGCTATATTCCAAATGGAAATTATAAACTTTTAACTGATTCTAAGGAAATTATGGCAGATGTTAAGGCTTATGCCGGTACAATGAAAGAAAATCCTGTTAAGGCTGAGGAAGTAAATGCTTCTATTATTGATAGTGACTATTTACCAACTGCTCCAGTAACAGTTCCTTATGAAAAGGCTTATAACAAGACAACAATTACATCAACTGGTAAGCAGACTGTAGATAATATTGTTATTAACCCTACAAAGGTTGCACCAGATAGTATCACAATTAAAGATTTAGGTCTTGTATTTACATTAAATAAAACTGCTGAGGTTACAATGGAAGGTATGCAGGCAACAGCTGTTCCTATCCTTTATTCAGAGGGTGGTAAGGAATATATCAATACTTCAGGTACAGCAGTTCTTCCAGCTGGTACATATGTAATTCAGTCTAGTATTTTTGACCCAGGTAAAAAGGTTTACAAAGAAGCAAAGGTTGTAAGTTTGAAGTTTGCTGTTCATGATTCTTCAAAGGATACAACTACATCAGAAAGTACAACTGAAACTACAACATCAGCAAATGTCGTATCTTCAGGTACATATAATATCGGTACAGCAAATACAGGTGCAAACGACTGTATTGAAAAAGAGGCAAATGTAGCAAATATTGACTATGCCTTAAGTGATATTGTTGAAAATAGTGGTACATTAAAGAATAGTGATGACTCAGCTATTAGCTTTACAGTTAATGGAAAAACTAAATTTACACCAGCATTTACAGGTGATAACCTTACAATTACAAATATAGGTAGTGGTACATCTGTTGAAGTTATTGCAGGTGGTTCAGTTGAAATTGAAAAGGGTACTTATTCTGTAACAAGTAAGGGTACATCAAATATCAGTTCTTTAACTTTTGATGTTAGTTCTGTTACAACTGAAACAACAACAGAGACTACTACACAGACAACAACAACTACTACAACAACAGAAACTACTACTGAAACAACAACAGCTTTCCCTATTGTGACAGTTGATTTAACACAGGAGGCTGGTGTAAATCCTGTAGGAACAGCACCTAATGGCAAAGCAGAAGTTATTTATCAGGAAGCAAGTGATGATTACCTTTTAAATGATACTTCATCAAACTGTGCAGCAACTTGGACAAATTCTTTTGAACCTATTAGTTCTGGTAAAGTTGTTGTAAGAGGTTATGCAATACCAATGAAGGTGTCTGGCAAGTGGGCGTTTGTTCAGATAAAAGGTCTTGATGAAAACGGAAATGTTATAGATATAGCCGATTTGGCATCAGATAGCCAAAAAGCTAAAAATATAGCACTTCGTACAGGTGGAAGCAAGTATATTTCTTCAAGTAATGGCATTGTAGCTAACCACAAGTACGAATATGAATTTATAATTGATTTAGATAATCAGACAGTACAGCTTACAGTAGACGGTACAGTATTAAACGGTACTATTTCTGCTAAGTCTGTAAATGCTGTTTACAATATTACAGCTACAAAGGATACAGACAGAAACTTAGTTGTTTCTAAACCTGTTGTAGGCGTTCCATATAATGGTGGCGAAACAACAACAGAAACAAGTACAGAAAGCACAACTGAAACAACAACAGAAACAAGTACAGAAACAACAACTGTGACAAGTACAGAAACTACTACAGAGAGTACAACTGAAACAACAACAGAAAGTACAACTGAGTCTACAACAGAAACAACAACTGAAAGCACAACTGAGTCTACAACAGAAGTTCCTACACCAGACCCAAGTAAGCCGGTTAAGGGTGATGCTGATGGCAATGGTAAGGTAGAAGCTGATGATGCAGCTTTAGTATTGCAGAAGGTTCTTACTGGTGCAAAAGTTGCTATTGAAGATGTAGCTACAAATGCTTTTGAATTAATTGATGCTGACAATGATGGTCAGTTGACAGCAAAAGACGCAGCTTATATTTTACAGAAAGCATTGGATTCAACATTCTTAATGCCAAATGAAAAATAATAACTTTTTACAGACCCCTATATCGGGGGTCTGTTTTTATATTGAAAAGGAAGTTTAAAATTATTTCAAGTATTTGCTGTATAAGAAACTGAGCTTTGCAGCATGATTTTGTTCATCGGTATAAATTTCAGTTAAATAATCTCTCATCCACTGTTCCGATAGGGCAAACATAAGAGAACGGTAATTTTCAACAGCATTTAATTCTTCCATAACTCTTTTATCTAAATTTAAAAATATATTGTCAGAAAGTTCCTCGGGGGTAAAATCGGTTACATTTGCTTTTTGACCGGTAATACTTTCATATATTTTTTCTAGCATTTTATAATGCTTTTCTTCGTCCATACTTATATTACGCAAAATTTCTTCTACATCTTTTTCCTTTACTGTTGAGGCAAGTCTTTTATAAAAATCGCTATCAGCTAATTCGTCAGACATATAATCTAATATAAGCTTGGGAATATACTGGTTAGGATAAGTATCCATATATTATACCTCCAATATTATACCTTTATTTATATGCAGTTCTTATTTAATTTGTTACAGTTATTAAGTCGAAAAAAAGAGTATTAATTTTCTAGCAATATGGGCTTAAAATGATATAATTATAGATGAATGGGGGTTAGAAAAATGAACAGAGATTATTACTCATCAAATGAAATAATTTATTTGTCGGTAAATAAAATCCTACCTAATCCATATCAGCCCAGAAAATATTATAATTCGGCTGATTTGGAGGAGTTAGCAAGTTCTATTAAAAGATATGGGGTTTTGCAACCAATATGCGTTAGAATATTGAACAAAAACATATATGAACTTGTAATAGGAGAGAGAAGGTTAAAAGCAAGTCGTATAGCTGGTTTTGACGCTGTGCCGGCAATTATCGTTGATGTTGAGGGACGAGAGGCTGCAATGTTAAATATGGTTGAAAATATGCAAAGAGAAGATTTCAACTATATGGAAGAAGCTGAAGGAATAAAAATTATGAGGGACTGTTTTGGTTATTCCTATAGCGACATTAGTCATATTACTGGAAAGTCTGTTGAGTACATAGAAAAAGCAGCCAGATTATTAACATTATCAAACGAAATGAAGAACTTAATGGTGGATATGAAAATAACAAAGGACAATGCTATTGCTGTATCTCAGTTAGAAGATGAAAAAATACAGGAAAAAGTGTTGAAAAAAGTTATTAACTTAGATCTTAGTTCTAAACGCACTGAAGAAATTGTGGATTATGAAATGCACAAATTGGCAGTTGGAGAAAATGAAACAGGCAATAGTTTTAAACGCAGAAAAATGAAAGATTTGAGATATTTAACAGCTGCACTTAATGACGCCGTTGCAACTGTAAATAGTACAGGATTAGATGCAAAATGTGAAATTTCAGAAAATAATGAAAATACAGAAATAAATATTCAAATAAAGAAATAAAAGCTATAAAGCTTAATAAAATTATAACTTATAGGCAATATTGTATAAAATAGGAAAAATCAATCTTTATTTTTAGTCTTTATTAATGTAAAAAAAATTTGATTATTCAACAAAAATTTGGTATGATAAATAAGGACCATTATTTATATTAATAAAGTGAGGTAATTATTAATGAAAAAGCTTGATTTACTCTATGTTGGTAAGGCAAAGAAGGTTTACGCTACAGAAGACCCTAATCTTTGTATTTTTGAATATAAAGACGATGCTACAGCTTTCAACGGACTTAAAAAAGGTTCTTTTGAAGGTAAGGGCGTTATTAATAACCAGATGGCTAACTTTATATTCAAGCTTCTTGAAAAGGATGGTATTAAGACTCATTTAGTTGAGGAACTTTCTCCAAGAGAAACTTTGGTTAAGAAAGTTGACATCATTCCTTTGGAAGTAATTGTTCGTAATGTTGCTGCAGGCTCTTTCTCAAAGAGATATGGCGTTGAAGAAGGTACAGCTTTTGTTTCTCCAACTCTTGAATACAGCTACAAGAATGATGAACTTGGTGACCCATTAATCAATGATTACCAGGCTCTTGCTTTAGGTATTGTAACAAAGGAAGAATTACAGGTTATTTCCGATATGGCATTTAAGGTAAATGAAAGTTTAAAGAAGATTTTCCTTAATATTGGTATCAAGCTTATTGATTTTAAAATAGAAGTTGGTAAGACTGCTGATGGCGAAATTGTTCTTGCTGATGAAATCAGTCCTGATACTTGCAGACTTTGGGATGCTGAAACAAACAAGAAATTAGACAAGGACAGATTTAGACTTGACCTTGGCGAATTTGGCGATGTTTACAGAGAAGTATGGGGCAGATTAACTGAGTTCTACAAATAATCGGAGGTAACAAAATGGCAAAGCTTCACGAAGAATGTGGTGTGTTTGGTATATTTGACCCAAAGGGCAACCCAGCTAACACTACATATTATGGCCTTGTAGCCTTACAGCACAGAGGTCAGGAAGGCTGTGGTATTGCAGTCAACAGAGATAGAGAAATTTACCACTACAAGGACGTAGGACTTGTAAATGATGTTTTTAACGAAGAAATACTTGGAAAATTAAGTGGTAGAATGGCAATAGGTCACGTAAGATATTCTACAGCTGGTGGTAGTGCAAGAGAAAATGTTCAGCCATTAGTTCTTAGATATATTAAGGGTACACTTGCTATTAGCCACAACGGTAACATTACTAATGTTGATGAAATCCGTAAGGAACTTGAACATAGTGGTGCTATCTTCCAAACTACTGCTGATACAGAAATCATTGCATATTTAATTGCAAGAGAACGTATTACAGCTGGTTCTATTGAAAGTGCTGTTAAAAATGCAATGAAAAAGTTAAAGGGTGCATATTCTCTCTTGGTTATGAGTCCTAACAAACTTATTGCAGCTAGAGATAAGTGGGGATTTAGACCACTTCAGATGGGCAAAAGAGATGACGCTGTTGTTTTTGCAAGCGAAACATGTGCTTTTGATGCCATTGATGCAGAATTTGTAAGAGATATAGCTCCAGGTGAAATCGTTACTATTGAAGCAGTAAGAGATGGTGGCGATGGTTACTTTATGACAGAAGATACAGAACTTTGTGATTCTGTTCCTAGCAGTATGTGTATTTTTGAACACATTTACTTTGCTAGACCTGATAGTACAATACAGAACGAAGTAGTTCACGAGTGTAGAAAACGTGCCGGTGCATTCTTGGCTATGCAGGCTCCAGTGGATGCAGATATAGTTATTGGTGTTCCGGATTCAGGTCTTTCTGCTGCTCAGGGCTATTCTGAATACAGTGGTATTCCTATTGATACTGGTTTTATTAAGAATAAGTATATTGCCAGAACTTTCATCAAGCCTACTCAGGGTGCAAGAGAAGTTGCTGTAAAGATGAAGCTCAATGTTTTAAAGAGTGCAGTTCAGGGCAAGAGAGTAATTATGGTTGATGATAGTATCGTTCGTGGTACTACAAGTGGAAGAATTGTTAAACTTTTAAGAGATGCAGGTGCAAAGGAAGTTCATGTAAGAATTAGTGCTCCAGCATTTAAGTGGCCATGTTTCTTTGGTACAGATATTCCTGATAGAGATTTACTTATCGCTAACAACCATACTACAGAAGAAACTAGAAAGATTATTAACGCAGATTCTCTTGAATATCTTAGCCTTGAGAACCTTCACAACATTGCTCCAAACAGTAGTTGTGGTTTCTGCGATGCCTGTTTCACAGGTAACTACCCTGTTGAAGTAGACCATTTATTAAAGTAGGAGGATTTTACAAATGAATAACACATATGAAAGTCCCCTTAATTCCAGATATGCAAGTGAGGAAATGAAGTACATTTTCTCACCAGATAAAAAGTTCAAGACTTGGAGAAAGCTTTGGATTGCTTTAGCTGAAACAGAAAAGGAATTAGGACTTGATATTACACAGGAACAGATTGATGAATTAAAGGCTCATCAGGATGAAATTAACTATGAAGTAGCTCGTGAAAGAGAAAAACTCGTTCGTCACGATGTTATGTCACACGTTTATGCTTATGGTCAGCAGTGTCCAAAGGCTAAGGGTATTATTCATCTTGGTGCAACAAGCTGTTATGTAGGCGATAATACAGATGTTATCCTTATGGTTGAAGCTATGAAGCTTGTAAGAGTTAAGCTTTTATCTGTTATCGAAAAGTTGTCTGAATTTGCTCTTAAGTACAAGGATTTACCTACACTTGGTTTTACACATTTTCAGGCTGCTCAGACTACTACTGTAGGTAAGAGAGCTACTCTTTGGATTCAGGATTTAATGATGGATTTAGATGCTGTTGATTTTGCTCTTTCTAGTGCAAAGCTTTTAGGCTCAAAGGGTACAACCGGTACTCAGGCTAGTTTTATGGAACTTTTTAACAATGATACAGACAAGGTTAAGAAGCTCGATAAGATGATTGCTGAAAAGATGGGCTTTAAGGATGTTTTTGCTGTAAGTGGTCAGACTTATACTAGAAAACTTGATTCAGTTTTTGCTAACGTATTAGGTGGCATTGCACAGAGCTGTACTAAGTTCTCTAATGATATGCGTCTTTTACAGCACCTTAAGGAAATGGAAGAACCATTTGAAAAGAACCAGATTGGTTCATCTGCTATGGCTTATAAGAGAAATCCTATGAGAAGTGAAAGAATGGCTTCTCTTGCTAGATATATTATTGTTGATACACTTAATCCTGCTTTCACAGCTGCTAATCAGTGGTTTGAAAGAACTCTTGATGATAGTGCAAACAAGAGATTATCTATTCCAGAAGCTTTCCTTGCTACAGATGCTATTCTTAACATTTACATCAATGTTTCTAATGGTCTTGTAGTTTATCCTAAGGTTATTGAAAAGCACCTTATGGAAGAACTTCCATTTATGGCTACAGAAAACATTATGATGGATGCTGTTAAGGCTGGTGGCGACAGACAGGAACTCCACGAAAGAATCAGAGAACTTTCTATGGAAGCTGGTGCTGTTGTTAAAAACGAAGGTGGTAAGAACGACCTTATTGAAAGAATTGCTAAAGAACCTATGTTTGGTATGAGCCTTGAAGACTTACAGAAGGTACTTGACCCTAAGAAGTATGTTGGTCGTGCTCCTCAGCAGACAGAGGAATATATAAATGAAGTTGTTAAGCCTGTAATTGAGGCGAATAAAGACGGATTAATTGATAATGCAGAGTTATCCGTTTAAGGAGGATAAAAAATAATGATACGAGCTATTGTTGGTGCAAACTGGGGTGACGAAGGTAAGGGTAAGATTACCGATATGTGTGCTGACCAGTCAGACATCGTAGTTAGATTTCAGGGTGGTGCAAATGCTGGCCATACTATTATAAATGAGCATGGTCGTTTCGCCCTTCATCAGTTACCTAGCGGTGTTTTCCATGAGCATATTACAAATGTTATTGCAAATGGTGTTGCACTTAATGTTGATTCATTAATGAATGAAATGAAGACTATTGAAGATGCAGGTATTAAGTTTAACTTGCTCATTAGTGAAAGAGCACAGGTTTTAATGCCTCATCACGTTCTTATGGATACTTATGAAGAAGAAAGACTTGGTGATAAGAAGTTTGGCTCTACAAAGAGTGGTATCGCTCCTTTCTATTCTGATAAGTATTCTAAGGTTGGTATTCAGGTTTGGGAGCTTTACAATAAGGAAATGCTTAAAGAAAAGCTTCAGGGATTATATGAAAAGATTAATATTCAGTTTAAGTATCTCTACAATAAGCCTGAAATTGATTATATGGAAGTTTATGAAACTCTTTGCCAGTATGCAGAAGCAATCAAGGACAGAGTTGCAGATACTTCAGCATTTTTAAGAAAAGCTATTAAGGAAGGTAAGAATGTTCTTTTTGAAGGTCAGCTTGGTGCATTAAAGGATACAGACCATGGTATTTATCCTTATGTTACAAGTTCTTCTACTCTTGCCGGTTACGCAAGTGTAGGTGCAGGCGTACCTCCATATGCTATTGATAATATTGTTGCTATTACTAAGGCTTATTCTTCAGCTGTAGGCGAAGGTCCATTTGTTAGTGAACTCTTTGGCGAAGAAGCTGATGAACTTAGAAGAAAAGGCGGAGATAAGGGCGAATTTGGTGCAACAACTGGTAGACCTAGACGTGTAGGCTACTTTGATGCTGTTGCTACTCGTTACGGCTGTGAAGTTCAGGGTGCTACTGAAGTTTGTATGACTTGTCTTGATGTACTTAGCTACATGAATACTCTCCATATTTGTACAGGTTACGAATACGAAGGTAAAGTTTATACAGATTTCCTTACTACTGATAAGCTCTATAAGGCTAAGCCTGTGTATGAAACTCTCCCAGGTTGGAAGTGTGACATTAGAGGTATTAAGAACTACGATGAACTCCCTAAGGAAGCTAAGGCTTACGTTGAGTTTATTGAAAAACAGCTTGGTGTAAAGATTTCTATGGTAAGTAACGGTCCAGGCCGTCACGAAATTCTTTACAGATAATATAGTTTGCATTATCTTTGCGTGGTTTTATTCAATTTTAAATCATTTTTTGTAAAAGTTAATATAATCATGCAAGAATGTTTGTTGTAAATTGCAAAATTACATATTATTTTTATTGTTTGTGCTGTATTTTGTGAAAAATTACTAAATTATTACAAATTCTAAAATTTGTGTTGACATTACAATAAAATAATAATATAATGTGCTATAGAACAAGGACGTTCAAATACAGGCATATTGTATGCATTTGTATTTGGATGTCCTTTTGCTATATAAATTAAAAATTATTTTTATTTCAATTATTGGAAGGAGATTAGAATATGGCAAAGTATACTAAGGACCAAATTATTCAGTTATGTAAAGAACAGGACGTAGAATTTATTCGTCTTCAGTTCATTGATGTTTTAGGTATTCCTAAGAACGTAGCAGTTACATCTTCTCAGTTAGAAAAAGTTTTAACAGACGGTATGATGTTCGATGGTTCTTCAATCGAAGGTTTCGCAAGAATTGAAGAATCTGATATGTATTTAAAGCCAGACCTTGATACATTCGTAATTTACCCATGGAGACCACAGACTGGTAAGGTTGCAAGATTTATTTGTGATGTTTACACTCCAGCTGGCGAACCATTTGATGGTGACCCAAGAGGTATCTTAAAGAAGCAGATGGAAGAAGCTAAGAAGTTAGGTTATGAATTCAACGTAGGTAACGAATGTGAATTCTTCTTATTCCAGACTGACGAAAACGGCAGACCAACAACTAAGACTAATGATGAAGCTGGTTACTTTGACCTTGACCCAGTAGATATGGGTACTGATGCAAGAAGAGACATTTGTTTAACTCTTGAACAGATGGGCTTTGAAATCGAAGCTTCTCACCACGAAGTTGCTGAAGGTCAGCACGAAATCGACTTCAAGTATGCTGATGCTTTAACTACTGCTGATAACGTAGTTACTTTCAGATTAGCAGTTAAGACTATTGCTAAGAAGTATGGCTTACATGCTACATTTATTCCAAAGCCAATCTTTGGCATCAATGGTTCAGGTATGCACACTAATATGTCTTTATTCAAGGACGGTAAGAATGCATTCTTCGACCCAGCTGGCGAATTACAGCTTTCTGACACAGCTTACAGCTTCATCGCTGGTGTATTAAAGCACGTTGCTGGTATCACAGCTGTTACTAACCCACTTGTAAACTCTTACAAGAGACTTGTACCTGGTTACGAAGCTCCTTGTTACATAGCTTGGTCAGCATCTAACAGAACTGATATTATCAGAATCCCTGCTTCAAGAGGTGCTGGTACAAGAGTTGAATTAAGAAGTCCAGACCCATCAACTAATCCTTACCTTTGCTTAGCTTGCTGTTTAGCAGCTGGTATGGACGGTATCAAGAACAACTTACCTGCTCCTGATAGCGTAGATGTAAACTTATTCAAGTCTACTCAGGAAGAAAGAGATGCTCTTGGTGTTAAGAACCTTCCAGGTAGCTTATACGAAGCTCTTAAGACTATGGAAGAAGACGGTCTTGTTAAGGAAGTTCTTGGTGAACATGCTTACAACGCATTCTATACATCTAAGATGCAGGAATGGGATAGCTTTAGAATGTTTGTATCTCAGTGGGAATTAGATGAATATATGACAATTTACTAATTAGTAGTTTTACTAGTTATTAGTATTGTTGAGTATCAACGAGTCCTGCCATTGTGGTGGGGCTCGTTTTTTATTGAATCGGAAAGATAAATCCGATGGCT
>ENA-OPDI01001870-OPDI01001870.1-human-gut-metagenome-genome-assembly--contig:-NODE-1870-length-12765-cov-3.706294_pt1 | contig 12765 bp, 7 predicted proteins | sample MGYA00241262_ERZ501504 | MGnify/ENA primary metagenome ERZ501504 (study PRJEB25962, sample SAMEA2042570) | human gut metagenome | biome: human gut; feature: human-associated habitat; material: faeces...
TGCAGGAAGTACTGTACAATGCTGAGGATCCAGATCTGATCAGAAATCTGAACCTCTTTGTGGTGAACAGATTCTATCTCAAACCATATGATCAAAATCAGGATTTCTACATACAGTTTTATGAGAGACTGAAAGAAGGAAAAGAATTGCTAGCATTGGCGTAGGAGAGACATATGAGTTATCAGAACGAATGGCTTCTTTTTGAGGCAGAAGATGAGTTTGATGAAATTAAGCACAGAGAACCGACAGAGGAATTATTGTTCTATCGTGCAGTTGCAAGTGGAGATATAAAAACTGTTAAGAAGAATTGTGAACGGCAGAGATTTACAGAGTGTGATGGTGTGGGAGTACTGTCAAAGAATGCGGTCACAAATATGAAATATCATTTTGTTATCACTACCGCAATGATAACCAGACTCTGTAAACAAAATGGAATGGAGATGGAACAGGCATTTCGCTTGAGTGATTTTTATATTCAAAAGCTGGATGGCATTCATACAGTAGAAGAGGTTCAGAGCCTTCATGATGAGATGGTGATGGATTATACTGAAAAAATGCGCAGATATTTCAGAGACAACACTTATTCTAAACATATCAACGCAAGTAAAGAATACATTTATTCTCATATCAAAGAACGAATTACAATAGAAGATCTTGCAGATTCACTTGGAGTATCTGCGAGCTATCTCTCCAGATTATTTAAAAAAGAAACAGGAATATCGGTCAGTGCCTATATCCGCAGACAGAAGATAGAAATGGCGAAAAATCTTTTGCAGTACAGTGATTATCCGATCATTGAGATTGCAAACCGTCTTTCCTTTTCTTCCCAGAGCCATTTCATCCAGCAGTTTAGGGAAGTTACGGGAATGACACCGGGTAAATACAGGGATGAACATTATATGATACACTGGGATATAGAAAAAGAACTTTGTGTCGCATCAGAGTCGGAACTGAAAAAAGAACAGGATTAATCAAAATATTAAGATAAGTAAAACAGGCGGCTAGCTTACAGGAAATATAAATTTTCTGTAAGCCGGCCGCTTATTTTCATCTGGTAATATCGGGAGATTAAAGAGTTAATATGACTTCGTTCTTATCCTGAAGAAGTTTTTCAGGGATATAATTATCTGCTAATTTCTGTCCGTTAAGAACCAGACTGCAGCAGCCAGATTCTTTTTCGTCTGGATTTTCTACAGAGATATGAAGCTGTTTTCCACGGAAAACTTTCTCAATCTCAAAGTGTTTCCAGCTTTTTGGCACAGAAGGAGACAGTCGAAGTCCTTCAAGATCAGGGCGAAGCCCGAGGATACCTTCCACACATCCTACCATTACAGTAGAAGCAGTTCCTGTCAGCCAGTGAACATGAGAGCGTCCAAAGTGTTTGCTTGCTTTTCCCTCTGTAAACTGACCATAGCAGTATGGTTCAAGACGACGGATTTCGGCACAGTCATTCTGCGCAGCAGGAGAATTTTCCATAAAATAAGTAAAAGCACGTTCTCCATGACCGCGGAGTGCTTCAGCAAGAATCAGCCAGCCCTGGGATTGGGAGAAAATACCGGAGTTTTCTTTGGTACCCTGATTATAGATAACTGCCAGTGCACCATCGAAAGCATGTGCATGGTAAGGAGGATCCATAAGGATTGCGCCATATTCCGTATTCAGACGTTCATATACATTATTTAGTGCTGCGTCTCCCTGTTCCGGGGTAGCAAGACCACTGATAACTGCCCAGCTCTGAGGATTCAGCCACATATTTGCTTCAGGAGCAGCAGCTTCACCGATTCTTTCTCCTGATTCTGTATAACCACGTACGAAGCGGTCGTTATCCCAGCACAGTTCCTGAACTTTTTCGCCAAATGCTTTCTGAGTTTCTTCAAGATACTGTACATATTCTGTATCTTTTTTATATTCGGCAAAGATTTTCAGGATTGTCATTGCATAATAGAACTGTAAAGCAACAAAAGAAGATTCTCCGTTTGCACCCAGACGGAGACAGTCATTCCAGTCTGCATAAAGTCCGGCGGGCATTCCATGAGGTCCAAGGTGATTAAGAGAGAAAGCAACCGCACGTTTCAGATGTTCATATACAGTAGCTTCATCTTTGTTGGCAAAAGGAATCACTTCATCAAGAAAAGCAGTGTTTCCGGTTTCTGAAATATATTTATATACAGTTGGGAAAAGCCATAATGCATCATCTGCACGGTAAGCCGGATGGCCGGTTTCCTGTACATAAGAAGCATCATCCGGAGTATCTTCTTTTCCAGGTGTGTGAGTAAACTTGACAAGAGGGAGTCCGCCACCGTTATTTACCTGCGCAGACAGCATGAAACGAATCTTTTCCAGTGCCATTTCCGGTGCCAGATGGATGATTCCCTGAATATCCTGTACAGTATCTCTGTATCCGTATCCATTTCTGAGTCCACAGTAAATGAAGGAAGCTGCACGGGACCAGATGAAAGTCATAAAACAGTTGTATGCGTTCCAGGTATTAATCATAGTATCAAATTCCGGACTTGGAGTGCTGACTTTAAGATTATCAAGCTTACTGTTCCAGTCAGCTTTTAATGCTTCCAGTTCTTCTGCTACAGTTGGAGCCGGATTTTCGTAACATCTGATTACTTCAGCAGCTTCAGATGACGGTTTCATTCCAAGAAGAAAAGCAATTGTTCTGGTTTCACCTGCTTTAAGAGTTATTTTGCAGGAGAGAGCACCACAGGAGTTTTCATTATAGCTTGTCTTATTACCAAGATCACCACAGACAATACCTTCAGGGTTTCCATATCCATGGTAACTTCCGAGAAATTCATTTTTGTCCCCACAGTAAGAAGAAACCTCAGCACCTGCAAGTCCAAAGAAACGTTCTGTCACATTTTTCTCATCTACATTCTCATTTTCAGGAATTGCATCAAGATTTCCATGAATCTGCTGAGTAATTCTGTTTCCTTCGAACAGTGTACGAGAAATAAAAAGAGAGTACTGTAAATTAACCTGATCCTGTTCGTAATTGCTGTGGTTGGTAAACTCTGCATATCCGCTGAGAGTCAGGTTCCTTTCGTGATCAGAATGATTGGTCACAGATAATGCCCATACTTCATAACTTTTTCCAAGAGGAACATAGTAAAGGGCTTCTGAGTGAATATCGCTGTAGTCGGCAGAAATTTTTGTATAACCGATTCCGTGACGGCATTCGCTCTTATACTGAGCCAGATCTTTGCCTGCAGGCTGCCAGGATGCAGACCAGAAGTCTGATGATCTGTCATCGCGAATGTAAATGTAACGTCCCGGCTGGTCAAAGTTATTAAAAACATAGCGCAGGATACGTCCGTTTGCACCGGATTTTGCAAAACTGTAGCCCCCTGCATTATTGGAAATGATTGCACCGTACTCCGGGGAACCCAGATAGTTTACCCATGGTGCAGGTGTTGCCGGATTAGTAATCACGTATTCTCGGTTTTCATTGTCAAAATATCCGTATTTCATATAGTAAATCCTTTCTGTTAGAACAATATTTATAACTGCGCCTGTCGACTGCTTTTATGGAGGCTGAGCAGCTATTGTTTTCAGGCAAGTGTCACTGTAATTTCATGAAGATCAGAAGAGAGGTTGTTAATAAATTCTCTGGAGATCATAATATGGGAATCTTCTACGATTTCTATTGCTGTTTTGTCGCAGTCCGCAGCGGCGATATGATAAGAACCATAATCTTTTCTGTCTGTGTTTCGGTAGGTAACATGGAACTGTTTTCCTGCAAAAGTAACAGAGACAGAAGCAGTTCCTGCTTCATCGAACTGTTCTGCCAGAAGTTTTGGATGAACCAGAAGGTTTCCGAAAACTCCACGGACACCAAAGACCTCTGTGATCATGGTAAAAAGATACCAGCTTGCAGCACCTGTCAGATAATGATACATGCCACGTCCATCTGAACGGAAATATTCAGGAATTCCCGGGTAAATATGGCTGGTATCAAAGTCGAGAGCTGTATCAGACAGAGAACGCAATGCTTTCCAGCCTTCTTTTGCAAAGCCTCTCTGATATAAGGCATTTGCATACATAACTGCCATATGAGAGAAAACAGCACCGTTTTCTTTTTCGCCATAAGCGAAACCGAACATACGTCCCATATCAAACTTCAGTTCCTGAAAATCTGTGTTCAGGCGGTAACCGCCAATTTCTTTTCTGTAAAGATAATGATCTGCGCTTTTTACGATTTTTCTAATTTGCGCATCAGTGGCAACATTTCCCATAATAGAGAAAACCTGGCCCGTGAGCATCATACGCACCTGCTCATGGTGGAAACCTTCCACTGCCTCTCCATGATTATCGTAATAGCTGTTATACCATCCTTCTTCGCTGTCTTTGCCATCAATCCATTCCTGTGAACGGATATGATCTGTCAGCCAGTTGGATTTCTGGATCAGGTTGGCAGCAAGTGTGGAGAGAGAGAAGTTTTTCTTTCTGCCGCTTAGGTTATGCCTGCAGCTTTTGGCATATTCAGTAAGAATCTTTTTCTTTTCAGATACACTGTCAAACATATCTGTCTGATCGTTCAGCAGGATTTCAATTTCCTCTGACAGCGGGATACTGGTTTCGCCTGCAGATTCCATAAGGCGTAATATGGAAGCAAGAGTATGGAGATTGCCCGCATAAGCACAGGTAAAGGCAACACTTTCACCATTTTCTGCTGCCATATCCAGGGCATCGTTCCAGTCAGCTCCGCGGAGACGGTAAATATTATGAATACCTACATCATAAAAAGCGGCAAGCTGCTGGATCAGAATGTGCTCCAGAACACTTCCGGTATATACCTGACCGTCTTCGGTGCGCTGTTTATTTCCATATGCGTCATTCCAGAGAGTATCAATTTCTGTGCCGCGCATGGTTTGTGCATCTTTAAAATAAGGAACCTGTTTCTTAAGGATCTCTATATCTCCGGTCTGATTAATATAAAGACTGGTCGTGATTAGCGGCCAGAGTGCATGATCCATCCATACACGTGCGATTCCGTTTCTGTCAGCGATAAAATTGCCGTCACCGTCTCCGATAATAGTAGCATTTGTACCATCAATACGTACGCCGCCATAATTCTTTTCAATCATGGCACCTACATTCTGAGGATTCATCAGCAGAAGAGAAAGACAATCCTGCCACAGATCACGCCATCCGCGTCCACCACGTCCGTAATCATGATGAGGAAGGAAAGAACAGCCAAATAAACGGCGCAGGAATGGCTGGAAACTTACCCATTTCATATAACTGTCAAAGTCAGGATCCTGTGTGTGGAAGTCAACGTTTACCTGTTTTTTCCAGTAAATTCTGGTTTCTTCCAGTGCATTTTTTACTTTATCGGAAGTATTGTATTTTTCAAAAATATTTTCAATTTCTTCTTTACTGTCGGCAATACCTGATAATAAAATAAAGTCTGTTTTTTCACCGGGAGCCAGTGTGAAAGATGAGAAACAGAAAGCACCCATTGCTTCCTTTCCTGCTGCCAGACTGTGTGCGGGAACTCCTTTATATCCTTCATATACTGTGCGTGGATGTGTATAGGTACCACCTTCTCCGATAAAATCTTCTACAGTCGGATAATAGGAAATCGGATTTTCTCCCTTTCCGGAACAGCCATTTACATAATAGATTTTATGATTTGGCTGATGTCCCCGCTCGTCAAATGACATGGTGGGGCAGACGTTGATTCCATGTTCTGTTGTCTCGATACGATGGAGCATGGAAGTGACATTTCGATGATCACGAATGTTATCCGCACTTCTTCCGTAAACAGGAATTGCACCATATGCAGTAAATTTCTGTACAGTATCTGTCTGGTTTTCAACCGTCACATACATAATCTCCACATTATCACTTTTGGGGATAAAAGAAGTAACTGTGGAGATGAGCCCAAGTTCTCTGGAAGTCCTTTTCAAAGTCTGCCACATGAATCCGGCGGTTAGTTCACTGTCTTCCTGCCTGTCAGTAAAACGGTCGGCTTCCTGCTGAGCAGAGGAACCTGTTACTGAATAAGGAATGTGTCCTTCTTTTACGATCCAGAAATTTCTGGAAGAACGATTGTTATGAAGATTTTCGGAACTGACCGGTTCCAGCAGGAAGGTATCCTGATCAATTTTGCTGTCACCTCCAAGCACTGGTGTGACGGAACTTTTCAGACCTGCTTCTGATGCAAGAGGAAAATAAAGATAACTGGTATTTTCCGGTCTGTTCACACAAAAGCTTCCATGATTATCAATAAACTTAATATGTTTCAACATTTTTCTCCTTCCATAAATATTGTATGGAAATTATATCGGAAATGAGATCTTTCGGAAATAAGAAACATGAAGTAAGTATCAGAATCATGACATAAAATAACACAATTTCAGAAAAATATATGAGCAGGTAATGAATCAGATTGCGAATATTCATCTGGCTGATTTATAGAAAAATGGTACTTTTTATACAAAAGTACTAATAAAAAAACAGAAAGATTATGATTTTAGGAAAGATTTCCTTATTAAATGACAAAATCTGTCTGTATATAAAAAGAACACAATGAGGTCATGAATCTGACATTTTGGTGGAAATTATAATATACCCGAAAAGCAGCTTAAGCTATAATCTAATACATCAGGTGAGGCAAGAAACTCACAAAGAGAAAAAAAGAAAAAGGAGGGCTTTTTTAATGAAAAAGAAAGCATTAGCTGTTTTACTTACAGCATCCGTAATTGCAGGTACAATGGGCGGAACCGCTACAATCGTACATGCAGATGAAGAAGGAAAAGTAATCAATATTTATTCCTGGAATGATGAATTCCGTCAGCGTCTGGAAGCAGTATATCCTGAAGTAAAAGAAACATCCAAAGACGGAACAGTAACAACATTAAACGATGGAACAGAAATTCACTGGATCATAAATCCAAATCAGGATGGTGTTTATCAGCAGAAACTTGATGAAGCTCTTATGAATCAGGCTGATGCATCAGCAGATGATAAGGTAGATATCTTCTTATCAGAAACAGATTATGTATACAAATATACAGATGCAGCAGCGGATGTGGCAATGCCTCTGACAGATCTTGGAATTGATCCTGACAAAGATCTTGCAGATCAGTATGACTTTACAAAAACAACTGCATCTGATGCAGATGGAGTACAGAGAGGATCTACATGGCAGTGCTGCCCTGGACTTCTTGTATATCGTCGTGATATTGCCAAAGATGTGTTCGGAACCGACGATCCTGAAGAAGTAGGCAAGAAAATGAAAGACTGGGATACAGCAAAAGCTACAGCTGAAGAACTGAAAGCAAAAGGATATTACACATTTGCTTCTTATGCTGATACATTCAGACTGTATGGAAACAGCATTTCCCAGCCATGGGTAGAAGACGGTGCAACAACTGTTAACGTAGACCAGCAGGTAATGAACTGGATCAAAGATTCCAAAGAATGGCTGGATGCAGGATACCTGAACAAAACTGTAAAAGGTCAGTGGAATGATGACTGGAACAAAGCTATGGGATCTGAATCCAAAGTATTTGCATTCCTCTTCCCGGCATGGGGAATTGACTTTACATTGAAACCAAACTGGGATGGAGAAGACGGAGAATGGGCTGTTACAAATCCACCACAGGAATACAATTGGGGCGGTTCTTACATCCATGCAGCAACAGGAACAGATAATCCGGAACATGCAAAAGATATCATTCTTGCACTGACAGGAAATAAGGACAATTTATTAAAGATTTCCAAAGATTATTCTGACTTTACAAATACAAAGAGTGGTATGCAGGAAGTTGCAAAAGATGATACTTTCGCATCTGACTTCCTTGGCGGACAGAATCCATTTACATATTTCTCACCGGTTGCAGAGAACATCAAGATCGCACCACTTTCTGCTTATGACCAGGGCTGCGTAGAACTGATCCAGAACGCTTTCAGCGATTACTTCCAGGGTCAGGTAGACTATGACAAAGCAAAATCAAACTTTGAAACAGCAATCAAAGAACGTTATCCGGAAATCCAGGAAGTTAACTGGGCTGAATAATAAACGCTTTTGAATTGACAGTTAAAAAGTTTCAGGTGTAAATAACCTGTACAGATGCATTTGTATTTGCCAGACACGCATGAAAGAGATGTGTGTCTGGCACTAATATGTAAAGGAAGGAATGCTGAACTATGAAAAAAAAGAAAAGCATCAGCTATGCAAAATGGGGATACATCTTTATCCTTCCATTTTTTATAACTTTTTTAATCTTTTCTTTGATTCCGCTGGTAGATACTGTACGTTATAGTTTCTATGAATATTATCGTTCAGGAATTAAAGAAATCGGACCGAATTTTATTGGAATTGCAAACTATCTGAGTCTGTTGAAGTCAGATATGCTCAAATACAGTACTAATACGCTGATTCTGTGGGTAATCGGATTTGTACCGCAGATCGTGATCGCACTGGTTCTGGCATGCTGGTTTACAGATGCGCGTCTGAAGATCCATGGACAGCAGTTTTTCAAGGTTGTTATTTATCTTCCTAACCTGATCATGGCTTCTGCGTTTGCATTATTGTTCTTTACCATGTTCTCTACCAACGGACCGATTAACTCTATTCTGATGTCTCTGGGATGGGTTAAAAATCCTATAGATTTCCTGGGTTCTGTAATCGGAACCAGATCTCTGGTCGGATTTATGAACTTCCTGATGTGGTTTGGTAATACAACAATTATGCTGATGGCTGCTGTTATGGGTATCAGTATGGATATTTTTGAAGCATCTGAACTGGATGGCTGTAACAGTATCAAGAGATTTTTCTATATCACACTGCCGCTGATCCGTCCGATCCTTGCTTATACACTGATCACATCTATCATCGGTGGTCTTCAGATGTTCGATGTTCCTCAGATTCTTACAAATGGACAGGGAAATCCGGACCGTACATCTATGACTCTGATCATGTTCCTGAACAGCCACTTAAAGAGCAAGAACTATGGTATGGCAGGTGCACTGTCCGTATATCTGTTTATTGTCAGCGGTATTTTATGTATGATCGTATATAAGATGACAAATGACACAGACCCGGATGGTTCCAAGAAAGCTGCAAAGAAAAAAGCAAAAGAAGAAAGAAGGAGGAGATAAACTATGAAATCAAATACATCAGGTCGTGTGCGCAGTATTTTTGTTCATCTTGTGCTGATCTTTTTATCCTTCCTGTGTCTGTTTTTCTTTTACATTCTGATTGTAAATGCAACACGTTCCCATGCGGATCTGCAGAAAGGATTTTCAGCACTTCCCGGAAAATATTTTCTTGAGAATCTGAAGAATGTGGCAAATGACGGAAGTTTCCCGATGTTCCGCGGTATTCTTAACAGTGTTGTTGTATCTTCCTGCAGTGCTGCACTTTGTACATATTTTTCTTCTTTGACAGCTTATGGTCTATATGCTTATGATTTTAAAATGAAGAAAGCAGCGTTTACCTTTATTATGGCAATTCTTGTTATGCCTACACAGGTAACAGCAATGGGATTTTTACGACTGATCACAAAGATGGGAATGTATGACTCTTTACTTCCGCTGATCATTCCATCCATTGCATCTCCGGCAGTCTTTTACTTTATGTACAGTTACCTTCAGTCTTCCCTTCCTTTATCCCTTGTGGAAGCGGCAAGAATTGATGGCTCCGGAGAATTCAGAACCTTTAACAGTATTGTACTTCCGATCATGAAACCGGCAGTAGCAGTACAGGCAATCTTTACTTTCGTAGGATCCTGGAACAATTACTTCGTTCCTGCCCTGATCATTCAGTCAAAGAGCAAAATGACAGTGCCGATCCTGATTGCAACTCTGCGTGGTGCTGATTATATGAACTTTGATATGGGTAAAATTTACATGATGATCACTGTTGCGATCGTGCCAATCATTATTGTATATCTGCTTTTATCCAAATACATTATTGCAGGTGTAACACTTGGTGGTGTAAAAGAATAATGAGAATTAAGAACCCCCATAGAGAGAATGCTATGGAGGTTCTTTTCATGAGAATTATAATATTAAAAACAGGAGTATAATTATATGAAGAAATGGATTTACAGTGGAACTAGAGAAGAACAGCCATCAGAGAGAGAACTGATGCATGGAAAGCTTGCCAGAAAAGCGGCGTCAGAAGGCATTGTTCTGCTGAAAAATGAAGGAATCCTTCCATTAAAGAAAGATACAGTTGCTGCACTTCTTGGGTATGGAGCAGAGAAAACCGTAAAGGGTGGAATTGGTTCTGGAGATGTTAACAACAGAAAGAATATTTCTATTTATCAGGGACTGAAAGAAGCAGGAGTAAAAATTGTAAGCGAAGACTGGATCAGCGATTATCACAATCGCTATGAGCAGGCGAGAGAGGCGTGGAAAGAAAAAGTTCTGGAAGAAGCTAAGAAAGTAGATAATCCTTTTGATGCCTATGCAGAGAATCCTTTTGCAATGCCGCTGGGACGTAAGGTGGCAGAGGAAGATATCTGTGAAGCAGATGTGGTGATTTATGTGATTAGTCGTATTTCAGGAGAAGGAAAAGACCGCCGCAAAGTAAAGGGAGATTACTATTTAAGCGAGAGAGAAGATGAAGATTTACGTTATCTTGCAGAAATGAACAAACCTGTGATCCTTATTCTTAATGCAGGTGGTCCTGTGGAGCTGACAGATATTCTGGAACAGACAGACAATATAAAAGGAATCTTAAATATTTCTCAGCTTGGTCAGGAAGGGGGAGATGCCCTGGCTGATGTACTTCTGGGAAAAGAAGTGCCGGGCGGTAAACTGACAACAACCTGGGCAAGGCGATACGAGGATTATCCGGCTTCAGAAGAGTATGGGTATCTGAATGGCAATCTGGAAAAGGAAAAATACAAAGAAGGTATTTATGTAGGTTACAGATATTTTGACAGCTTTGACAAAAAGGTGATGTTTCCGTTTGGGTTTGGTCTTTCTTATACTACGTTTGAGATGAAGTGTTGCAGCATAAATATGGAAGAAAGTAAGATCAGAGCAGAGGTTCAGGTTACAAATACAGGAAATGAATATGCTGGTAAAGAAGTGGTACAGATTTATGTTACGCTTCCGCAGACAGAACTGGAAAAAGAGTATAAGAGACTGGCAGGTTTTGCAAAAACCAGACTTCTGAAGCCGGGAGAAACACAAACACTTACTGTTGAGATTCCACAGAAACAACTGGCTTCTTTCAATGAGGAAACACATACATGGATAGTGGAAAAAGGCAAATATGGCATTCTGATCGGAAACAGTTCAGACAAACTGAAACTGGAAGCAGTTCTGGTAGTTTCAGATGATACAGTACTGGAACAGATGGATAAAATCTGTCCGCTTCAGGAAGAACTGGAACAGATTTATCTGACAAAAGAATTGAAAGAAAAATCTGTGCAGAGACAGGAAAAACTGATAACAGCGCAGGTTCCGGAATATTATTTTAAACCTGCGATGATACCGGCAAAATCGGAAGATGTCGGAAAAAATCAGGAAAATCTGACAGAGGAAGAAAAAAGATTTGTTTCTGTTCTGGAAAACAGAGCTACAGAAGAGCTGATTCCTCTGCTTTATGGAAAGATTTCAGAGAATATCAGTACTCTTGGTGCAGCAGGGATTCGAGTGCCGGGATCAGCAGGTGAAACCTGCGGTACTTTGGAAGAGTATGGAATCCCCTCTCTTGTTATGGCGGACGGTCCGGCAGGTATCCGCCTCAGACAGTGGTATGAGGTAGATAAAGAGACAGACAGCATCTATGAAATGGGAGTTCTTGGTTCACTGGAAAATGGAATTCTGGAACCTGGTGTGCATCATGAGAATGCAGACACTTATTATCAGTACTGTACTGCTTTTCCGGTAGGAACAGCACTGGCACAGACCTGGGATACAGATCTCATGACAGAGTTTGGAAAAGCAATCGCAGAAGAAATGGAAGAATTTCATGTAAATCTGTGGCTTGCACCGGGTATGAATATTCACAGAAACCCATTATGTGGAAGAAATTATGAATATTATTCAGAAGATCCATATCTGTCAGGGATGCTGGCAGCAGCAGTGATCCGGGGTGTTCAGAGCAAGTCAGGATGTGGCGTAACAATCAAGCATTTTGCATGTAATAATCAGGAAGATAACCGCATGGGTGTTGACTCCTGCGTATCCGAACGTGCGCTCAGAGAAATCTATCTCCGCGGATTTGAAATTGCAGTAAAAGAAGGAAATCCTGTTTCTATTATGACTTCCTATAATCTTATCAACGGTATTCATGCGGCGAACAGCAAAGATCTGTGCATGACAGTTGCCAGAAAAGAATGGGGATTTGACGGAGCAATTATGTCAGACTGGAACACAACAGTTCCGGAAGATGGAAGCGTTCCATGGAAATGTGTGGCAGCAGGCAATGACATTATCATGCCTGGAAATCCGGATGATGATAAGAATATTCGCCAGGCATATAAAGAAGGTAAACTTACAGAAGAAGAAATCCGAAATTGTGCCGGACATCTGGTATCTATGATCCGTAGATTAGAGCGTACAGATTGTTGAAATGATTTTTCAAACATGCTCTAAATGAAAACAGATAGAATTCTGGCATATGCTGAAAATACAGTAATGAGAGGACAATATTAATTATTAAAATCAATCGGAAGACCATCAGAGGCCTTCCGATTGATTTAGTGCTCATAATAACTGGATTTTTTATTTGCATCAGCAGATTTTCAGCAGATTTTCAAAGGAGAAAATCTCTTTTTCAGACAT
>ENA-OPDI01001886-OPDI01001886.1-human-gut-metagenome-genome-assembly--contig:-NODE-1886-length-12657-cov-10.669179_pt1 | contig 12657 bp, 8 predicted proteins | sample MGYA00241262_ERZ501504 | MGnify/ENA primary metagenome ERZ501504 (study PRJEB25962, sample SAMEA2042570) | human gut metagenome | biome: human gut; feature: human-associated habitat; material: faeces...
ATGAGAATATCGGGCTACCGCATCGCAAGCATCTGTATCAGATTATGGCGAATGAGCTGAAGATTCCCCATATAATGGTTTCTTCTATTTACATGGCAGTACAGGCAATCATTATCGTAGGATATATAATGTGTTTAGGTTACGGTTATTGGTATTTGACAGGTATAATTCTTTTGCTTTGTTTTTCTTATACCTGCTTTATGAAGAAGTATTTCGGATTGCACCAGTCTACGTGAGTAATACTGAAATGATGATTAGTAAAATAATGAAAGGCGATGGAGACTAAAATCTCCATCGCCTTTCGTCTTATTTTTGAAATATAAATCGTACCTTTGTCATATACCAATCAGGTTATAATAATAACATGGAACAGATGCGTAAACTGCCGATTGGCATACAGACTTTTGAGGAAATACGTAGGGATGGTTATCTCTATGTAGATAAGACGGCTATGGTTTATCAAATTGCAAATGTAGGTAAACCTTATTTCTTGAGCCGTCCCCGTCGTTTTGGCAAGAGTCTGCTTCTTTCTACCTTTGAAGCCTACTTTCAAGGACGCAAGGATCTGTTTCAAGGTTTGGCCATCGAACAGCTGGAAAAGGAATGGGAAGAATACCCGGTTTTGCACTTGGATTTGAATGCCCGGAAATATGAAGCTGCTGCTGACTTGACGGCTATGCTTAATCAGTATCTGGAGAAATGGGAGCTGCTCTATGGTCAGGAGAAGAAAGACCGTAGTCCGGAGGAGCGTTTTGCTTACGTGATAGAGCAGGCATGCATGCAGACAGGAAAGCAGGTTGTTGTCCTGATTGATGAGTATGACAAGCCATTGCTTCAAGCGGTCTTGGATGAGAACTTGCTGGATGAGTATCGGAAAACATTGAAAGCATTCTACGGTGTCTTGAAGAGCGCTGACCGTTATCTTCGTTTTGTTTTCCTGACCGGAGTGACCAAGTTTGCGCAAGTAAGTGTGTTCAGTGACTTGAACCAGCTGAATGATATCAGCATGAAGTCTCCTTACGCTGCTTTGTGTGGTATTACCAAAGAGGAGTTGGTGAAAACCTTTCTGCCGGAACTTGAGAGACTGGCTAAACGAAGAGGGATATCTTTACAAGAAGTGATTGATTTGATGGAACGTCAATATGATGGTTACCATTTTCATCCGGAAGGTGTAGGAATGTTCAATCCGTTCAGTGTATTGAATGCTTTTGATGCAGAAGAGATGGGGTACTATTGGTTTCAGACCGGCACACCTACTTACTTGGTTGACTTGCTGAAGCAGAGTGATTACGATATACGTCTATTGATAGATGGAGTGGAAGTGCTGGCTTCCGCTTTCTCTGAATATCGTGCGGAAAAAAATAATCCTCTTCCGATGATTTATCAAAGTGGTTATTTGACCATAAAAGGGTATGATGATGATGTGAAGCTATACACTTTAGGCTTTCCGAATGATGAGATACGTTACGGCTTTCTGAATTTTCTGGTTCCTTTTTATACTAAAGTTACTGATGATGAGACTGGTTTCCACATCGCTAAATTCATGCGTGAATTGAAGAGTGGGGATGTGGAGGCGTTTATGGAGCGTCTTAAGATATTCTTCTCCGGTATTCCGTACGAGTTGAGTGATGATACGGAACGTCATTATCAGGTTATTTTTCATGTAGTGTTTACTTTGCTGGGACAGTTCATCCGGTCTGAGGTTCGCAGCAGCCGCGGCCGTGCGGACGCGGTAGTTCATACCCCTACCGCTATTTATGTTTTTGAGTTCAAACTGGACGGTACAGCCGACGCAGCTCTGAAGCAAATAGATGAGAAGGGGTATCTGATTCCTTATACCTTGGATGGCAGGAAATTAGTGAAAGTAGGTGTGAACTTCAGTAAAGAAACACGGAATATTGATGAATATATTGTCGTAGAGGAATAGGAACGAACAATCCTATATATGGAAAAGGCGATGGAGATTCTATTCTCCATCGCCTTTTCCGTATTATAGTATTTCACCTTATTTCTTCATTCTCAGCACCCGTATTCCTGTCCATTTATTATTGTCTTTCAGCATTTGGGACAAGGGGACTTTGGAAACAACCACTTTCTTGTCGGTAGAAGAAGCGTGTACCAACAGGAGTTTGCCATCTGCATAGAAAGCGATTCCCATGTGGGCTACATCCAGCCCCGGAGTGTTGGTGGTGATGGCTATGATATCGCCGTCTTTAATCCACGGGAGACCATCGGCGGGAAGTTTGGCTTTGGGAAGATAGTGAACTTCCTTGCCGGACAAGGATTGTTCAATCTTTTTCATTTTGGCTATGTTCTCCGGAGAATTTGCCAGCTGCTTGTAGAGTTGGGGGTGGGAAGACATGTAGGAGATGGATAACTGTTCGGTGTCGGGACTCATGGCGCCCGTTACATCCTGAAGGAAGCCGTTGCGTACGCCATTGTTTATCCAGTCGGCAATATAATGCAGGCGGGAAGTGTACCCGTCGATTTTACCGTCACGGTAACGAATTTTTTGCAGGTTATCGGCGAAAGCGCTTTCCGAGATGTCTCCGTCGGCCAATTTGGGGGTAAGCGTCTCTGCCAGTACATATTCCACCAGCGTAGTGCAGTCTACCTCATCGCAGTTGATGACGAGTTCCTCGGGACCATCTGCCTCCAGCGTATGGGCTACGTATGGCACATCCAGATACTTTATTCCATTGCTCAACATATCTTTCCCTCCCTGGGCAGAAACGGAAGTTACCAGGGCTGCGGCGCAGAGGGCGCTGAACATAAATTTAGTCATTGTTTTCATTTTTCTCTCTTTTGATTATTATTGTTCTTAAACGTAAAAAGGATGCAGCAAATTTACTACATCCTTTTTATAAAAGCTTAATCCGGAGGGATTAAATTCAATATTGCCGGATTAAATATTTATAATCTTCCTTTTTATCGAACGGAACAAGGGAGAAACCGTATTCAATGGCATTCTCTTTGCCCGGACGAATCAGATAGGGTTCATGGGCGGTTGCGCCCCAACTGTCGTCTCCACCGACACCCATCATGCGGTAGTCAATGAACAAATCGACCATCTTTTCCGGCAGAGGGTCGGTGAGGTGGCGGTGATTGGTCTTTTCGGTACGCGGAGCGCCGTTGTCAATCGTGTCGCCGCTGTCCATACTTTCCAGGGGATAGTTGGAGGCGTTCAGCTCAAAGGTGCGATCGGCGATGAGCAGCAAACCACGTTGCGTCTTATCGGTAAGAGCGCACCAATAGATATCCGTGCGATGGTTGTTCTCCTGCGGGCGGACGTAAGGTTCGTACATATCCTTGACCGGGATGGCGTACTCTCCGATGAACTGGGAGGTACGGCGGTCTCGGTAATTCTCTTTCGGACCGCGACCGTAGTAGGTCAAGTCTGTAAAGCTTTCCGGCAACTGCATCCGCAGGCCCACACGCGGTATCATCGGAGCTTGGTCTCCTTCGGCCATGAAGCGGTTGTCTACCTTGATGGTTCCGCTGGCATATATCTTATAGGTGATGTCCCAACGGGCCTCTGTCTGCGGAAAACGGTAGGTCACCTTTACTGTCGTGGCATTGCTGCCCGGAGTCACTTGGAAGCTTTCGGCTTTCGGTTCCTGGTAGCTTGCCTCTTTCCAGGCTTTGAGGCGGACGGGGAGGTTGGCTCCATAATCATTGTCCGTCGGTGCACGCCAGAAGAATGGGCGGGGACCCTGACCGTTCAGTATGTACTCGTGCTTCTTGTACAAATAGGAGGTGAGTAGGCCGCTTTGCTTGTCGAAGGTGGCTTTGAAGTCGGGACCGAAGAACGCCACCAAATTTCCTTCTTCCTTAGAAGTGGCGGGCTTCTGTGCCGTAGCCTCTTTCTTGTAGAAGGTATGGACGTAGGTCTGTTCGCGTGCAATGACCGTGCCGGCCGGGAGGAAAGGTTCTGCCGTCTTGATGGCTGCATAGAACTCGATGCGCACATCTCCCGTTGTCTGTTTCTCTTTGGGTATGCCGTTCAGAAAGCCGGTGGTTACCGTCTTGCCCGGTGCAGCATGGATATTTTCAATCTTGCCACGGTAGACTTCTTTTCCATGGTCGCGGATGATGTAGTAGAAGTCGTACTTGTCGAGATTGGTGAAGGAGAAATCATTGCGGATTTTCACGGTGGAAGTTTGCTTGTCGAAGTCGAGGAACTTGATGTTCTGGTAGACCTTCCCCATCTCTTCCGTCTGCGGTTTGACACTGCGGTCGGGGTATACCACGCCGTTGATGCAGAAATTGCCGTCGGAGGGAGTGCCGTTCTCGCCATAATCGCCGCCATAGGTCCAGTATTTACGGCCGTCGTCTGTCTTGGCAGCAAAGCCCTGGTCTACCCAGTCCCAGATACAGCCGCCCTGGAGGATGGGATATTTTTCGATGATATCCCAGTAGTCCTGGAAGTTACCGAGACTGTTGCCCATGGCATGGGCATACTCGCAAAGAATGAGGGGACGCGTCATCTCTTTGTTCCGGGCATACTTCTCCAGATAGGAAGGGGGAGCATACATCGGGCAGTAGATGTCCGTATTCCATTCCAACAGTGCACGTTCATACTGGATGGGACGGCTGTCAAGTGTCTTCAAGGTGTTGTAAGTGACGTAGAAATTCAATCCGTTCCCGGCTTCGTTGCCCAGCGACCAGATGATGACTGACGGATGGTTCTTGTCCCGTTCGTACATATTCATGGTACGGTCGAGGTGGGCATTCATGAAGAGCGGATTGTTTCCCAGCGTGCCGCCTACACGCAGGTCGTAACCCATGCCGTGGCTTTCGATATTGGCTTCGTCGATGACGTAGATACCATATTCGTCACAGAGTTCGTAGAAACGTTCCTGCTGGGGATAGTGACAGGTGCGGACGGTATTGACATTGTATCTCTTCCAAAGCTCGAAATCTTTCTTCATCAGTTCTTCGGAGACATAGTGACCGGTATTCTCGTTGTGTTCGTGATAGTTCACGCCTTTCACGAGGATAGGTTGTCCGTTTACCAACAGTTGTTTGTCCTTGATTTCCACTGTGCGGAATCCTACTTTGCAGCTTGTCGCTTCAATCACATCTCCATTCGGGCGCTTTAGGCTGATGACAAGGGTATAGAGGTTGGGCGTTTCGGCTGTCCATTGCAAAGGTTCCTGGATGGTTTTCTTGGTGAACTCCACCTCTGTCTGGTCACCGCTGACCTGAGTAGAGGACTGGGCTATCTGCTGGTCGTTCTTGTCCAGCAGGCGGTAACCAACGACAAATGGGGCGTTTTGTCCGCTTTCATTGGTAAACTGCACCTTTACCTTGAGGATACCATTCCGGTAGTTCTCATCCAAAGGAGACTCCACCTTGAAGTCCGTGAGATGGATTTGAGGCTGGGCATATAAGTAAATGTCCCGTTCGATACCACTGATGCGCCAGAAGTCCTGGCATTCCAGATAGTTGGCATCGGAAAAGCGGTGTATCTGAATGGCAATGACATTCTTCCCTTTCTTGGCAATGGCGCTGACGTTGAAACGCGCCGGAGTCTTTGCATCTTTACTCATGCCTACAAACTTGCCGTTGAGGTAGTAGAAGGCTGCCCCGCGTACACCGTCGGCACTCAGGAAAATCTCCTTATCGTCCCAGTCTCCCGGAAGGGTGAACTCGCGGCGATAGGTGCCGGTGGGATTCCATTCCTTGGGAACGTACGGAGGGTTGGGCTTGTCCCAATAAGGAGGATAGCCCGAAGAACAGAACTCATAGGGATGGTTCACGTAGATGGGCGTGCCGAATCCTTGCAACTCCCAGTTTCCGGGTACATTGATGTCCGGCCAGCGGCTGGCGTCCACACGGTCCATCATGAAGTCCGTGGGGCGGTCGGCGAAGGTTTCCACATAATGGAATTTCCATTTCCCGTTAAGGGACAAGCGGAAGGTTCCGTTCTTGCGGTCATTGATGACGGCATCGGCCTCCGTGACGTAGGAGGTGAACGTGCTGCGGGCAGGCTCCCGGTTGATGCTTGTCAGCTTGGGGTTGGTAATCTCTTCGTAGCGATTGTTCTCCTGAGCAGTCAGGGCAAAGGGAAAAGCTGCGAGGCAAGTGAGTAAAAAATACTTTTTATTCATAATTGCTTTTATTTCTTTGTGGTAGGTTCAGAGACCGGGAATACGAGCCCTTCACGCAACCACTTCTCCAGTTCTTCCGTCCATTGACGCTTGTAGGTGAAGTTGTCCCGGAATCCCCAGCCATGTCCGCCGGTAGGGTAGGCATGCAGGCTGGCAGGCACTTTGTGGTCACGCAAGGCGAGGAAATAGCCAATGCCGTTGATGGGTGGCACTGCGTCGTCGTCCGAAGAAAGCATGATAAAAGCCTGCGGAGTGCGTGGGGACACTTGTCTTTCGAGGGAGTATTTTTGTTCCAGCTCCTGAGATGGATTTTCTCCGATAAGGTTCTGGCGGGAACCTCCATGGGTAACGCCTTTCTGCATGGAAATCACCGGATAGAACAAGATCTGGAAGTCGGGACGGGTTTTGTCACTGCTGTATAGTGTGGCAAGCGAAGCTGCCAGATGGCCGCCGGCAGAAGCGCCCATGATGCCTACGCGCTGAGGATTGACACCCCATTCAGCGGCATGTTTGCGTACCATGCGGATGGCTTGTTCGGCATCGGAAAGAGGCACTTCATGGTGCCCGTTGGGCATACGGTATTTCAGTACTGCATAGGTGATGCCTTGTGTGTTGAACCAGGGAGCCATGTCGTGTCCCTCGTGCTTCATGGCCAGCCCTCCGTAGCCACCTCCCGGACACATGATGATGGCCATGCCGTTGGGGTGGGAGGCAGGATACACCGTAAGGGTAGGGGTGGTGACATCGGACACCCATTCGTTGTTATGGTTCTGTCCGGAATTGGTCAGTTCGTTGTTATTGGGGGCACCGTTGGGCCATAGGGGCAGCTCAACGGGCTTTTGTGCAGATAACATGGTCGTTGCAAATAGAAAAGATAAAAGTAGAATCTTTTTCATGTTCTTGGTATTTAAAGGTTATTTGGTTTTCATGGAAGCTTTGATGAGGTAGAATATCAGAATGGCATAAGCACCCAGCGCCAGCACTTCAGACCAAGTGTTTTGCAACCATGCATCGTTCACGAGGTTGATTCCTCCGAAGCGCATGGCAGCGCTTACCACGCCCATCAATGCACCGCCGGCAATGAAACCGGAGGCAAGCAGTGTGCCTTTTTCCCCGCGTTCGGCATTGAGAGCGGCATCCTTGCTGCGGCTGGTCACGTACCAGTTGACGGCACCGCCCACTACTAACGGGACATTCAGTTCCAATGGGATGAACATACCCAATGCAAATGCCAGTGCGGGAATCTTGCAGAAGTTGAGGATGACGGCCAGCACTGCACCGATGCCGTAGAGCAGCCAAGGAGCACCCACACCGTTCATCAGAGGTTCGATAACGGCTGCCATGGCATTGGCCTGCGGAGCGGCCAGTTGTCCGCTGGTGAAACCGTATGTCTTGTTCAGGATAATCATTACACCACCTACGGTAGCGGCAGAAACGATGGTTCCGAGGAACTTCCAGGTCTCCTGCTTGGCAGGCGTGCTACCCAGCCAGTAACCGATTTTCAAGTCTGTGATGAAGCCTCCCGCCATGGACAGTGCCGTACATACAACACCACCCATCACCAGTGCCGCAACCATTCCTCCGGGACCTTTCAACCCTACGGCTACCATGACTACGGATGCCAGAATCAATGTCATCAGCGTCATTCCGGATACGGGATTTGTGCCCACAATCGCAATGGCATTGGCTGCCACGGTAGTGAACAGGAAAGCGATACCTGCTACCAGCAGGATGGCTACAATGGTATGTGTCAGGTCACCTTGCATCACATCGAAGTAGAAGAACAGAACAACCAGCAGCAATGTGATGATGGAGCCGATGGCGATAATCTTCATGGAGATGTCCCGTTGCGTGCGCTTCACGCTGGCCTCTACATTGGATTTACCGCCCATTTCCTTGGCAGCCAGCCCTACGGCGCTCTTAATGATGCCCCAGGACTTGATAATGCCGATGATACCTGCCATGGCTATACCACCGATACCGATGCTCTTGGCATAGTATTTGAAAATATCTTCCGGAGCCATAGCGCCTACGGTTGCTGTGATTTCGGGGTTCCATTGGTTCAGTACGGAGTCTCCCCAAATCATGGACATACCGGGGATGATAATCCACCATACGGCCAGCGAACCGGCACAGATGATGGACGCGTATTTCAGTCCCACGATATAGCCCAGACCGAGCACAGCAGCACCCGTATTAACCTTGAATACCAGCTTGGCTTTCTCGGCCAGCATTTCGCCGAGGCCGCATACGCGGGTAGTGAAATTCTCGTTCCACCAGCCGAAGGTTGCCACGATGAAGTCGTATAGACCACCGATGATACCTGCCATGAGTAATGGTTTTGCCTGGCTGCCGCCCTTTTCACCGGAGACGAGCACTTGTGTGGTGGCTGTTGCCTCGGGGAAGGGATACTTGCCGTGCATGTCGCTCACGAAATATTTGCGGAAGGGGATAAGGAAGAGAATGCCCAGCACGCCTCCCAGCAGGGAGCTGATGAAGACTTGTGCAAAGGTGACGGTGATTTCTTTCGGATAGGTTTCCTGAAGGATATAAAGCGCCGGAAGGGTGAAGATGGCACCTGCCACGATGACGCCAGAACTGGCACCGATAGACTGGATAATGACGTTTTCGCCCAATGCGTTTTTGCGTTTGGCGGCACCCGATACGCCGACGGCAATGATGGCGATGGGGATGGCGGCTTCGAATACTTGTCCCACCTTCAGCCCCAGATAGGCGGCTGCGGCCGAAAAGAGAATGGCCATCAGAATACCCCATGTCACCGACCAGGCATTTACTTCTGAATACTTCTTGTCCGGGCTCATCAGAGGGTTGTACACTTCTCCCGGTTTCAGTTCACGGAACGCATTTTCCGGCAAGCCGGTAATAGGTTCTTCTTCTTGTTTCATAGGTTTTGTAGTTTTATGTTTTTCTTTAATAGACTTCAAAGATAGTGCAAACCGAATGCTGGATAAAATGAGCAAGCTCATTATTATTCTGCTGAGGTGCAGCCTATCTTCGCATTTTAGGCAAAGAAAGCAAAAAAAAAGGAGATTTAAAAAAATCTCCTTAATTCTGTATGGTAAAATGCTTATTTGGCATCTTTAGCGGTCATGTCCCCTTCGATAAACAATCGCATGATTTCCGTTTTGGCATTGGTGCGCAGGGTAATGGATTTCTTGAAGTGTCCGGGGTATCTTCCGGTTCCATTATAAGTTACTTTCACTGTTCCAGTCTTTCCCGGTGCTATCGGTTCTTGTGAATATTCGGGAACGGTACATCCGCAGGAAGCTACAGCTTGATGGATGACAAGCGGAGCATCGCCTACGTTCGTAAACTTAAAGGTGTAGCTGACCATCGGACTGTTTTCGGAGAATGTGCCGAAGTTGTGGGTGGTCTGTTCGAATTTGATGTCTGCCTTTCCTTGTGCATAGGCATAACCGATGCTCATAACCAGCATCATCATATAAAAAACGACTTTCTTCATGTTCTTATCTTTTTTATATTTCAACGGCGCAAAGGTAACCCATTTTCATTAAAATAATGCCTATGGTGTGCGAAATTGTATTAAATCGGGCTCAAAAGGCCTTTGGGCGAATGATAAGCAAGGAAAAATAAGGGAAACGGATGGCCGCTATCCGCTTGCTGTCATTGATATACTTCTCTTCCGGAGTGCCTACATTCTCAAAATAGTGATACCGGTATTCGGGATGCAGGCGGATGCAGCGGTGAATCTCATCGGTGCATCTGGACAGCTTCATGATGACAACCGCACTGTTTTCGCTTGTCAGTCTTTCTATCTCTTCTGTGGTGGCGATACCGGGTATCACCGTCAGCCGCTCTTCCTGGCTGGCTACATGGAGCCCGCCCAGTGCGCCGGCGGCAATGAAGGCGGGGATACCGGGGATGTGCTTCACGGGGATGCCGTCTGCCTGCAGTTTGTCATATACATAGTGTATGGAAGAGTAGAATCCGGCATCTCCTTCGGCAACGATGCAGACTTTCTTTCCTTGTTGCCGGAGGGTGGAGCTCTCCATATAGACCTCGTCGTAGGCGCTCAGGGCTTTTTCGCGCTGTTTGCTCATGGGGAGTGGAAAGCGGCGCACCGTGTTTTCCGGAATGTCAAGTTGCAATAGGATGTCGGCTGCGCGTGAAACTCTGTTTCCATCTTTGGCCAGTGTCTCGGGACAGAAGATGCAGTCGGCTGTCTGCAGGGCTTTCAAGCCTTTTACGGTAATCAGCTCCGGTTCGCCGGGACCGAGAGATACAAATATGACGGGGAACATTTGCATGAAGACATTAAAGGTTAAAAATTAAAGAACAGCAAAACGGCTACAAAAGTGGGGAAATAATCAGTAGCAAGCAAGATAATCGCTATCTTTGTTTTTTACTAAAACAATCTGTCTTTATGGATTATCAACTGAACACCCGTTTGAATGGCAACATAGCCATGACTTCCAGCTACCATGAGCGTGCGTCGCTGCAACGTGACAAGACTCTGTATAAATTCATTTGGGTACAGAGCGGTACGCTGACTCTGGAAATAGACCATATCCCCATGCGCCTGGAAAAGGATGAAATCGTGACCTTGACCCCGTTGCATCACCTGGAGGTAAAAGAGGTGGACGGTGAATACCTGACGTTTGTATTCAACAGCAATTTTTATTGCATCTATGGACATGACAACGAGGTCTCTTGCAATGGATTCCTTTTTTATGGCTCCTCCAAGGTGATGAAACTGGCACTTTCTGCCGGGCAGTCTTCCAACTTGCATGACATAGTCCGCATTTTCCGGCAGGAATCGGTCATCCATGACAACCTGCAGGAGGAGATGCTGCGGATTGTCTTGAAACGTTTCATCATTACCTGCACACGCATTGCGCGCCAGCGTTTTGGGGTGGGGCAGGAGAAGGAAAAGACGTTTGACATCATCCGGCAGTATTACGTATTAGTGGACCGGCATTTCAAGGAGAAGAAGCAAGTGCAGGATTATGCTGATATTCTTTGCCGTTCTCCCAAGACACTTTCCAATCTGTTCTCGACCTGCGGGTTGCCTTCCCCGTTGCGGGTGATTCATGACCGCATTGAGGCAGAAGCCATGAGATTGCTGCTGTATACCCGCAAGAGCGCCAAAGAAATCAGCTCCATTCTGGGCTTTGAAGACTTGTCCGCGTTCAGCCGTTTTTTCAAGAAAATGACCGGCGAGAGTGTCTCGGACTACCGGAAAAGAGTGAAACGGGAAGAATTGCCAACTGTTGCGGAATAATTGCCATTTCGTACGTGGTGGAAAACAAGGAACTTTGCAAAAACAAAAATCAAGTCATATTACTGAAACCATTTAAAAAGTAGAACAAAGATGAAAACGAAATTGCAAAACTTGTTTATGGCTGCGTTGACGCTGGCCGCTTCCACTCAAAAGTTGGGTGTTAATTTGATTCGTGTAGCCATCCTGGTTATTTTCTTATGGATTGGTGGGTTGAAATTCTGGAATTATGAGGCTGAAGGGATTGTCCCTTTTGTGGCGAACAGCCCGTTCATGAGCTTCTTTTATACAAAGAGTGCCCCGGAGTACAAGGAGTATAAGCTGAAAGAGGGCGAGTTCAATGAGGCGAAACATCAGTGGCACGTGGAGAACAATACGTATGGTTTCTCCCACGGTCTGGGCATTCTGATTATGGCCATCGGCATCCTGACATTTCTGGGGATATTCTCTCCGAAAATCGGACTGGCGGGAGCCGCACTTGCCATTGTCATGACGATGGGTACCCTCTCTTTCCTGGTGACAACCCCTGAGGTGTGGGTGCCCGACTTGGGAAGCGGGGAGCACGGCTTTCCGTTGCTGACGGGGGCAGGGCGCTTGGTCATCAAGGATACGGCCATTCTTGCCGGTGCCATTGTCGTACTGTCTGACAGTGCAAAAAGAGTATTGAACCAATTAAGGAAATAGACGTATGAAACAGTATGATGCCATTATCATCGGATTCGGCAAAGGCGGAAAGACATTGGCTGCCGAGTTGGCAAAACGGAAGCTGGACGTTGCCGTAGTGGAGCGTTCGGAAAAGATGTATGGAGGGACATGTATCAATATCGGTTGCATTCCCACAAAAACATTGGTGCATGCGGCAAAGCATGCGGACAAAGACGCTTCTTGGGAGGTCAAGAAGGCATACTATCGTCAGTCCATTGCAAGGAAGGAAGAGGTCGTCTCTTTCCTGCGTCAGAAGAATTATCACAATCTGGCCGACAATCCTCATATAACGGTCTATACGGGTATCGGCTCCTTTGCAGGTCCGGATGTGGTGGAAGTTGGGATGGTGGAAGGGACATTACAATTGCAAGCTCCCCGGATATTCATCAATACGGGTGCCGAAACCGTCATTCCACCGATAGAGGGGATACAAGGTAACCCACGGGTATATACCAGCACCTCCATTATGGAACTGACTGAGCTGCCGGCACAGCTCGTCATTGTAGGTGGGGGATACATCGGACTAGAATTTGCTTCCATGTATGTTTCATTCGGTTCGCAAGTCACGGTGCTCGAGGG
>ENA-OPDI01001900-OPDI01001900.1-human-gut-metagenome-genome-assembly--contig:-NODE-1900-length-12572-cov-13.525605_pt1 | contig 12572 bp, 9 predicted proteins | sample MGYA00241262_ERZ501504 | MGnify/ENA primary metagenome ERZ501504 (study PRJEB25962, sample SAMEA2042570) | human gut metagenome | biome: human gut; feature: human-associated habitat; material: faeces...
AGGTGGCGCTGGACATCCGCCTGACTCTGCGGGACTACAGCCACACCCTGCAGGCCTACATCGTGGAGCTCATCAAGGTCATCTGCAAAAAGGCCGGTGAGAACACCACCGCCGTCATGCCCGGCTACACCCATCTGCAGCGTGCCCAGCCCATCACCTTTGGCCACGCCCTGATGGCATATGCCTCCATGCTGCTGCGCGACCTGCAGCGCTTTGAGGATGCCACCGCCCGCATGGACGCACAGTGCCCGCTGGGCAGCGGCGCGCTGGCTGGCACCACCTACCCGCTGGACCGCCAGTTCACCGCCGAAAAGCTGGGCTTTGCGGCTCCCTGTGCCAACAGTCTGGACGGCGTGTCCGACCGCGATTTCTGCATCGAACTGGCAAACGCCATCTCCATCTGCATGATGCACCTGTCCCGTCTTTCCGAGGAGATCATCCTCTGGTGCAGCTGGGAGTTCAAGTTCATTGAGCTGGACGATGCCTTTACCACCGGCTCTTCCATCATGCCGCAGAAGAAGAACCCGGATGTTACCGAGCTGATCCGCGGCAAGACCGGCCGCGTCTACGGCGACCTGAACACCCTTCTGGTGATGATGAAGGGCATTCCCCTCGCCTACAACAAGGACATGCAGGAAGATAAGGAAGCCATCTTCGACGCAGTGGATACGCTGGAGCTGTGCCTGAAGACGGTCACCCCCATGCTGGATACCATGAAGACCATTCCGGTCAACATGCGCCGCGCCGCCGCCAAGGGCTTTATCAACGCCACCGACTGCGCCGACTACCTCACCAAGAAGGGGATGCCCTTCCGCGATGCCTACAAGCTGACCGGCTGCATGGTGTCCGACTGCATCGCAAAGGACAAGACCCTTGAAGAGCTGACCCTCGACGAGTTCAAGGGCTACAGCGCTCTGTTTGAGAACGATATCTACGATGCCATTGATCTGGTCAAGTGCTGCGAGGGCCGCACCAGCTACGGCGGCCCCAGCGAAGCCAGCGTGAACAACCAGATCGCACTGGCAAACGCACAGCTGGATGCGTGGGAGGAAAAGAACGCATGAGCGTGAAAGTTTTTATTGATGGCTCTTCCGGCACCACCGGTCTGCGCATTGCCGACCGTCTGGCACAACGCCCGGAGATCGAGCTGCTTTCCATTTCCGCAGAGGGCCGCAAGGATGTGAACGAGCGCGCGAAGGTCATCAACTCTGCCGACCTCGCCTTCCTCTGCCTGCCGGATGCCGCTTCCAAAGAGGTCATGCCCCTGCTGCGCCCGGACGTGAAGGTGCTGGACACCTCCACCGCCTTCCGCACCGATGCCGCATGGGACTACGGCTTCCCGGAGCTGGCGGGCCAGAAGGAAAAAATCAAAAATTCCTGCCGCGTGGCAGTGCCCGGCTGCTATGCCAGCGGCTTTATCAGCATTGCCCGCCCGCTGGTGGAGCTGGGCCTTGTACCGGCAGAGTATCCCTTCAGCTGCACCGGCATCTCCGGCTACTCCGGCGGCGGCAAAAAGATGATCGCCGAGTACGAGAGCGCTGACCGCCCGGCGCACAGCAAGCTGGATGCACCCAAGAGCTACGGTCTGGGCCTTGCCCATAAGCACCTGCCGGAAATGCAGAAGATCAGCGGCCTTGCCCACACCCCCATGTTCGTGCCCGTGGTGTGCGATTACTACTGCGGCATGCAGGTGCTGGTGCCGCTGGATCTGACGCTGGCGGGCAGCACCGCCGAACAGGTGGCCGAGGGCATTGCGGCATATTACAAGGATGCTGCCACCGTCAAGGTGCACGCTCTGAACGAAGCCCTGCCGGAGAACGGCCTGTACTCCAATGCCATGGCCGATACCGACCGCATGGAGCTGTACATGACCGTGAACGCTGCAGGCGACCAGATGATGCTGGTGTCTGTGTTCGATAATCTGGGCAAAGGCTCTTCCGGCGCGGCCGTCCAGTGCATGAACCTGATGCTGGGGCTGGAAGAGACCGAAGGGTTGGAATAAAAACTCCCTTCGTCTGCTCACGGTGTTCGCATCCACCTCCCTCGAAGAGGGAGGCTTTTGCAGCTGACGGTTACGCAAAGGCTCCCTCCATGAGGGAGCTGGCACGGCGAATGCCGTGACTGAGGGAGTGTTTGTGGGAAAGGAAAAGTGTTATGCAGTATAAAGAAGTTGCGGGCGGCATCTGCGCGCCCAAGGGTTTTGCCGCCGCCGGTGTCCATTGCGGCATCCGCGCAAACCATGCAGAAAAATACGATCTGGCACTCATCAAGGCGGACGTGCGCTGCGCCGCCGCCGGTGTGTACACCACCAACAAGGTCTGCGGCGCACCCATCAAGGTGGACCGTGCCCACCTGAAGGACGGCTACGCACAGGCGATCATCGTGAACAGCGGCAACGCCAACACCTGCGCCGCCAACGGCGTGGCTCTGGCCGAAGAATGCTGCGAGCTGGTGGGCAAGGAGCTGGGCATCGACCCGCAGGACGTTCTGCCCGCCTCCACCGGTGTCATCGGTCAGCCCATGGTCATCGACCCCTTTGCCCGGGGCATCCCTGCCGCCGCCGCAAAGCTGGCTGCGGACGAGCAGGGCAGCACCGACGCGGCCACCGCCATCATGACCACCGACACCCACAAAAAGGAATACGCCATCCAGTTCGAGCTGGGCGGCAAGACCTGCACCGTGGGTGCCATTGGCAAGGGCAGCGGCATGATCGCCCCCAACATGGCCACCATGCTGGCCTTCTACACCACCGATGCGGCGGTCTCGCCCATCCTGCTGGAAAAGGCCCTCAAGACCGTGGTGCCCGGCACCTACAACCAGATGAGCGTGGATCTGGACACTTCCACCAACGATACCTTGATCATCATGGCTTCCGGCCTTGCAGGCAACCCGGAGATCTGCGAGGAGAACGCGGACTACGAAGCCTTTGTTGCCGCGCTCACCGCCATTGCCGAGCACATGTGTGCCGAGCACGCCGGTGACGGCGAGGGTGCCACCCACCTCATCACCTGCGAAGTGACCCACGCCCCCGACCTGAAGACCGCCCGTGCCGTCAGCCGCAGCGTGGTGTGCTCCAACCTGTTCAAGGCCGCAGTGTTCGGCCGCGATGCCAACTGGGGCCGCATCCTGTGCGCCATCGGCTACACCCCCGGCGATTTCTCCATTGATAAGGTCTGCGTGTGGCTTTCCAGCAAGGCTGGTGAGGTGTATGTGTGCGAAAACGCCGCCTACCACCCCTACAGCGAGGACGAAGCCGCCAAGGTGTTGGCTGAGCACGATGTGCTGGTCAAGGTGGACATGGGCACCGGCGATGCATCCGCAAAGGCATGGGGCTGCGATCTGACCTACGATTACGTCAAGATCAACGGCGATTATAGAACTTAATGGAACTCCCCCAGTCGCCTGCGGCGACAGCCCCCTCAAAGAGGGAGCCTGAAAGCCTCCCTCCTTGAGAAAGACTCCCCCGGCCGGGGGAGGTGGCACGAAAGTGCCAGAAGGGGAATGGGTGGCATCGCGTAGCGATGACGGAAGGAGTTCGTCTGGTGGAAAACGAATGCCGGAGCAAGCGTGCTGGCGGCAAGGAGAGTATATGAAAAACGAAGAAATGGCGCGCCTTTTCTCTGAGGCGACACCCTACATCCAGAAGTATCACGGAAAGACCATGGTGGTAAAGTACGGCGGCAATGCCATGATCAACGAAGAACTGAAAAATGCCGTCATGAACGATCTGGTCACCCTCACCCTGCTGGGTGTGCGCGTGGTGCTGGTGCACGGCGGCGGCCCGGCCATCAATGAGATGCTGAAAAAGGTGGGTGTGGAGAGCCATTTCGCAAACGGTCTGCGCGTGACTGACGATGCCACCATGGAGATCGTGCAGCAGGTGCTGGCCGGTAAGGTGAACAAGGATCTGGTGGCAAAGCTGCGCGGCCGCGGCGTGGGCCTGTGCGGCATGGACGGCCAGATGCTGCGCTGCACCGAGCTGGACCCCCAGCTGGGCCATGTGGGCGAGATCGTGCATGTGGACGCTACCCTGATCGCAAGCCTGCTGGACGGCGGCTTCATCCCCGTGATCGCCACGGTGGGCATGGACGATCTGGGTCAGGCCTACAACGTGAACGCCGACACCGCCGCTGCGCAGATCGCGATTGCGCTGAAAGCGGAGAAGCTGGTATCCATGACCGATATCGCGGGCCTGCTGCGGGATAAGGACGACGAGAGCACCCTCATCCCCGAGGTGGAGGTGTCCGAGATCGAGGGCTATAAGTCCGCCGGCATCATTGCGGGCGGCATGATCCCCAAGATCGGCGGCATGGCCGATGCCATCTATCAGGGCGTGCACGAGGCGGTCATCATCGATGGCCGCGTGCCCCACTCCATCCTGCTGGAGCTGTTCTCCAACCGCGGCTCCGGCACCCGCTTTTACCGCCGCAGCCACCGCGAATAAGCATTGCGCCGGTGCCGTGCAGGCGGTATAATAAGAAAAATGACCCTCTCAAGCCTTTGCCAGCATTTTCTGGCGCGAAAGCGCCTGAGAGGGTTTTCTGTTCACAGGAGGGTACACCTATGGATTCTGAAAAAGTCATCAAGCGGGACAACGAATACGTCCTGCACACCTATAACCGCAACCCTATTGTGCTGGAAAAAGGCCACGGCCTGCGCGCCGCAGGCCCCGAGGGCCAGCAGTATCTGGATTTTACCAGCGGCATTGGCGTGAACAGCCTTGGCTACTGTGATCTGGACTGGGCCGAAGCCGTCTCGGAGCAGGCCCACAAGCTGCAGCATACCTCTAACCTTTACTACACCGCGCCCTGCGGCAAGCTGGCCAAAAAGCTGTGCAAGCGCACCGGCATGAGCAAGGTGTTCTTCGGCAACTCCGGTGCCGAGGCCAACGAGGGTGCCATTAAGGCCGCGCGCAAGTACAGCGTGGACCACTACCGCAAGGACCGTACCACGGTCATCACGCTGGTGAACAGCTTCCACGGCCGCACCATTGCCACCCTGACCGCCACCGGTCAGGAGGTGTTCCACAACTACTTCGGCCCCTTCAACGAAGGCTTCCTGTATGCTCCGGCAGGCGATATCGAAGCGCTGGAGGAGCTGGTGGACCGCACCACCTGCGCCGTGATGCTGGAACTCATTCAGGGCGAGGGCGGTGTGATGGCGCTGGACCCGGACTACGTGCAGGCCGTGCGCAAGCTCTGCGACGAAAAAGACCTTGTGCTCATCGTGGACGAGGTGCAGACCGGCGTGGGCCGCACCGGCACCTTCCTGTGCTGCGAGCACTACAACCTCAAGCCGGACGTGGTCACGCTGGCCAAGGGTCTGGGCGGCGGCCTGCCCATCGGCGCAGTGCTGATGAACGAAAAGGTGGCCGAGGGCATGGGCCCCGGCACCCATGGCTCCACCTTCGGCGGCAATCCGGTGGTCTGCGCCGGTGCCAATGTGGTGGTGGACCGCATGGACCAGAGCTTCCTTGCCAATGTCAACGAGCGCGCCGTCCAGCTGCGCGCAGGCATCGCAAAGCTGCCCCATGTCAAGAGCATTTCCGGCATCGGCCTGATGGTGGGCATCGAGTTCTACGACCTCAAGGCCGCAGATGTGCTGGCCGCCTGCCGCGAAGCGGGCCTGCTGGTGTTGACAGCCAAGACCCGCCTGCGCCTGCTGCCGCCGCTGACCCTCAGCGAGCACGATGTGGACATGGCGCTGGAGATCCTGAGCGATGTGCTGGGCAAGATGGAGCCGACGGCTCCGAAGGAGCAGGCATGAAAAATCTGCTGAAAATGAGCGACCTCTCCCCTGCCGAGCTGACCCACATTCTGGATGTGGCCGATCAACTCAAGGCACAGCAGAAGCTGGGCGGCACGGCCCCGCTGCTGGCAGGAAAGACGGTTGCCCTGATGTTCTCCAAGGCATCCACCCGCACCCGCACCAGCTTTGAGGTGGGTGTGTACCAGCTGGGCGGTCTGGGCAACTACATGAACACCGCCGAGCTGCAGGCCGGGCGCGGTGAGCCCCTCAAGGACACCGCCCGGGTGCTGGGCCGCTACTACGACTGCGTGGTGTGGCGCACCTACCGCCAGAGCGATCTGGAAGAGTTTGCCGCGCTGGCCGGTGTGCCGGTGATCAACGGCCTGACGGATTACGCCCATCCCTGCCAGGTTCTGGCCGACCTGATGACCATTCGGGAGCGCCGGGGCAGCCTTGCGGGCCGGAAGCTCTGCTTTGTCGGCGACGGCAGCAGCATGGCAAACAGCCTCATCGTGGGCGGACTGCTGGCTGGGATGCAGGTCACCTGCGTCTGCCCGCAGAGCTACCGCCCGGCGGCGGATGTGCTGATGTTCGCCCACAAGTACGGCAGCGCCTTCCACCTGACCGCAGACCCTGCCGAGGGTATTCAGGATGCCGACGTGGTGGCAACGGCTGTGTGGAACACCGCCAAGCCCGGCACGCCGGAAAGTGAGCAGCGCCTGCGGGATTTTGTGGGCTTCCAGCTCACCGGCAAGCTGCTGGAAAGCGCCAAGCCCGATGTCATGGTGCTGCACTGCCTGCCCGCCCACCGGGGCGAGGAGATCTCCTCGGCGGTGTTCGAGCAGCACGCACCGGAGATCTTCGATGAAGCCGAGAACCGCCTGCACGTGCAGAAAGCCGTGCTGGCCATTCTTCTGGCGGGGAAATAAAAACAGAACGCCAACAGGGCCGCCGCACATCGTTTGTGCGGCGGCCCTGTTTTTTTATCGTGGGAGATTTGAAAAAGCGATCAGCTGCGGTCCATTTTGACCACGAACAGGTAGCTCAGAACAAAGGATAAGCCAAAGGCAATGACCCAGCCGATGGCGGCGTAGATGAAGTAAGGTCCGATATAAGCGGGAATGCTGAAAATGCTGGAGGTGATGTAGCCGTACAGGCGCACACCAAAGGCACCGATGAAGGCACTGCCCACGCAGCTGCCGATGGTGGCAGCAAGGAAACCCTTCTTGTACTTGGTCAGCACGCCGAACAGAGCAGGCTCGGTGATGCCCAGAATGCCGGACAGAACGGAGGACAGAACGATGGAACGTTCCTTTTGGCTCTTTTCTTTGAAATAGCAGCCTGCGGCGGCACCCACAATGGACAGATTTGCAATGAACATCATGGGCATGAGCATGTCGTAGCCTTTGGTGGCAAAGTTCTCCAGAGCAATAGGAGTCATGGCGTGGTGCATACCCACCAGAATGGAAGCGGGGCGGATCAGACCCATGACGACACCGGCAAAGATGGGAGAGATACCGAACAGCACATCCAGCATCCATGCCAGACCTTTACCGATATAGATGCCCGCGGGGCCGATGACAGTCAGAGCGAAAAAGCCGGAAATGAACAGGGTGATGGTGGGGGTGATAACGGTGCGGGCGGCTTCGGGAACGATATTATCGACCCACTTGTAGATATAGCTCAGGGCAAATACGCCGAAGATGATGGGAATGACCGAACCAGAATAGTTGAATACCGGAATGGGCAGGATGCCTGCAAACATAAAGTTGCTGATCTCGCCTGCCTTGGCAGCATCCACCATGGTGGGGTACATCAGAGTGGCGGCAATGGCAATGGCCAGATACTGGTTGGTCTTGAATTTTTTTGCGGCCGATGCGGCAATGAAGAACGGCAGGAAGGTAAACACACCGCTTGCCAGCATATCAATGATCTTATAGGTATCGGTAGCATTGGAAACCACGCCCAGAGCGACAAGACCGCCCATCAGGCCCTTGATCATACCGGCACCGGCAATGGCGGGCACGATGGGGCCGAATACGCCGGACACCATATCCATGAACCAGGAAATAAAGTCTTTCTTCTTTTCCGGCTGGGCGGGAGCTGCGATATCCTCCTTCAGATCCAGCATCTGCAGGGCGATGTCGTAATATTTATGGACGCTGGTGCCAAGCACGATCTGCAGCTGGCCTTTGGCAAACTGCACGCCAATGACACCATCCAGCGCCTTGATAGCATCCTCCTGGATCTTGCTGGTATCTTTGAGCTCAAAGCGCAGACGGGTCATGCAATGCCAAGTGTTCACAACATTGTCTTTGCCGCCGACATACTCGATGATTTTTGCGACGACTTCAGTCTTTTCCATAAGGGAGAGCCTCCTTCTTCGGTTTCCTTTTTCCTCGATTGTGTTCCAATGCGAAAATCCAGCACGTGCGTTGTGACGCTAATATACCACGGAAAAATTTCATTGTAAAACATACCATTTCTCTGGAATGATTTTAAAAAACAACGATGACATGCTGCTAAATGATTTTAGTTTCAAAAATTGGACTGTTTTATTTTGCGGTTTTCGCCAAATAAAAAGCAGGAATTGATTTGCCGCCCAAGGTATGATTGAATAGTTCTGCAAGCAAAAATGCAAACCCTTTTCAATCTGCTATAAAGAGGTGTGCTTCTTATGAAACCTACGATCATTACAGATATCAAATGTTTTGTCACGAACCCGGAACGTCACAATCTGGTGGCTGTCAAGGTGCTCACGAATAAGGGCGTTTATGGTGTGGGCTGCGCAACCTTCCAGCAGCGGCCGCTGGCGGTGAAATGCGCGGTGGAGGATTACCTCAAGCCCATCCTGATCGGACGCGATGCCAACGATATTGAAGACCTGTGGAACCTGATGATGGTCAACTCCTACTGGCGCAACGGCCCGGTGCTGAACAACGCCGTGGCAGGCATCGACATGGCGCTGTGGGATATCAAGGGCAAGCTGGCAGATATGCCTCTGTACCAGCTACTGGGCGGCAAGGCGCGGACGGCGATCCCTGCCTATACCCACGCAGTAGCAGATGATCTGGAAGGATTATACCGCGAAGTAGACCGGATCTACAAGGAGGGATACCGTCATATCCGTTGTCAGCTGGGCTTTTATGGCGGGATCCCGGACGAGCTGAATACCCCGGAAAACCCCCTGCCCGGCACCTATTTTAACCAGGACGACTACATGCGCAACACCGTGTATATGTTCGGCAAGCTGCGGGAAAAGTACGGCAGCTCCTTCCACATCCTGCACGATGTGCATGAAAGGCTGACCCCAAATCAGGCGATCCGGTTTGCCAAGGAGCTGGAACCGTACGCTCCCTATTTCCTCGAAGATCTGCTTCCGCCGGATCAGAACGAGTGGCTGGCCCAGCTGCGCAGCCAGTGTGCGGCCCCCATTGCTACCGGCGAGCTGTTCAATAACCCCATGGAGTGGAAAGAACTTGTGGTGAACCGCCGGGTGGACTACCTGCGCTGCCATGTTTCCCAGTTGGGTGGCATTACCCCGGCGGTAAAGCTGGCGCACTTCTGCGAACCCTTTGGCGTGCGTATCGCATGGCACACCCCATCGGACATTACCCCCATCGGGGTGGCGGTGAATACCCACCTGAACATCCATCTGCATAATGCCGCCATTCAGGAGAACATCGAGCTGAAAGACAAGATCAAGGCAGTGTTCCCCGGCTACAACGAGGCAAAAGGCGGCTACTTCTACCCTATTGAGCGTCCGGGCATCGGTGTGGATATCGACGAAAAGGAGATCGTCAAGTATCCGGTGCGCTACCGTCCCCATGAGTGGACCCAGAGCCGTATCCCGGATGGTACGCTGGTGACACCGTGACCGACCGCTTTCAATAATGTGCAGGACTTTGCACTTTTTGTCCCAGTGTGGTATCCTTAGCAAAAGACCCCAAGGGAGGATACTGCCTGTGACTGCCAAAAAGACTGAGTTCATCGTTACAGACCTCATCAGCAAGATCTTTCAGCGCAAGACCATAATGGACAAGCTGCCCAGCCAGCGGGAATTGGCAGAGATCTATCACGTTTCCCGTTTCACGATCCAGAAGGTGCTGGGAAGGCTGCAATCCATTGGTTTGATCTATATGACACAGGGTGATGGCACCTATATCAACAAAAAGGCACTGGGGCATCCTATGGTCTACAATTCCCTTACCGAAGTGCCCTATGAGGAGCTGCGTTCCAGAACTCTGTACCTGAAGCAGGTGGAGCCTACGGCGGAGCTGCGCCGGGTGTTCAATCTTGAAGCCGGCGAGACCCTGTGGGAGTTCCGCCGCATCCGTATCGTGCGGTATGAGATCAGTCAGGTAGAGACTGGCTGGATGCCCTGTGCGCTGTTTCCGGAGCTGAACCGGGAGGTGCTGGAGGATTCTATTCAGAGCTATGCCTTGCGGCAGAAGTACCGCATTGCCTACTTTATTACCAACTACCATGCAGCAGCACTGGATGCAGAGCACGCCGAACTTTTGCACTGCAAAAAGGGGCTGCCGGTCATGGATATCACTTCCCGTGGTGTACTGCGGGATGGAAGGATCTTTGTTTACAGCCGCATCAAGGCGGTGCAGTATGAGTGCACGTATGTCTCGCCCTTCAATAAGGACGTGTTCCTTTCCCGGCGGAAAATAATCACGAAAGATGCGTAAAAAGAACGCCTGTCAGGCTCAATGGCCCGGCAGGCGTTCTTGCATGGGGATCATACGTGAGCCGCACCGCGGTCGAGGATCTTATCGAACCGGGCAAAAAAGGTGATGGTGGTGATGGTGGCGGCCAGAATGTCGCTGACCGGCTCGGCCAGAAACACGCCGAACACCGGTTTCGGCAGCAGGTGCGGCAGAATGAAGATGAGGGGAATCAACAGAATGATCTTGCGCAGGCAGGCCAGCAGCAGGCTGACCTTAGCCTGCCCCAGCGCCATAAAGCTTTGCTGGCAGGCGATCTGGAAGCCCATGGCAAAAATGCCCGCCATGTAAATGCGCATGGCCCACGTGGTGTACTGGATCAGTGCGGTGTCCGAGGTGAAAATGCCCGCCACCGCGCCGGGAAACAGCATCATCAACAGCCAGAACAAGCAGGTGTAGGCCCCGCACAGCGTCAGCTGAAAACGGAAGGCTTCCTTGACGCGGGCCTTCTTGCCTGCGCCGAAGTTGAAGCTCATCACCGGCTGTCCGCCCTGACAGATGCCCTGAATGGGCAGCGTGCACAGCTGGGATGCGCTGGTGATGACGGTCATGGCACCCACAGCCACATCGCCGCCGTACCGCGCCAGACTGGAGCTGAAGCTGATGGAAAGCAGGCTTTCGGTGGAGAGCATCACAAACGAGGAGATGCCCAGCGCCAGCACCGGCAGAATGATCTGCTTTTCCGGGCGCAGGTAGTCTCTGCGCAGGCGCAGGATGGTCTTTTTGCCGGTGAGAAAGCGGATGATCCATGCCGCGCCCACGGCCTGACTGAGCACCGTGGCAATGGCTGCGCCCCGCACGCCCAGCCCGAACCCGAAGATCAGGATGGGGTCGAGGATAATGTTGATCACCGCGCCGATCACGGTGGTAAGCATACTGGTCTTGGCAAAGCCCTGCGTGGTGATAAAAGGGTTCATGCCCAGCACCACCAGCACGAACACCGAGCCTGCAATGTAGATGCGGCTGTAGCTCAGGGCGTACGGCAGGGTGGCATCGCTGGCACCGAACAGCCGCAGCAGCACCGGTGCCCCGGCATAGAAGCCAATGGTCAGCACCACCGAAAAGAGCAGCAGCATGGTAAAGCTGTTGGAGATGATCTTTTCTGCCTGTTTCTTGTCGCCCTGCCCCAGAGCAATGGCGGTGCGCGGCGCGCCGCCCGCGCCCACCAGCATGGCAAAAGCGTTCAGCAGCATCAGAATGGGTGTGAACAGCCCCACGCCGGTCAGCGCTGCCGCGCCAATGCCCGCAATGTGGCCGATGTAAATGCGGTCCACGATGTTATACAACAGGTTCACGACCTGCGCTACCACGGCGGGGATCATGAGCTGCAGCATCAGCTTTTTGATGTTGCCGGTGCCCATATCTTGTTTTGCCTGTGCCATTGGAATGCTCTCCTCTATACTTCAAATTTGAAAAATATCGTTCCTATTATACTCGGCTCCCGCCCAAAAGAACAGCCTTTTTTGCAAAGAAACCGCGCTTTCTGCCCCAAAAACGCAAAACGGCCCGGCTGCGTATGGCTTGCAGCCGTGCCGTAACGGGAGAAAAGTGTTGACGGAAAACCGCTTTTTTGCTATACTGTAAAGGCTAATATATGGAGATGTATCGAAGCGGTCGTAACGAGAACGACTCGAAATCGTTTTGTCCTTAATCGGGCACGTGGGTTCGAATCCCACCATCTCCGCCAACAAAAGGCATCAGCTCAGGCTGGTGCCTTTTTTGCAGCTAGATGGTGCGGATGAGGACAGGGCGGCGGTCCGCAGACCGCAAGCAACCAGCCCTGCGGGCTGTTGCTTAGTCCGCGGGAGAATATCCACCATCTCCGCCAGAAGTCGCAGATTGCATTTTGAGACAGGGGGGAATATACTTATATTGGATAGATTCCAATACTATTCAACTTTTTAATGCAACAGCGGTGAATTGCATATCGCAAAGATGTCGTTTGAATGTTGCACTAATTTCTTAACTTGCGATAAAATTTGCGATAAACGATTTTTGGAAGGAATATAATCATGTCGAAAGATGAATATTTGATCACAGATCCACCCCTTAAAGCGCTGACTGTTTTTGCGATGCCGATGATCCTTGGCA
>ENA-OPDI01001902-OPDI01001902.1-human-gut-metagenome-genome-assembly--contig:-NODE-1902-length-12564-cov-4.751859_pt1 | contig 12564 bp, 10 predicted proteins | sample MGYA00241262_ERZ501504 | MGnify/ENA primary metagenome ERZ501504 (study PRJEB25962, sample SAMEA2042570) | human gut metagenome | biome: human gut; feature: human-associated habitat; material: faeces...
TCTCTGTCTTAGCGTAATCTTCCTCGATCTTTTTGATCTCTTCTTTTGTCATGTCCACTGCGGAGAAAACAAAATCTACTTCTGCAGCAACTTTTTCTACTTCGTTGACATTCATGACAACGATCTTTTTTACTGCTTCCGGCATTGGAGTATCCATTTTCCAGCGGTCACCAACTGCCTCTTCATATGTCTTACCGGCACTTCTTGGGCTGGCTGCAATCGTTGTCACCTCAAACCATGGATGCTTCTCCAACAGAGAGATAAATCTCTGTCCTACCATACCTGTTCCACCAAGAATACCTACTTTTAACTTTTCACTCATTGCCTAATCTCCTCGTCTTTCCCTGTTCGTTCGAAGAACCGTCCCCTGTTACCCTGGCTCTTTCCATTCCTGACAATCGAATGTCTGCGGATCGTACGTCCTATTGTTTGTCCGTCTATCGCGAACAGATGTCGTTATAGTGAATATATTATGCTATTTTTCTCAAAAAAGCAATGGTCTATTTTGTAAAAAAATGTCATCTTTCCGGGTATTCTTTGTGCATTTTTTACAATAACGTTTTACCGTGTTAAAGTTTCCTTTTTCCAATCCTCTGCAAGATATGCCTTTTCTGCCTCGATCACTTTCTCCATGGCTGCCTTTCCCGGCGCCCCGATCGTCAATCGGTTATTCACGCATGTCTCCATGGAAATCTCTTCATATATATCTTCCTCAAATACCGGACAGATAGCCTTTAACTCGTCTAAACTCATATCGTCGATCGCAATTCCGCGTTCAATACAGTAGAGAACGATTTTTCCGATAATGCCGTGCGCATCACGGAATGGAACACCATGTTTTACCAGATAATCTGCTGCATCGGTTGCATTGGTAAATCCGTTGTTTGCGGACAGACGCATTTTACCCTTATTAAACTTCATGGTTGCGAGCATTCCGGTAAATAACGCAATACAGCCTTTGACGGTATCCATAGCGTCAAAAGACAACTCTTTGTCCTCCTGCATGTCTTTGTTGTAGGCAAGCGGGATTCCCTTCATCGTGGTAAGCAATGACATTAAAGCTCCGTAAACACGTCCGGTCTTGCCGCGCACAAGCTCTGCGATATCCGGGTTCTTCTTCTGAGGCATAATACTGCTTCCGGTACTGTAAGCATCATCAATCTCAATGAAACGGTATTCGTTAGAATTCCAGAGAATGATTTCTTCACAAAAACGGCTTAAATGCATCATAATTGTAGAAAGTGCACTTAACAGTTCGATAACATAGTCTCTGTCAGATACAGAATCCATGCTGTTTAAAGTAGGACCATAAAAGTCAAGAAGTTCTGCCGTCATTTCTCTGTCTAATGGATAGGTAGTTCCTGCTAATGCACCGGAACCCAACGGACAGTAATTCATGCGGTCATAAATGTCACTTAAGCGGGAATAATCTCTTTTAAACATTTCCATGTATGCACCGACATGGTGAGAGAGTGTTAACGGCTGTGCCTTCTGTAAATGAGTAAATCCAGGCATAACGGTGTGAATATTTTCTTCCATTAAAATCTGGCATGTCTTGATCAGTTCAAGAACAAGCTCTCTGATAGAAAGAAGCTCCTGTCTTGTATATAACTTCATATCAAGGGCAACCTGATCATTACGGCTTCTTCCTGTGTGAAGTTTCTTGCCGACATCACCGATGCGGTCTGTGAGGACTGCCTCTACAAAGCTGTGAATATCTTCATATTCCTCTGTGATTTCAAGAGAACCATTCTCCACGTCACGAAGGATACCTTCAATGCCAGCGATAATTTTGTCTCTTTCCTCGTCTGTGAGGATACCAACAGCGGCAAGCATCTTTACATGAGCGATGCTTCCTTCCATATCCTGTTTGTAAAACTTCTTATCAAAATTGATGGACGCATTAAAATTGTAAACCAGTTTGTCGGTTTCTTTTGTGAATCGTCCGCCCCATAACTGAGCCATAAAAATTCCTCCTGTATTGTAAATTTTAAAAGTGTTCTAAATGAATATTCTACATGAAAATAAAGTAACTGGCAAGGAAAAAGGCAGAAAATATCTTGTTTACATAATAAGATTGGAGTATAATCTGTTTTATCTGCGAGATTTGCAGGTGAGTTTGAGAGGAAAAGAGGAAGAAAAGAAGAAATGGAGATGAAAACACATAAGATACGAGACACGATTTTTCTGTTTCTGACAGCAATGATATGGGGTGCAGCATTCGTAGCACAGAGTATAAGTATGGATTATATCGGACCATTTACATTTATTTGTCTTCGCTCCGTGATTGGAGGATTATTTCTGATTCCGGTCATTATGGTCATTGATAATATTCGAAAAAAAAGACGGAGTGAAAGTGTAAAAACAGCCTCAGATAACGGTATTAACAGCTTTCAAAAGATGCAGGCAGAGGAAGAAAAATTAAGCTGGAAAAATAAGCGGCTTTTAGAAAGTGGAATTGTATGCGGAATATTTTTATTTTTAGCAAACTGTTTTCAGCAGACGGGAATTCAGTACACAACCGTAGGAAAGGCAGGATTTATCACAACATTTTATATTATTATCGTACCGGTTGTCGGCCTTTTCTTTAAAAAATACTGCGGAATCCTCACTTGGATTGGCGTAGTTATCGCATTAGCCGGGCTGTATTTTTTATGTATTACAGAAAAAATGACAATTCAGAGAGGGGATGCTCTCATTTTATGCTGTTCCTTTTTATACACAGGACAGATTCTCGCGATAGACCATTATAATCCATTTGTAGATGGGGTAAAAATGTCTTGCATTCAGTTCCTTACCGGCGGAATGCTTGGCGCAATCTGTATGTTTTTATTTGAAAGTCCGAATATGGCAATGATTTTAAATGCGGCAGGCCCGATTCTTTATACAGGTATTATGTCAACAGGAGTAGGATATACGTTGCAGATTCTGGGACAAAAAGGATTAAATCCAACGGTAGCGGCACTGATTATGAGTTTGGAATCTGTGTTCTCTGTCCTTTCAGGATATTTGTTCCTTCATCAGCTTCTTACAACAAGAGAATTGATCGGCTGTGTACTTATGTTTATTGCGATTGTATTAGCGCAGCTTCCGGATATCCGAAGAAAAGTATAAAAATGCATAGTACATGTTCATTTTATTAACTTAAAGTAAGTTTGATGAATATTTATTCAAAGAATATGCAAGAAGCACTTGTGTTTTTATTCGGTTTGTGGTATTTTTTATATTTAGAAGAAAGCATTGTGCAGCTTTCTTGCAATACGCAAATTTTTTTAGAAAAACTTGTAATGAAATGAAACAAAGGAGAGAAAAAAATGAAGATGAAAAAATTAGCAGCCGTTGCGCTTGCAGTTGTTATGTCTGTATCTATGTTAGCTGGATGCGGTAGCAGCAACGACAAAAAGTCAGCAGAATCCAGTACTTCTGCTAATGGAACAGCTACAGTAAAGACAGCAAAAGACGGTGTGTTAACAATGGCAACAAATGCGACATTCCCACCATATGAATCTTATGAGGGTAATGATATTGTTGGTATTGATGCTGACATCGCAAAAGCGATCGCAGATAAATTAGGACTGAAGTTGGAGATTCAGGATATGGAATTTAACTCTATCATCACAGCAGTACAGTCAGGTAAAGCAGATTTAGGTCTTGCAGGTATGACTGTAACAGATGAGAGAAAGCAGTCTGTTGACTTCACTGACAGCTATGCAACAGGTATTCAGTCCGTTATCGTAAAAGAAGGTTCTTCCATTAAGTCTATTGATGACTTAAAAGGTAAAAAGATTGGTGTGCAGTTAGCAACAACTGGTGACATCTACGCAAAAGATGACTTTGGCGAAGAAAACGTAGAAGAATACAATAAAGGTGCTGACGCAGTTATGGCTCTTACAAGCGGTAAGATTGATGCAGTAATCATTGATAACCAGCCAGCGAAGTCTTTCGTTGAGACAACAGATGGTTTACAGATTCTTGATACAGATTATGTTCAGGAAGATTATGCAGCAGCAATTCAGAAAGGCAATACTGATTTACTTAACGCAGTAAACGGAGCATTAAAAGAGCTGAAAGAAGATGGAACTATCCAGAAGATTCTTGACAAATACATCAAATAATTATACGTAGTTACGGAGATTGTAGCTATGATATGAAAAAGCAGGAAGCAGTGTATACCGCTTTCCATACCCGGGGCAGTTGTCCCGGGTACTCTTTTGTTTTATAACATTTTTGAGATACAAACTGGAGGATGAGAGTAAGAAACTTGTGAAGGTGGGTAGATTTTTTGCAAGCAGCCAGACCTGTTCTGTTTGTGGTTACAAAAATGCAAAAACGAAAAATCTTGCGTTAAGAGAGTGGGATTGTCCGCAGTGTGGAACCCATCATGACAGAGATGTAAATGCGGCGATAAATATCAGAAATGAAGGAATGCGTCTGGTAAATGCATGACCTTAGAGAACAAATACAACCGTGGGACACACGGGGATAGCTCGCATATGCTTAGCACAGTAGTGCTATCGAACGAGAACCAAACTTGCCGAGGTTGGGAAGCCACCACCTCTACAGGTGGGGGAGGATGTCACCACCGAATTTAGAAGCAGACGAAAAATCAGAAACTAGGTCAGCTTGCACAAGATAAACGGGAACTTGATATGAAGTTTGAGATTGCTTCTATATTAAACCGTTGTACTACAGAACTTTCTTTAAATAAAGACATCAACTTAGCCATTAATAATCTTTTACAAATTGTAAATGAATATTTCTACGAAAGGACATTTTACACTATGAATAGAAAATTACTGTTTTTCGACATTGACGGTACACTCCTTGCCGGAGGTATTCCCGGATATATTCCTGACAGTACAATTGAGGCTTTAAAGCAGGCACAGGCAAATGGGCACTATATCTTTATCAACAGTGGGCGTACATATGGATTTATGCCAGAAGCCATTAAGGAATTCCCTTTTGACGGCTATGTTTGTGGCTGCGGTACGGAAGTTATTTTCCTCGGTAAGACTCTTTATCACTATGATCTTGATGAAGATTTGAAGCACAGTCTGCAAAGTATTTTAGAAGAATGTAAAATTCAGGCTGTATATGAGGGCCGCAAGTCCTGTTATTTTCAGAAAACAGAAAAACCTTTCGCCCCTATTACCGCCATTCGTAACTCTTATGCAAAAACAAATCTTGAACAGCCCATCCGCTTTTTTGATGACCCTGTTTTAGATTTCGATAAATTTGTCATTCTAACTGATGAAAACAGCAGCCTTGACTTGTTCCACGAACGCACAAAAGAACATTTCGACTTTATCGCAAGAGAAGAAATGCATCCTTACGGTTTTGAAGAAGTTGTTCCAAAAGGCTGTTCTAAAGCTGGCGGTATTGATTATATTGTAGAACACTTGGGTGAATCTTTAGCTTCTTGTTATGTATTCGGTGACAGCACAAATGACTTGTCTATGCTTACACATGTAAAGAATAGTATTGCAATGGGAAACTCTTATCCTGAAGTACTGGCGAATACATCCTATGTCACTACTCCGATTGAAAGAGATGGAATCAGGAATGCGTTGAAGCATTTTGGATTGATTTAATTTATTGGATAAACAGACGCCTGAGAAAAAAGCCTATATCTGTGATTCTGTCACTTGTGGATTGAATGCCACAGATATAGGATATATGATTTAGAGATAAATATTTATTCTAAGGATATTCAAAGTCAGGAAAGTTTACCCACATAGAATAATTATTCATCTTCCAACAGGCATCTCGCCCCTGCCTGCGGCAGTTACTATTTCAGCAAAATAATATGTTCTGCCGGCAATTCCACCGTTTCTGGAACTTTTTCCCCAATTTCCTGCCACTCCTTTTTAGTGACTTTCCACCATAGCGGACTCGTATTTTTTCCACTTTTATTCTGCAAAATAAGATACATCTCAAATGGTGCTTCAGAAATGCGTTCTAACTGGCAGTCCATTGTATTTAACTTTATAGATTCATTTGAATCCATATCTTTTAAATTTGTATCTTTAGAGACTATCGGATGAATTTCGTGTGCTCGGATTCCTACATGGGTAAGATTTGATGGAATCTCTGTCTGTTCCGGGAAAGTAAGTTTTATATCCCAATCGGATGCATATACCTCATGTGTTCCAGTTTTTGTGGCTCTGGAAATATTTTTACAGCCAGTAAGCCTCGCTGCATTCACGGTTCCCGGATTATCAAATATTTCTTTTGTTTTTCCTAATGTTTCTATCATCCCCTGATGCATAATAACTGTATCGCTGCACATCTGGTACACTTCATCTCTACTGTGTGAAACCATAATAACCCCTTTTTTAAACTGGTTAAGGTATGTCATCATTTCCTGCATTAATTTTTCTTTTAAATAAGCATCTAATGCAGAAAATGGCTCATCTAACAATAAAAACTTTGGCTCTGCTGCCATCATTCGGGCAAGGGCGGCTCTTTGCTGCTGTCCGCCGGAAATACGGACTGGGTAAGAGTTCTCCAATTCTTTTATGTGGAACTGTTCTAAGAGACGTTCCACTATTTCTTTTTTCTCCTGTTTTGACTTGCCTGATGCTGCAAGTCCTGCCTCGATATTTTGCTTTACTGTCATATGTGGAAATAATGCATAGTTCTGAAAAAGGTATCCTACCTTACGCTTCTGTGGCGAAAGATTAATTCCTGACTTTTTATCGAAAAGGACTTCATCATCAAGGACGATTCTTCCTTCATCGGGTGTCTCAATTCCCGCGATACATTTTAAGGTCATACTTTTTCCACAGCCAGAAGAACCTAAAAATCCGACAATACCTTCATCCATATCAAAATCTACAGCAAGCTCAAAATCTTTTAATTTCTTTTTAATGTGAACGGATAATGCCATAATTCTAGCCTTTCTTTTCCATAGAAAAATAATTCATACATACAACTACAATAAAGGAAATACCTACAAGAATCACTACATACTGCCCCGCGTCATCCATTTTTCCTGATGCAACTGCCGAATATACAGCTAATGGCAGTGTTCTTGTCTTTCCTCTGATATTTCCGGCAATCATTGCTGTTGCTCCAAACTCTCCAAGTCCTCTGGCAAATGCAAGAACTGCTCCGGAAATAACTCCTGGCCATGCAATCGGCATCTGCACTTTCCAGAAAATGTTCCACTCACTCATTCCAAGTGTTCTTCCTGCAGAAAGCACGTCAGGATTTACCTGCTCAAAGGCTCCTCTTGCTGATCGGTACATTAATGGAAATGAGATCACAACCGCAGCTAATACGGTTGCTCCCCATGAGAATGCGATTTTTACTGCAAAATATTCAATTAAAAACTTACCGATCGGCCTTCTCATCCCGAAAATATAAAGTAAAAAAAATCCTGCCACTGTTGGCGGAAGCACGAGCGGCAGGGTAAATAACCCATCTAATATTGTTTTCATCGTCTTACTCTTAAGACGGAAAACAAACTGGGCCGCAGCCACCCCCAGAAAGAATGTAATAATAATACTGAGGGTAGCTGTCTTTAAAGATATAATAATTGGTGATAAATCCATTGTCATATACATCCAGCCTGTCTTTTAATTATTCGTTAATTGTGAATCCTGCTTTTTCTAAGATTGCTTTTGCTTCATCTGTCTGAAGGAAATCTTCAAAAGCTTTTGCTTCGTCTTTATGTGCAGAAGAAGAAACGGTACCTACCGGGTAGATTACTGGTGTCTGCATCATAGAATCTTCTGCTGTTGCTACGATTTCTACTTCTTTGTCATCACCATTTGTATTCTCTGTCTGTGCATCTGTTGCGTATACGATACCTGCGTCAGCACTTCCCTCTGCAACCCAGCTTAATACCTCTGTTACGCTTGCTCCAAGACTTGCTTTCTTCTCAACTTCATCGTAAACACCTAAGTTCGTAAGAATTTCTTTTGCGTATTTACCTGCTGGTACGCTTTCAGGATCACCGATTGCAATTGTATCCGCCTTTGTGATGTCCTTGAAGCCCTTAATTCCTAACTTAGAATCCTTAGGCATGATTAATACAACATCGTTCTTTAATAAGTCAACAACAGTATCTTTATCTACAAGGTTCTCATCTACTAATGTGTCCATGTTAGATGTTGCTGCGGAGAAGAATACATCTGCATCTAATCCAGATTCAATCTGCTGCTGTAAATCTCCTGAACTTGCGTAAGTTCCTTCTACGGTTACCCCTGGATTCTCTTTCTCAAATAAAGGAATCAGTTCATCATCAAATGTAGCCTGAAGACTTGCTGCAGCAGCTACAGAAATCTTAGTCTGTCCACCTTCTGCTGCAATCTCTGTTGTTCCTTCTGCTGCACCTTTGTTAGATGAACTTCCACATCCTACACAGGATAAAACCATACATGCTGCTAAAACTGCAACGCCAATTCTCTTCACAAACTTCATGTTTCTCATAATTTCCCCCTCGTTTTATTACGTTTTATATTGTTTTGTTTCGTTTCATTACATTATATTTCATGCGCCAGAATTTGTCAATAAATAGGCAGCAAAAATCTAACAATTTTTTAGTGTTACTAATAATTTTTAATATGCTAGATTCGGATGAATTATTATAGCAATGGTGGAGGGATTTGGGGATGAAAGTTGGGGGCTGCTGCTTGCTCTGGATTTATTAGAGTATAGTAGTTGAATGGGACATCTGAGAATAAAAGTTAGGGTCTGCAACCACAGTCAGAATAAATAATTTTTCCCATGTTTTCTACATTGTAGCTGCCGAGTCCGGCTACCTCTTTTTGATATTCTGGGGAACGAATGATTTCTATCATTTTCTGATAAGGTTTCTTGGTGAAATCTTCTTTTCGGATTACCATATCGTAACTTTCTTCCTGTATGAAAATAAAATCGATTCCTGGTACAGACAGGCTGTGCTTTTCGCTTCCAACTGCCACATCTGCTTCTCCCCTGTTTACTGTCGCCGCTGCTTCAAGATGTGAATTTACTACCTTCTGATATCCATTTACTTCCTGTGTGGAAATGCCTGCCTGACGTAATTTTTCATCGACAAGAACTCTTACTCCACTACCCGGTTCTCTATTTACGATTGTTACATCAGCTCTTTTTAAATCTTCAAAAGATTGAATTCTCTTTGGGTTCCCCTTCTTTACATAAAAACCTTGCTTTCTTTTTAATAAATGAAGAACAATTACATCCGTTCCCGGCAACATACTGCTGATATACGGAATATTGTAACTGTTCGTTTTTCCATGCCATAAATGCGCTGTTGCTACGTTTACTTCTCCCTGATACATTGCATACAATCCATTGTAGCTTCCTTTATAAGAACGAAATACATTTTCTTCTACACATTGATTCAGGCGATTCGCCAACAGATCAAGAATCATATCCTGACCACAGATGATAATCTGATTTGAAATTCTGTTTTGCGTTGCACTGGTTGTTCTACTCACTCCAGATATTTCATTTGATACATTCGGTAACTTAGATGTATTTTTTTCAAATTCAGCTTTATCAATATTACTATTATGCCCTGTCTGCATTGAATCTACAACCTTTGCCTGACTTCCATACTGAATATAAAAATCCAGATCCTCCTGACGGATTCTAAGCTGCTTTCCAAGTTTAGAAGCCTTTAAATCACCACGCTTAATCATGTCATATACTGTGTTTTTTCTTACCTTTAATATCTCCGCTGCTTCCTTTGCAGTAAATAACTTTTCACCCATAAGTTATGTCCTTTCTCTTAACGATTCCCAACTATTTTCGTTGTATATCCGTGAAATGTAAACATATATTAACAAATTATACACCAAAGATATTATTGATGAAAGTAGTAATTTGCCGCAGGCGGGAGAGACGCTTTCTCTGGGAGAGCTGTTCTTTGGCTGGAGATGAATTCATAATTCCGCCCCGACCGAAGACAGAAACTCAGAAGATAAAACATCCCTATTTGTGACCTCGGAGCAAAGGTTGAATGCGAACGCTTAAGCAAACATTCAACCTGCAGCGACTAAAGTCACAAATAGGGATGTTTTATCTTCTGGGTTTCGTCAAATTTGCCAACAGCAAATTACTGATTCATCTCCCAAATTTATCTCTTGTATATGGAGCCAAAACTAAAAATCAAAGCCTTCAATTGTTGCAAAGTAATCCTCTGGTGTTTCCGCACGACGAATCATTCTTGTGCTTCCATCTTCCTGTAAAAGAATCTCCGCACTCTTTAAGCGACCATTGTAGTTATATCCCATCGCGAATCCATGTGCTCCTGTATCATGAAGTACTAGTAAATCTCCCATATCAATCTTTGGAAGCTTTCTGTCGATTGCAAACTTATCGTTGTTCTCGCAAAGAGAACCTACTACATCATATGTGTGGTCACATGGTTCATTTTCCTTACCCATAACTGTGATGTGATGGTAAGCACCGTACATAGCAGGACGCATAAGGTTTGCTGCACAGGCATCTACACCGATGTATTCTTTATAAGTATGTTTCTCATGAATTGCTTTTACTACAAGATGTCCGTGTGGCGCAAGCATGAAACGTCCAAGTTCTGTAAAGATCTTTACATCTCCCATTCCTGCTGGAACTAAAATCTCTTCGTAAGCTTTACGAACACCTTCACCGATTGCAAAAATATCATTTGGCTCTTTATCTGGTGTATAAGGGATTCCAACACCACCGGATAAGTTGATAAATCCGATATGAACACCAAGATTCTCTTTTAATTCTACTGCAAGATTAAATAAGATGGATGCTAATGCAGGATAGTATTCGTTAGATACTGTGTTACTTGCTAAGAAAGAATGAATACCAAATTCTTTTACTCCTTCTCTTTTAAGTCGTTTGAATGCCTCAAAAATCTGTGGCTTTGTCATTCCATACTTGGCATCTCCTGGGTTATCCATGATGTCTGTTCCAAGAGAGAAATATCCGCCTGGGTTGTAACGGCAGCAAATTCTTTCTGGAATACCACAGGCATCCTTTAAGAAATCAATATGTGTAATATCATCTAAATTAATAATTGCTCCTAACTTCTTTGCAAGAATAAATTCTTCTGCCGGTGTTTCGTTAGATGAGAACATAATGGAATTACCATCAGCAAATCCACAACGGTCGCTCATCATTAATTCTGTTAAAGAAGAACAATCTGTTCCACATCCCTCTTCCTGTAAAATCTTAAGAATTGCAGGAGTAGGTGTTGCTTTTACTGCGAAATATTCTTTAAATCCTTCATTCCATGAAAATGCCTTGTATAAATCACGAGCTGTCTGTCTGATTCCCTTCTCGTCATATAAATGAAATGGTGTAGGATATTTTTCTACGATTTTATCTAACTGTTCTTTTGTAACAAATGGTTTCTTTTCCATCTTTTTTCCTTCCTTTATAGCTTATATTTATATCTTTGTTTTTAGATGTTTACTTTTATATTTTGCTTCTGGCTTCTTTTGTAAGTTTTCTTTAATATCTCGATATTCCGTTTTGCGTTTCTTTTATAAGTTTTCCTCTAATATCTTGATATTTCACTTTGGACTTCTAATTTTTTATCTGCCCTTCTAATTCTGTTAAATCTGCTTTACAGATGATATTTCTCTCACCGTCTATATCGAAGCATCTTTTTTCTCTATCTCAATAAGCCTGATTTCATTCGCCAGAGCATCTTTTAGCAGCCTTACCAAATTCGGATTAGCGGAATACAGACATGTTGAAGTCTCCTTATCCTGAAGTTCTCCCGTAAGTGCATAATTCGAATCCGTGATCAGGCGAAGCTGTCCATCCGCATCTCCCTCACAGTCTGCACTTCCAGATAAATTTTCAAACTTCTTCGTGCGATAAATAATCGCTCCATCCATAGAATATTCTTCATCTGTCAACAAGACAACCTTTTTCTTCTGTGCAACCAATCCTAACAGTTCTTCCCTGAACAAATCTAACACAGATGCAGATACTGAAAGATAAACTCTCTCCTTCGTCTCCTTAAGCATATTGCGGAACTTATCCTCGATGTGCCTTCTGCCACGTATCGTCAAATACTTCGCATCTTCCTGCTTCTGCTTTGGAATCTGCCTCTCTAGCGTCTCAGAAAGTTCCTCCATATAATGAAGCTTATTCGAGCAAAACTCCTTTATCGAAACTGCATGATACTGTACTGCCTGCTCTTCTGCCATATAGGCCGCTCCCTTATCTACCAGCCCCGCCAATGCCGCATATGCATTAGAACGGGAAATGCCAAGCCGCTTCGCTGCTTCATAGCCACTTAACGCACCTTCCCCTAAAAGAAGAACATACACTCTGGCTTCCTGTCTGGTAAGACCAAAGCTCATGAGTAATTCTACGTTATCCATAAAGACCTCGCATTCTGTTTGTAATTTCTAAATAGTCATAATTTATCAATAAGTAGTATCATTCAGTACCACTATAATTCATATATTACAATTTGTCAACCAAATTCTTATTTGCGTAGCAAAACAAACAGACGCCGCTACAGAAGCATAGCAATCGGATTGCCGGAAAAATTATTAAGAAGAAGCTCTAAAAAATTTATTGATTTTGTTCCGTTGTGCT
>ENA-OPDI01001914-OPDI01001914.1-human-gut-metagenome-genome-assembly--contig:-NODE-1914-length-12452-cov-2.945955_pt1 | contig 12452 bp, 12 predicted proteins | sample MGYA00241262_ERZ501504 | MGnify/ENA primary metagenome ERZ501504 (study PRJEB25962, sample SAMEA2042570) | human gut metagenome | biome: human gut; feature: human-associated habitat; material: faeces...
TCAGTATGCATGAGTAAATATCAACTGTGCAAGAGTAAACTCCACCGCCCTTTGGAGAAGTGGAATTTAAATTTTCATTTTAGGCAGACATATGAAATAGGGCAGTATTCTGGAAAAAATTGTCTGGATGTGGTAAACTAAAGAAAAAGTGGACAACTATAATCTCTATTAAGGTCGTCAATGATGGCAATATTGGAAAAGTTGAAAATCCACAAAAAGTGCAGGGCGAGTAACTCGGAAAGGACGGCTATACTGCCAAAGAAAAAAAGAAACTATGAACAAGACAGTCAGAAAAGTATGGAACACCATAACGAATATTATCGTGGCGCTGGTAGTGCTGTTAGCTGTAGCACTCGTCGGTGTCCGCCTGGTAGGATTTCAGGTATTTACAGTCCTGTCGGGCTCAATGGAACCGACATACCATGTTGGATCGCTCATCTATGTAAAGAGCGTAGACTACAAAGAACTGGAACCCGGCGATGTAATTACTTTTATGTTAGATGAAAACACGGTGGCGACTCACCGAATCGTGGAAGTCGTCCCCGATGAGAATGATCCGGAGACACTGCGTTACCGCACAAAAGGTGACGCCAACGATGCGGAGGACGGTGGGCTCGTCCATTATAAAAACGTGATCGGAACTCCGGTATTTACAATTCCGAAGCTGGGCTACTTCGCGAGTTACATACAGAATCCGCCGGGGACCTACGCAGCGATCTCGGTTGGAGCGGTCATACTGCTGCTGATCTTTATTCCGGACTTATTTACCTCTGAGGATAAGGACGGAGAAGAGAAAAAAGAAACGAAGAAAAAGAAAATCAGAGGCGATGGGGAAACGTCCCCGAAAAAATGAGGGTAATGCCGCAAGGCTCCCTATAGAAAAATCATTATTTAAAAGGAGGTTTTCTGTATGAAGAAGACAAAGAAAGTTTTAATTCTGGGTCTCTGCGCGGTATTGCTGGTAGCTGCATCTGTACTCGGAACCATGGCCTATCTGACGGATACGGCAGAGGTGAGAAACACATTTACGGTAGGTAATGTAGCAATTACACTGGATGAGGCAAATGTAAATCCGGATGGCACCAAGAAGGATGAGAGTCGTGTTGCGACAAATATGTACAAATTAATGCCTGGACATGAGTACCTCAAAGACCCGACTGTTCATGTGACAGCAGGAAGTGAAGACTGTTTCCTGTTTGTAAAGGTAGAGAATGGAATTAGTGGTATTGAGACTACAGATGCTGGTGACAAGATCTCCGCTCAGATGGCTGCTAAGAATTGGAAGGCAGTAACTGGTGTTGAAAATGTGTATGTGTACACAGAAGACACAACAAATGGAATGCCGACTGCTGTTCAGGCAGGAGACAACAAGGTTGTTTTTGAGAAATTTATTATTGATGGCGATGTAGATAGCGCTAAGTTTAATCATAACGTTGGCAACATCGTTGTTACTGCATATGCGATCCAGGCGGATGGATTTGCTGGTAAGACAGCTAATGAAATCTTGACTACATCTAAACTTATTCAGTATGAGTAAATATTTTTGATTTTGTATTTGAGGAGGCAGATCTTAGCTCTGCCCCCTCTATGAAAATTTAGGACCTCAGTGAATGAAAAAGGAGGAATGCAGTATGAAAAAGAGAACGATGGCATTATTGGCTGCAGTGCTTCTGGTTGTTGGTGTTGCAATCGGAGGTACGTTGGCGTGGTTGACGGCAAAAAGTGATACGGTAACAAACACATTTACAACAAGTGATATCAAGATTACGTTGGAAGAAACTAAGGGTGGAACTGATCGTACCTTTAAGATGATTCCGGGTTATACCATTGAAAAAGATCCGAAAGTAAAAGTGCTTGAAGGAAGCGAAGCATGTTTCCTGTTCGTCAAGTTAGAAAAGTCTGCAAATTTTGACACTTATATGACTTATGAGATGGCAGAGGGTTGGCAAGAATTGAAAGGAGTGTCAGGGGGTTCTGGTGTTTATTATCGAGAAGTTGAAGGCAATGCTATAGGAACTGAGTACAGTGTCCTGAAGAATAATCAGGTTACAGTAAAGGGAACTGTTACGACCACTGATATGAAAGCGGCTGAAACAGACAAACCTACTTTGACTGTAAGTGCATATGCATCTCAGCTTTATAAGAACAATACAGATAAATTCACAGCTGCAGAAGCATGGGGCAATATAAACAAGTAAGATTTAACAGTTCAGCAGATAAGTGCAAAGCTTGGAAGAGACTGAACGGTTATGTAAATATAATCCATAATAAACAGGAGGAATATGACTATGAAAAAGAAAATTTTAACGTTAGGTCTGGTTGCAGCACTGTCTGCTACCGCAGCAATCGGAGGAACCTTAGCGTATTTTACCGATACAGCTGACGCTACAAACACATTCACAGTAGGAAATGTTGAAATCGAACTGACTGAGCCGAAATGGACTGAAGCTGTTAAGAATACGGACGGAAAGATGGAGAATGTTTATCCGGGACAGATTCTGGATAAAGACCCGACAGTTACAAATAATGGAAAGAATCCATGCTTTGTTCGTGTAAGCGTAAGCAATCTTGATCAGTTTGGAACAGAAGGAACGATTGCATATCTGACAGGAGATGAAAAAGATAAACTTGGCGCTGATTGGGTTAAAGAGGGAAATTATTTCTATTATACAAAAGAGTTGGCCGCAAGCGAAGCAACCTCTCCGCTGTTTGAGAAGATTGAAATCCCTACCGGATTAACAAATGGTAAGGAAGATAGTTACAATAAGGCTGCCAAAGACATCGTTGTAAACGCAGAGGCTGTTCAGTCTCAGGGCTTTACAGGCACTATAACAGCTGATAGCCTGGAAGGTTGGTTTGATACTTGTATGTCTAAGCCTGCAACGAACTAATTCCATTTTCCCTATGGTTCTCTTCCCTTCGGAGAGACCATATGAGAGTACCCGAGGTTTTTGACTTCGGATATTCTCGTATGGCTGACATAGCCAGAAAATGTGAAAGATCGGTTACAAGAGAATGAGATCATTGATATGTGGGGAGGAAAAAGCGCATGAAGAAAAAAATGTTAATTGTTGCAGTAGCTACGATCTGTCTGGCAGCTGGTGCATCTGGCACTCTTTCTTACTTCACATCTGAAAATACCGCTCACAATGTGATTACATCCGGTGGTGTAAACATCGAAGTCGTGGAAAAAACAAAGAACACAGAGGGTGCTCTGGTGGATTTCCCGAAAGAGGGTATGAAAGGTATTATGCCGGGAACAGATGTCAGCAAAATTGTCAGTGTGAAAAACACCGGCGAGAGCGAAGCATGGATACGTGTTCAAGTAGAGTCTATGATCAAAGCAGCAGATGGTGCTGATCTGCCGCTGACGATTGAAAATGTCGGTTCGGTAATGACCTACACCGTTGGGGGAGGCTGGTCCCTCGGCGAAGATGGTTATTACTACTATGATAAACCGGTAGCAGCAGGAAAAACTACGGACATCTTATTCGATACCGTAACATTTGCTCCACAGATGGGCAATGAGTATCAGAACTGCACAGCCAATATTGAAATCTCTGCTCAGGCAGTACAGACTGCCAATAACGGTAAGACCGTGCTGGAAGCTAAAGGCTGGCCTGCTGGAAATTAAGGAGGGATTGATAAATGATGAAGAAGAAATTACTTACAGGAGCATTGAGTGCTGCAATGCTCGTTACCCTTTGTGTACCTAGAACACTTTTGACTAAGGCTGAAACAACAAGTCCTGTTTTGGTATGTGAGAAAGAAGAACATACGCACACAGCGGACTGTTACGAGGCTTCTGCGGAACCGACATGCGGTCTGGAAGAGACAGAGGGCCATAAGCATGGTGATGGCTGTTATGAAGAGGAAGAAGTTCTGAAGTGTACATTGGAAGAGAATGAGAACCACACGCACGGTGAGAACTGTTACACCATGAAGCGTACGCTTGTATGTACAGAAGAAGAATCTGCCGGACATACACATAGCGACAAATGCTATAAAAAAGAGCTGACCTGTGAGCTGGAAGAACATAAACATGGCAAAGAGTGTTATGAGACGGAAATTGTAGAGAAAACCGAAGAAACTCCGGGAGCGGAAGTTTCCGAGTGTACCTGTGGAAAGGAAGACGGAAAGCACACAGAGGAGTGCCCGTTATATCAGGAACCGGAGACCTCAGGAACGGAAGAAACAACAGCACCGGAAGCACCGGAATGCACTTGCGGCAGCGAAGACGGAACCCATAAGGAAGATTGTCCGTTATATGAAAAACCGGAAAATCCGGGCACAGGGGAATCCACAGCTCCGACAATGCCGGAGTGCACCTGCGGCAACGAAGAAGGGATCCATGCAGAGGACTGTCCGTTATATGTAAAAGCGGAAAAAGCGACTCCGAGCAATTCCACACTTCCGACAGCTCCAACACTTCCAACTGCACCGACCAAGACAACTCACATTGAGGGCTGTATGGACGGATGTACCGTGGAGGGCTGTACCTGTCCGTGTCACCAGATGAGCCTGTTTGATCGACTGATGGCGTGCGAGACGTATGATTCGTTGATGGAAATGATTGAAGCTACTCCGGAAGAAGAATTGATGGGGTTAACAGAAGAACAGGTTGCAAAGGTAGAAGAGAAAATCAGGGCAATCGAACCACAGCCCTTGCCGGAGATTATTTTGGATGGGACTAGCGATGAAACGGTTATCAGCGAAATCGTCTATCCAATTGTAAATTTTGATAACGTAGCACCTTTTGTTGATCCTGTAGTAGGATAAGGAAGGAGGATAAATTATGAAAAAAAACAAAATAATATCTTCCCTCCTCGCCCTGTCGTTACTGGCATCTTCGATGATATCGAATACATTCACCGTGCCGGTCTATGCAGCAGAGGAAACTAAAGATAATGGGATGAAGATTGATAAGAAAGCAGAGGTTAATCCGGATGGTAGCTATAAGATCACTCTGGAAGCTTATGCCACCGGAAAGACGATTACCAATGTGGTCAACACGGATGTACCAACGGATATTGTATTGGTGTTGGATCAGTCGGGCTCAATGGCTGATTATATGAACACCTATGATTTTCGACGTTATACAGAAAAAAACAATGAAGAATACTTTAAACTTCGTCATAATGGTTCTGCAAATCCTAATCTGTATTATAAGTTAGGGGAGAAGGGTTACGCAACCGTTTCAGTTATAGCGTCAGGTCCATCACAGAGCAATAGCTATAAGGAATGTCCTGAAAGCTGGACGAACTCTACTAATAAAAGTAACGACTATAATAACTATTGGATGAATAGTAATAACCTTTATGTTAAAGAAAATGGTAGCTATCAGAAAGTCATTCTGAAAAGGGAGGAAAAGGAACTCATTGTCAGTTACTATAAATATACTTATATTTTTCCAGATGGCACAGAGGTTGTAAGTTATGGTAATAAAGGAACACCTGAATTTAACGGGAAAGGTCCGTTATATGTACTCCAAAATACAGGAACAGGCACTACTAAATATACCTATTCGTATACAGATAAAGAGAATATTAAACATATAATAGGTGAATCTGAGGGAGCCGCTACTAAACCAACAAACATCGAACTTTATGAGCGTTTAACAAAGACGATGTCTCGCTTGGTGGCTTTAAAAGAAGCTGTGAAAACTTTTGAGGAGGCAGTTGCCCAAAAAGCGAAAGGATCAGATGGTCAATTAGGTACATCAGATGATGTCGATCATAGAATTGCAGTGGTGGGTTTTGCAAGTAAATCAGATTACGGCAATAATACAGAGCTTCTTTCTATTAACGGCGGGAATAGTGGTCAAGTAGGTGTAAAATACAACGACATCGAGGCTACACATTTGAAAGCTGTTCTTCAAAGTATGAAAACTACAGACGGTCAGACTATGGTAAACAAAGCCATTAATGCGTTGGCAGCTCAGGGTGCCACCGAGGCTAATCTTGGTATGGATATGGCGCAAAGAATTTTAGAAGCCAATCCTGTTCCAAAGGATAAGAAACGCAACCGAGTTGTGATTTTCTTTACAGATGGACAGCCTACGACATCTGATGGTTTTAAAATAACAGTGGCAAATGCAGCGATTGAAAAGGCAGGGCTTATCAAAAATGCAGGTGCAAGCGTTTATGCAGTAGGAATTTTTGAAGGAGCTGATGCAACAAGTCTAGGTGATAAAAATGGAGATATCGTTCAGAAATCTAACTGGTTCATGCAGAGTGTTTCTTCGAATAACGGAAAACTTCATAATCCAAGTTATTATCTGTCCGCTGCGGATGCAGGCACGTTGAATAGTATTTTCGAGCAGATTGCAGCGAATATCGAACAGAATGAATCTGCTACAACATTGAATGCTGATGCGGTTATTAAGGATATTATTGCACCATCTTTCACATTACCTGAGGGTACAACTACTGATGAGATTAGCCTGAAAACGTACACTTATGGTGAAGGCGGTAGCTGGACAGAGAACGCTAATAGTATGGGAGCCAAAGCTACTATTGAGGGTGCTACCGTTAGTGTTACCGGATTTGATTTCGCAAAAAACTGGTGCGGAACAGAAAAGAGCACAGACGGAAAAGAAACATATCGTGGTAATAAGCTGGTAATCTCCTTTGATGTAGTGCCCAAGACTGGATTCCTTGGCGGCAATAAAGTACCAACCAATGATCATGCGGATGTATACGAGAATGAAGATGCTGAAACTCCTATCGATACCTTCCCGGTACCGACGGTAGATGTACCGATTGAGAATATTACAGTTTCAGCACCTGACAAAAATGTATATCTGCTTCAGAATGTGCCTGCATCGGAACTGAAACAGGGTACTGTGAAAGTTGGAGATGTAACACTTGATTTGAGTAAGGCTGACCAGAACTACGCTTTAGATTCATGGCAGAATCATTATGTAGATATCAATGTAGAAGTCAAGGATGCGAATGGAAATGCGGTTTCATCGGATGGACTTCAAAATCTTACAGACGATACCAAATATACGGTATCTGTCACGGTTTCTCCTAAATATGAAGGTACTGCTAAGAAAGAATCAGGTAACGGATCTGGACACATCAACGTCTTCAAACCGGAACTGACCTTTAAAGACGGAGAAGCTTACTATGGTGAAGACGCTACAAAAACTGATTTTACTGCCAACAAGGTCGGTGAAGATGTTTGGAAGCACGGTGATACATTATCTACTACTGGTGGCGTTACTATGATAGGTAACAAACCAGAGCTGACGATGAAATATACTCCGGATGCAACAAAACTTGCAGACGATAAGTATACGAAACAGGATCTTCCGGTGAAAGCAACGGTTAAGATCGGTGAGACTGATGTAACAGATAAGACAACATTTGTTCATCAGGCTTGTTCTCCAGAATGCGGTTGGACTGCTCCAAATTCTGCTAAACCTGGCGATCCTGCATTCCTGATGCACATCAAGACCTGTCAGCTTACAATTAATAAGACTGGCGGCGCTGCTGGTGAGCCGTATGTATTTACGGTTAAGAAAGATGGTACGAAGTATTCGGAAGTCACAATTGTTGGAAATGATAGTGTCACGATCTCAGAGCTTCCGGTTGGTACCTATACGATTGAAGAGGATACCGGTTGGAGCTGGCGTTATAAATCAACGATTAATAATCCGGCAATATTGAGTTCTGAGTCTCAGAGCGGCAATCTTACATGCAATAACGAAAAGAACAAACACTATTGGCTCAACGGTTTCAGCTCAGTTGTACACAATATTTACAACAGAGCGAATAACTAGGAAGGAGGGGAATATCAATGAAAAATGGAAAACTTGAATCACAGAATTTACAACATGAGAAAAAACATCATTTCAAAAAAATCCAGCTTTTAATTCTCTCCCTTCTGGTGGTCACAACAGTGACTGTAGGGGGAACGGTGGCGTATTTGACTACAAATACCGCTCCTGTGGTCAATACCTTTGAGCCCTCACATGTTACTTGTGAAGTGACAGAAAACTTTAATGGTGAGACTAAGAGCAATGTAAATGTTAAAAATACTAGCGATATTGATGCCTATATTCGGGTAAAGCTGGTAACCTATCGGGTCAATGATGCTGGTCAGCATATTGGCGGCGTTGCGGAGATCCCTAACTTTACACCGGGAGATGGTTGGGTAAAATATGGTGAGTATTACTACTATACTTCGCCGGTAGCTAAGGATGCTAAACCTGCTACAAACTTGATTGGCAGCATCAACCTGACAGATAAATATGCCGATGCCGATGGCGGCAAACAGGTCATTGAGGTTATGGCTGAGGCTATCCAGAGTGAACCGGCCGCGGCTGTCGGCGAGGCTTGGGGTGTCACGATTTCTGCGGGCAGCGTTACTGCCTACAGCAATAATTAAGGGGGTGCAGGAATTTGAAACTTAAAAACATTGTAAAAACGACTTCCTCGCTCCTGCTTGCATTGATGACAGTTATGGGTATTTCCATGACAGCCTTTGCGGCGGACTCTTCCGTTACCTTTAAGGACGGAAAGCTCACCGTATTTGAACCGGGCAGTGCTTATGCGAACAGCGATATGTTTGATAACTTCAAGGGTGTAATGCCTGGGGATACCCGCAGCGAGGAGATCACAGTCCAGAACAAGTCAAAAGATTATGATTATATCAAAGTCTATATGCGGGCGGTTCTTCACGATGAGAGCGGTAATCCGATCAGCGAGAAGGTGCTGAACGAACTGCGAAACGATGAGCGCCGTGAGCAGACATCTGAGGCTGCGTACATGTACGATTTTCTGTCCCAGCTTTCTATGACAGTAAAGAATGGCACGGATGAGATCTACAATGCGTCTCCGGATGAGCTTGCTGGTCTTGTAGAAAATGTGTATCTTGGCACACTCCGCAAAGATCAGTCCCTCAAGCTGAATGTGGAGTTAGCAGTCCCGATCGAGATGGGCAACGAGTACGCGAACCGTATTGGTGAGGTCGACTGGGTCTTTGTGGTAGAGGGATATGACGATCCGAAACCGACGAGATTCCGATGATTCCGACGATCCGGATCCGAGCCCGAGACCGCCGCGCAGACCGAGCAACAACTCAAAGGGTTCTCCGACCCCTGTCAACGCGCCGAGCGCTGTTTCTCCGGCTGAGAACACGATCACTCCGCCGAACCCGGAATTCCCGGAAGAAAGCTCTGTAGCTGACGCACAGAACACGAGAAAGCTTTCCGCTGGCAACCCGGCAACAGGCGACACCACACACAGAGTCCTCTGGACAATGTTAAGTGTTGGTTCCGGAATTCTTCTCCTTGGGCTGATCCTGTTAAAACGCAGATCGGATAAGGCAGAGGACAAGTAAATCGATATTAAAAAGCAGCTTCCACCCAGCGGGAGAGATCCTGGTGGGTGGAAGCATTTTTAATAATCATAGTAATTGAGGTGAAGAAGTGCCGGTCACTAAAGAATTTAGAACGATAGACGAACAAATTGCAAGACTTGATAGAAGACATTTGAAATTTAAGAATAAAAAGAAAGCTGCAGAATTACTCAGGCGTTATAATTATTTTGATGTCATTAATGGATTTGAGTCTATTCTCTTGAAAAATAATGTTCCTGAAAAAGAATATGAGGATGTTTATTTCGAGGATTTTAGAGACTTGTTTTTCTTTGATATGAGGCTAAAGAAATATACCCTATTCAAAATATTTGATATAGAAGCTAGATTACGTACTTCTATTGCGTATAATTTTGCTGCCACATATTGTAATACAGTTGAAGATACATTAAATTACCTGAATCCGTCTTATTACAAAGCTCCGCCGGTGAGCGATACGAATATGACGAATCGTTTTAATTCGTTTGACTTATTTAGAACGACTCAGTACTATAAGAACGGACAGGTAAAAAGGAGATCATTTATTGATGCGTTGAAACACGATAAAGAATATGCAAGTCAATATAAGGATCCGCCGTTTTGGGTTGCTATTAAAACATTACCTTTAGGAAGTCTGTACTATACCTTTGTATTTTTAAATGACACAGTAAAAGAAAAAGTTTTAATAGACTTTGGTTTATCATTAGCCGATGCTTCTGCATTTGAACAAGCTCTTTTTGTTTTAAAGGAAATGAGAAATCAATGTGCACATCTTGAGTTAATTACACGTTTCAAACTTAAAAGTCAGAGAAATGCATTAAATAATTTTAATGATATTAGAGCTATGGCTGGATTAGCGAGAGGTGACTTATCATATCTGGATGTCTTAAAAATATTAAATACATTTGTTTCGATATCAGATATAAAAAGACAAATTTTATTCTTTTATTTAGAGATGGGATTTAAGGGAAGAAAAAAGATTGCAGATAAAGCATTATCAAAGATGGGGCGAAAGAAATTGGCTGTATGGATGAAACTTTGAAAAATTTCGCTGGACATATTGCATTTTTTACTGGATTGTGTATAATAATAGTACGGTAAAGCTAGCGTTGAGAGCTAGTAGCCATGCATTTGGCGTAAGGGCATCCACAGAAATGTGGGTGTCTTTATTTTTTCTAGGACGCGTCTGGAAAAAGAGGCCAGTGGCAGGTGGAACGTACCGCAGTGGATGCGGAATGTGAAAAACTTAATTATTGTCGACTTTTACTGGATTTCCTGGGATTTTTTGTACATGTTTTTGTTTGTCGGATATTGACGAAAATGGTGATATATGGTAGAATAGGAGCAAATAGAGGATGTGCAATTAAATATTTAGCAAAACAACCGAAAGGTTGCGACGCAAAGCTATAGGGCCTGTAAAATGGCAGCCAGTTGCGACTTACGATGACTCATCAAGAGTGTTGTTTTGCTATACAAAAACAACACTCTTTTATTTTTACCCGAGGCCTCAGGAAACCTCTTGAACTGCCTCTTAAAATTACAAACCGAAAATTAAAAAGAATCCTTGAAGAGGATTGTAAAAAATTCATAAACCGGCAAAGCAGTCGAAAGGCTGTGACGCAAAGCTAAAGGGCCTGTAAAATGGCAGCCAGTTGCACTTTGAAGAGTATTGTAAAATGCGCTTTAGGTGCCTTTACAATACTCTTCTTGTTTGGATTTTTTTCATGAATCAACGAGGAGTTTTTTTATGAAAAAAGGTATCGTTTTAAAGCTTGCAATGTTTGTTGTAGCTTTTGCAATCAGCACATTTGCTCCGTCTATGACCGCTGCAGCAGCTTCCTATGATGATGAGTTCGTAGCTCTGATCAACCAGAAGCGTGCAGCAAATGGTCTTCAGCCGGTTTCTTTAAATAGCACTCTTGACAATGCAGCAGAGACAAGAGCAGAAGAGCTCACAGAGAAGTTTTCCTACCAGCGTCCGGATGGCCGCCGCGAATTCACAGTTCTCGACGACAACAATATCGCAGATGATTTCGTTGGTGAGTGCTACAGTGCAGGCCAGGCAACACCGAAGGAAGCTCTTGATAACATGATGCAGTATGACTTCTTCGAGAAGAAGGTCATGAGCGAAGACGCTAAGACAGTCGGCGTTGGTCACTACAACGGTGGTGAGTATGGCGATTACTGGGACGTTCTTTTTACAGCCCCGGTAGCAACAGATAGAGCAGAGTTCGCACAGGAAGTACTTGATCTTGTAAACGTACAGCGTGCCAACAACGGCCTTAGCCCAGTCGTTCTTGGTGATGAGAAATTAAACGCAGCTGCTCAGCAGCGTGCCGTTGAGATCGCAACTGTTACTTCCCATACATGTCCAGATGGAACAAGCTGCTTTACAGTCCTCGATGACTTCAATGTAACAGATGAAGCTACAGGCGAGAACGCAGCATGGGGACAGGTAACTCCGGAAGAGGTTGTTAACGACTGGATGAATTCCGAAGGACACCGCGCAAACATTTTAAACCCGGACGCTCACAAGATGGGCGTTGGCTACTACAGCGACAACAGCTCCGAGTGGGGCCGTCAGTGGATTCAGATCTTCACAGAGTAATCTGTTTTAGATAAAAAAATTTCTTCTTCATACATTTATATTTAAATTTTCTGCCAGCACCAGAAAAAAACTCTTACCGCACGATCCCAGCAAATCGTGCGGTAATTTTTTACCCCTCCTTGACTTTCCAACGTCTGTTTGGTAAGATATATATCGTAGTTTTTCAAAGACTACATGTCCCAGTAGCTCAGTTGGATAGAGCACATGTCGTCTAAGAAGTAATCATGGTTAAAGCCGTGGAACTTAAAAAGGTGGTAACAAAGAGTTCGATTTGAACAATGGCATATAGAAATGTCGAAATAAAAAATCAGATGATTCATCACGAAAGTGATTGAGTTCATAAAGTTGGTTGCCGTGACCGAAAAGGCTGAAAAAGCCCGAAAATACGGCATTTGTTCCCATAGTTAAATGGATATAACAAGCGCCTCCTAAGGTAGCGTTACAACGCTCACCTTGGAAAAACCTTAGGAGGGAGCTGAGT
>ENA-OPDI01001917-OPDI01001917.1-human-gut-metagenome-genome-assembly--contig:-NODE-1917-length-12444-cov-6.783275_pt1 | contig 12444 bp, 13 predicted proteins | sample MGYA00241262_ERZ501504 | MGnify/ENA primary metagenome ERZ501504 (study PRJEB25962, sample SAMEA2042570) | human gut metagenome | biome: human gut; feature: human-associated habitat; material: faeces...
ACGGATGATTTTCAAAAGGAACAAGCAAATCTATACTTATGTTTTTTATCATTTTTCTGCCTCCTTCAATATTTCAACTTTTTTGAGGGAAATACCCTTATGGTTTTTCTCATAAATCAATCTTAAATTTGTTCCGTTATCTATCTCGTAAAAGCCAAGATAACTCTGCCACCAAAATACAGGTGTGATTATTTTTCTTCCGTCACTTAGCCGAAGAAAAAGTCGCATCATATTTCGACTTGCCTCTGCTCGCATTATTAACTTTGCGAAGTATTCGCCCTCTTTGTCAATAAATTTGTAGTCGGAGGTAATGATGTGTTCTTCTCTCATTTCTTCTCTTGTGTAAACTTTGTTTTGAATCATAATATATCCCTTCTTAATAAATTCTTTTTATCGGAAAGTAAAAGCTATATATTTATTTATATATTTATACGGCTGCTCTCCGTTTTGTTTTTAATCACCGATTTATCGTTGCTTTACACCTCTGTTTCTGTATTGATTTGGTGTCGAAATCGGTAATTTTTTCTTTTGTATCGACATTTTATTGAAAACAAGTATCGCTATATCAAATTAACCGCTGTCATCATATTCACGGCGATTTTTAACACTTTTTGCACCTCTTTTAGATTTGTACTTCGGGCAGAAAACAACGATTGCCTTGTGACTTTGCTTGCATTTGTTTTTGCATTTGAGGCAAAGGCCGTTGTATGTTCTTCTGCCTGTTTCGGGATTTATGAAAAAATCCCATTCTTGTTTTGCTTTCTTTGATAATCTCGGCATTGTAAAAACTCCCTTCACTTGTTTGAACCGGGAAAGGCATTTTGCACCCCCTATTTGCAAATAAATTTTCACCTCTCACTTGGTAGGCAACGAAAACGGTCAAAAATTAACCCTCTGACAAATATTTTTTATTAACCCCCTTCACTTGTTTGAACAGAGAACGCTTTTTTTTGGGGGTGCTTTTGAAAAATTTATATTTTTTAATATTTACCTCTCTATTCATTTGGACAAAGGGTGCCGAAATGCACACCCAAAATTGACGGTTTAATAAAAATTATTTGGGAAATTTTTTTATGCCCTCTACTTGTTTGAACCGTGAGCAAAAAAGTCAGGGTATTTCGGCGAAAAATTTGCAAAAAAATAAAGTCCCTTGTTTCTTGAAAGTTCAAAAAAACGAAGGACTGGGTATGTAAAAATATTTAATTGTAATTGCGACGCACAAATTTAGCGAGCAGACCATTTGTATATCCAAACGGTAATTTTGCTCTTTAGGGACACCCTAAGACCTGTTGAAAACAGTTTATTATTACAGAAAAATACCTTCGGGTTGTTTCGTATATCGGAAATTGAATAAAACTATAATTTTGAATAAATATTTAGGGCTGTAAATACAAAAAATTGGCGTTCGCAAACTTATTGTGTTGAATATTTCTGCTCCGAATGTTATAATTGATTCAAACAGGCAAGGAGGTCAATTATGAAAGTCAGCTATGACAAATTATGGAAAATATTGATTGATAAAAAAATGAAAAAATATCAATTAAGAGAACAAGCTCACATAAGCAGCAATTCTGTTGCAAAGTTAAGTAAGGGAGAATTTGTCAGTATGGAAGTCCTGCTTAAAATATGCGAAACCCTTGATTGTGATATAGGCGATGTATGCGAATTTTATAAGGATGACGGAGAAACCAAAAATGCATAAAACAAAAGAACAAATATCATACAATATGCAACAGGTTAAATCCAAAAACACAAAGATAGAAGTTATGCTCAGAAAAGAACTTTGGTCAAGAGGTTTGCGTTATCAAAAGAACAGTAAAAAAGTATTCGGAAAACCCGATATTGTTTTTATCGGCAAAAAGGTTGCCGTGTTTTGCGACAGTGAATTTTGGCACGGTTATGATTGGGATAATAAGAAAAAGGAATTTAAATCACATCAAGAGTTTTGGATTCCTAAAATTGAAAAAAACATTGCTCGAGATAATTTGGTAAATGAAACACTTGAAAATTCGGGTTGGACAGTACTTAGATTTTGGGGCAATGATATAAAAAAGAATTTACAGGCGTGTGCCGATGAAATTGAGAGGACGGTAAAAAGTAAAAATGACTAAATATAAATCTATTGATTTGTTTGCGGGAATCGGTGGCATTCGTCTTGGATTTGAACGAGCCTTCGGGGATGAAATTAACACGGTTTTTGTAAGTGAGTGGGATGAATATGCACAGAAAACATACAAGGCAAATTTCAAAGATGATTTTGAAATTGCGGGAGATATAACCAAGATAAACGAAACCGATATTCCGCAATTTGATATATGTCTTGCGGGGTTTCCTTGCCAAGCATTCAGTCTTGCGGGAAAAAGACAAGGGTTTGATGATAATTATAAAGGTCTTTGCCGAGGCACTTTGTTTCTTGATGTTGCGAGAATTTGCGAAGCAGACAAACCAAAGGTTATTTTTTGTGAGAATGTCAAGGGATTAAAGATTCACGACAGAGGAAGAACATTTGAAATAATTAAAAAAACTTTTGAAGATTTGGGTTATAAAGTTTTCAGCGATGTACTTAACAGTAAAGATTTTGGAGTTCCCCAGAACAGAGAAAGAATATATATTGTGGCTTTCAGAAATGATATTGCACCCGAAAAATTTGAATTTCCAAAGGCGACGGATGATACAAAAAGGCTGAAAGATATTATAGAAGAAAAGCCTGTACCGGCTAAATATTATTTAAGCGATGTCTATGTTGAAACCCTCAGAAGGCACAAAGCCCGTCACGAGGCTAAAGGCAACGGCTTCGGATACGAAATTCGTGAATGGGACGGTATTGCCGGTGCTATTGTATGCGGCGGAATGGGCAGAGAACGCAATTTGCTGATTGATAAACGACAAAAAGATTTAACACCGACAACACACATTAAAGGCGAAGTCAACAAAGAGGGTATCAGAAAAATGACTCCGAGAGAATGGGCTCGTTTGCAGGGATTTCCCGATACTTTCACTCTGCCTCTTGCAGATGTCCATCTTTATAAACAATTCGGAAACAGCGTAACCGTTAATGTTATAGAAGCAATAGCAAAACGAATTAAGGAGGTACTTGATAATGCCTAAGCTTTCAGGAAACAAAGGCGAATGGAGTGAAATATATGCGTTCCTCCGTTTACTTGAAATAAAGAAATTGTATGCAGCAGATTCTCAGCTTAATAAAAAAGACGATATGTTTTACAATATCATAAACATTATCCGTACCGAACCTGTGGGAAAACTTGAATTCAGAATAAACAGAACGGAAGATACAATAACTGTTTTTAATACCGACGACAGCACGGAATTATTAACGCTTCCTTGTTCCGAATTCAAAAATGCGGCAGACAGACTGTACTGCGAAATAATTGAAACAAACGCTTCTGCATTTGCTTTGCCTGATACGGAAGAATTTCTTGATACATTGAACATCGGTGTGCTTAAAGCGAAATCTACCGACAAAGCCGACATTCGGATAAAAATCCACGATATAAATACAGGCTACGAAACAGTTCAAGGTTTCAGTATAAAATCAAGACTCGGCAGTCCGTCAACTCTTGTTAATGCCGGTAAAACAACAAACTTTGTTTTTGAAGTAACAGGAAATATTGATGATGCGGTTGCGCAGGAATTCAATACCTGTTCCAAAAAATTCAAAGACAGGTTTGAAGTGCTTGCCCAAAACAACTGTGATATAAGTTACCATTCAATGGAAAACGATGTTTTTGAGAGCAATTTACAACTTATAGACGGAGATTTGCCGAAGATTTGCGGTTATATGCTAAAAGAGTATTATTCGTCGGGAATAAATACCGTAAAAAGTTCTCTTGAATCGTTAAGTGTTCATAACCCTATCGGATATGATTTGTCAAAAGGTCATCCGTTTTATGAATATAAGTTCAAAAAATTTCTTGCAGAATGTGCGCTCGGTATGCTTCCGTCAAAAGTTTGGGACGGTACGGCAGACGCAACAGGCGGATATATTATAGTCAGAGAAGATGGTGAGGTTTTGTGTTATCATCTGTTTAACAGAAACGAATTTGAAACCTATCTGATAAATAACACTAAATTTGAAACAGCAAGTACATCCCGTCACGAATTCGGAAGTATATACAAAGATAACGGAAAATATTATATCAAGCTGAATTTGCAGGTTAGATTTATAAAATGAGGTATATATATGTTAAAGAAACTTGGAATAGTAAAGACAAAGAATAAAGGATATAAAGTATTTATGGAACATATCGCTCCGGATTTTTTAGATAATACTATGATTCCCAGCGAGTATGTTAAGTTTTGTTGGAAAAAATACGAAACATCAGGTGTGTCCAGAACAAATTCTTTAAACGGTACAATTTTTGAATTAATTATAGCAACATTGTTTGTCAAAGAAGGGTTGGTACCCCTGCATTTACAAGCGCAAGTTGCATTTGTGCCTAATGTAAATTTTGATGCAATTTTGTATACAAACGAAACAGGACCGATTGGTCTTAGTTTAAAAACAAGTTTGAGAGAAAGATATAAACAAGCTGACTTAGAGGCTATTGCGTTGAAATATGTACACAGAAAAGCTGAGAACTATCTGTTAACTATGGATGCAACAGAAGCCGGTATGGTTTCAAATAAAATAAAAAACGGGGATGTGCTGGGACTTAATCAAGCAATACTTACAACATCCGATGAATTTAACAATTTTATTGATGAATTAAAGAAGAAAAAGTTTGTTTCTCCAGGTTCAGTTGAAATAATTAAAGCCTCAAGAACGATTACAAGTGATGACATCGCAGCAGCTTGCAAAAAATAATTATGGTTATTTGCAGTTTATTCGCAGGTATCGGCGGAATTGATTTGGCTTTTAAGCAATCGGGTTTTGAAGTGGTATGGGCAAATGAATTTGACAAAGATGCTTGTAAAACTTACAGACATAATTTCCCTGATACCTTGTTATCCGAATGTGATATAAGAAAAGTTAACACAGATGATATACCGGATTTTGATATTCTCGCCGCAGGATTTCCGTGTCAATCGTTCTCGGTATGCGGTAACAAAAAAGGTTTCGCCGATGAAAGAGGTAATCTTTTCTTTGAAATAATGAGAATAGCAGACGCTAAAAAGCCTAAAATTATTTTCCTTGAAAATGTCGCTAATCTTACCGAACACGATAACGGCAAAACCTTTAACCGCATACACAATGAGCTTTCCGATAGGGATTATTATATACGATATCTCATTGCGGATGCTTGCAACTACGGAATACCGCAACACAGAACGAGAACATATATCGTCGCTTTTAAGGATTTTGATATGTGTAATAAATTTCAATTTCCGAAAGAGCAACCGCTCAAAAAGCACATATTTGATATTATCGACCGAAGCGTAAAAGCAGATGACAGCTTTTATCTTAATGAGAATTCTGTACAGTATCAAAAGATGAACGCCGCTATAACGGACGAAAATCAAATATATAGATTTTCTGATTACGGTATTCAAAAAAGCAAAGACGGTATTTCTTTTACGCTTAAAGCCAATATGGGGACTTGGTATAATCGTGTGCCGATTATAAAAGACAACTTTGGAATCAGAACGATTACACCGCAAGAATGTCTTGCCTTGCAGGGATTTCCTAAATCGTTTGATTTTCCCGATATTCCGATGAAAAGTATGTATAAACAATGTGGGAACACAGTGGTTGTGCCAATTGTAAGAAGAATTGCAACTGCTTTTGGAAACGATTAATTTCCTATATATAAAATCATAATGGATTACTGATTAGGAGGGAGTTTAGATGAAAATTGACCTTCATTGCCACACAAAACAAATTAAAAGTGGTGATGGTTCAGGAAGAAATGTTACTAAAGAGCTGTTCTGTAGGAAAATATTTGATGCTGATGTGAAAATTGTAGCTATTACAAATCACAATTCCTTTGATAAAGAACAATTCTGTGACTTTAAAGACGCTGTCTCAGAAAATTGTCAGCTATGGCCTGGTGTTGAAATTGATATTAAACAGTATAATCATTCTCGTTGGCATTTAATTGTAATAGCCAATCCTGATAATGTAGAAACTTTTTCAAACTCGGTAAACAAATTGTTTTCTGGAGAAAATTTAGAAACTTGTACACACACGATTAAGAAAGTATATGATTGTTTAAATAAATGTGACGTTATTTATATTGCACATTTCCATAAAAAACCTGCAATTTCAGAAGAAGATAGACAAGATTTATTTAATATTGTTAATGACTCTTCTCGTGTATTTGATGAAACTTCCGACAACAGAACATTAGGTGTCTTTGCAAACTATGGATATAATGTTATGATCGGAAGTGATGTTAAAGATTGGAATCAATATGAACTTTCCACATTTGCTGATCTTAGATTACCCATAGCTAATTTTCAGCAGTTTTGTATGTTAGCCAAACGTGATGAAACAATTATAAATACATTGTTAAATAAGCGAGAAACATATAATCTTATTGCAAGTCCTCATAAGTCTGTGAAAATTCCAATCACAATATATCAAGACGTAAATATAATATTCGGTCAAAAAGGAACTGGAAAAAGTGAAATTCTATCATCACTGTATAATCAAATGCTTTCAAATGGAATGAATTGCAAAAAATATATTGGTTCTGAAAAAGACGATGATTTTAAGGCACTCTTAAAAACACAAGATATGGATAGAGACTTATCAAAAATTGAAGCAAATGGTTGTGATGAAGAATTAAAAAGAATTTTTGAATGGAACGATACCAATCCAACTATGTTTCAAAGCTATATAAATTGGTATTCTACAAAAGATAACAGCAAGAATAAAAGCAGAATGAAAATTACTGATTCTACTGCGTTGGTGGTTGATAACCCACAACGGTATACGTTATATAGTTCCGATAGAAAGAGTATTAAACAGTTAATCAAAACATTAAAAAGTATTAATTGCGAGTTGTACTTGGACGATAATGATATTTCTCGTCTAAACAAATCAATATCGAAAATCGAACAAAACAATTATAAATTATTATTAAGAGATATTATTGACATAAAATCAACGGAAATAACAAATTATAGTTTGGAAAAAATCAAAAACATTGCTGATAGAAATTCTGATACTGTTTCAAAACCTTCATCTACAGGGTTTAGAGAATTTGCAAATAATCGTTTGTCCTTATTAAGAGATATTAATGTGATAAAAAAGTTCTTGCAAAACCAGAATATAACGAACGAACTATTTTAGGCACAATAGAAGAAAAAGGGACTATTTATATCAATAAAAAATACAGATTTCTTTGCAAAGATTCTAAAACAGCAGAATTTTCTGTTGGCATAACAAAATTAAATAAAATAGTTGATTTGATAAATGAAATTGCAAATGAATTTGAATCTTCGTCAATTTCCACAAAAATTAATGAATTAGTTCTCCTTTGTAACGAAGAGAATATAGTATCATTAAAATCGTTCTTAGGATTGTCAAAACAAATAGTGACAGAATCAAATGAAGAATACTTGCCATCGAATGGAGAAAAGGGTATTCTGTTACTTCAACGAACCTTGTCAGAAGATGCAGATGCCTATTTTTTAGATGAACCAGAACTTGGAATGGGGAATTCTTTTATTGATACAAATATCAGACCAATTATTTCTTCTCTTGCAAAGCAACATAAAACTATAGTCGTAGCAACGCACAATGCTAATATCGCCGTGCGAACCCTACCATATTTATCTATTTTTAGAACTCATCAAAATGGCGAATACAATACTTACATTGGTAATCCGTTCAATGATAAATTAAAAAACATTTCAGATGAAACAGATGTAAAAAGTTGGACTAAAGAGAGTTTACATACACTTGAAGGCGGCAAAGAAGCTTTTTATGAAAGGAAAAGTATATATGAAACGAGTGGAGAATAAAATAGTAAAAGTAGTATTAACTGTTATGGGAGAAACTGATGTGTTAGTTTTTTTGCTTGATGAAAACGATTCAGAGAAATATGTAATTGATTTGAACGATTCTTCTTGTCAGATTAAAATCAAAGATGTTTTTTCAAAGCTTTTAGAAGAGTTAATTGAATTCGATATTAATTTAGACTTAGAAATTCAAGAAGGATATTCAAAAGGATTGTATAAAGATGTTTGTAAAGAATACATTGCAGAACTTAATAAAGAATTAGTTCAGGTAAAAAACTCAATAAAGAAAGAGTTGCAATAATTTTCTATTTAACGTATTGATTGTCCATACGGTCAGTACAATTCAATATATTTCTTATAGGTCTAAGTGGTGGTTTTGCTATCCAAATACACGGCTTGCTGAGATTGTGCAAAAAGCGGGCAAGCTACCGTTTGGATATCCAAATGGTCTGCTTGCTAAGATTATGCATTGCAACTTGGCAAACAAAATTAAGGCACAGCTTTCGGGAAAGTTTCCGTCGGCTGTGCCTTGTTCTCAGTTAAATATTATTTGTGAATTTACAATTTCCGTTGCTCGATTGCGAATATTATTCATCTTTTGCACCCATAACATCATATCGGTTGCTTTGAGTTCTTCGGTAATTTTTTCTTCTTTGGCAAGTGCTTTAACGAGTTCAGAGAACATCTTTTCTGCTTGTTCTTCGATGTCGGCAAGGTATGAATTGAGCTGACCGCTTGTCAGCAAATTGTAATAACGCACTTTGTGGTTTTGTTTCAAATATCGTTTGTGCCTCATTGCCCATACACAGATATTCATTTCTTTTTCTTCCGCCGATAACGAAAGATTAGGCAATAAATAATCACCCGCCTGCATATAAGCACCGCCGTTATTTTCAAAAATTGTTTTCATATTAAAACCTCCTTGATTTATAGTAAGTTCATTATACGAAAAACAAATTAGAATTGCGAATGTGCGGATTATTATTTGAATATGATGTTCGACTATCGGTAAAACTGTATTTTACCAAATCCTATATGAACATCCGCACCAAAAAAGGTGGTTTTTTAACCACCTTTTATTTTTTATCAAAATTACTTAAAATGCCTTAAAAGTGGCTTAAACACTGGGTTTTTGAGATTTCAAAAATTCAGTTGAGTAATTTTGAATTAAGTTAAAACAAGATAAAATGCAGTCAAACTTACTGTCAAACTTACTGTCATTTTAGTTTGCCTGCCGATTTTCAAGGAAACAAGATAATATATTTTTAAATTTTATTACACCGTAACACAAAAGATTTTTCTATTATTAAAACAACAAAGAGGTTAAGCAATTTTTTCCAATGCTTAACCTCTTTTTTTATTTTGTTGATTACAAAGCATTCCCATACCATAACAATCCTCTATATTTTTGTTCTCAATTAACATTATGCTTCATCACCTACAAAACTGTATATTGTCATCTTAATACTCCTTTCTATTTTAAATATGATTACTTTTCTATTAAAAAGTGTACCACATATAAATCACAACCAGTAAAATTAAGTTATACTTCAGTAAATTTTACAAATTACTGAAATACATTAATAGCTATAAACATTAACACCATAGCTACTAAGGAAGAAATAATTACCAAGATACCTAAAAAGCTATTCCTACCATAAGTTATACTATATAAATGATTCTCATATGTCGCTACCAAAGCTACAAGAAAAAACACTACAAGGAAAATATATAAAATTATCATAAGTACAACCACACCTTTCCTTTTATTTTATTATATTATACCATATATTATAATTAAATTGAATACTTTCTTATATAGAAATATTATTTTCTATACAAAAGAAAAGAGGACTCACTATTGAGTCCTCTTACCTTGAAATATTAAACCATGATTAAAGTAGTTAATATCAAATGTTATTTGTATTCCCAGTGACCGCCGTCTTCAACCTTTTCATCCCAAGGTTTTACCCATTCCTTGTCTTCTACTGTTTTGGTTCCTGTTTTTACATATTCCTCTTCCACATGATAAGCTCCTGCACCATTTTCTTCTGCTTCCCAAAGAAGATGCTTCTTTCTCAGGCTAGCATCTGCTAACTTCATACCGCAATTATTGCATACATACACTCCTACCCAATCATATACTGGTTCCTCATGAGAGCCTGTTACTTTCCAATAGCCTTCGTGGTGAACTGTTTTGTAGTCAACTACCCATACCTTTTGTTTCTGCTTTTCTGTAGGTGTTTCAGTCTTTGATGAATCACTCGGCTTAGCTGGCTTCTGGTTATTACTTGAAGAGTTGCTTGGCTTCGCTGGCTTCTGATTATTACTTGAAGAGTTGCTCGGCTTAGACGCTGGCTTCTTGTCGTTATCAGATGTATTTGTCTTTGAAGTGTTGTCTTTCTTTGAAGATGTATTTGACTTAGTATCTTCTTTCTTTTCGGTGTTACCCTTGTTGCCGTTGTTTTTGTTAGATACTGTAGTTTTTACATCGTCAACCTTAACTGTAACTGTCTTACCGTCATCGGTTTTTACTTCTACTTTGCCGTCTTTTACTTCGACTTTCTTACCATTCTTATCAGTGATGTTGCCGTCTTTGTCGACTTTGATTTCACCCTTGTCTACCAAATCTTTAACTGCCTTTGGTACTGTAGTTTTAGGTACAGTTGTTGGAACAGTTGATGTCTGTACGGTTGAAGATATTACTGACGGTTCTGTCGGTTCTTTCTCAGCGTTACAGCCTGCAAGAATGCTTATGCCGACTGCTGATGTGCCTGCAAGTATTGTAGCACCGCAGACAACTGCGATTACCTTGGCTTTTACTGTCGCATTTGCTGTTGCCTTTACGATAGATGACACTGTTGACTTTGCACCTGTTGCAATGCCTTTTGTTGCAGAGGTTGCAAGTGTCTGTCCGTTCGGGAGCTTGATTGTAATGTTCGGTACTGCAAGGCTCTTTGCTTCTTCCTTGAAAATAGTTGTAAAGAAAGGTACAACAACAACACCGTGAAGCTTGTCACCGCTTTTGTTTTCGTAATCTTCAATTGCAGTTTTCATCTTTGCCCTTGAATAATTGAGCCTTGAAAGCACAGTACCCCTTGAACATTCAAAGACTTCTGCGATTTCATCAACAGTCATTTCATTAAAATAGTGCATAATCACTGTCTGATACTGAACATCGGACAGTACTTCCTGCATAATCGAAAGAATAATTTCTCTCTTTGCCTTGTCTGAAATGTATTCTTCGGGAATTGATATACGCTCGTCAACTATTGCCTGATTTTCAAAAATTTCATCATCCAGTTGGATTTCACCTTTACCTTTCAAATAATTTTTGCACTTATTAACGGCAATTCTGTTAAGCCAACTTCTGATTTGTGATGATTTTTCCAAAGATTGGATTTTTAAAAAAGCCGTTATGTAAGTTTCCTGCATAATGTCCTGTGCGGTTGTTTCGTTCTTTAAAAAGCTGATACAAGTAAACCACACTTCACGCTCTGTAAGCTTGTAGAGCTTTTCAAATGATTTGTTATCTCCCTTTTTAATTTTCTCTACTAAGTGGGAAATGTTCATAAAATAACCTCCTCTCATTTCCTTTCATAATATAGACAATTTAAAACGGCTTTTGATTTTATAAAATCCGAAAAAATTTTAAAATTTTTAAAATTTTGTCGATTTTTTTAAAAAGCAAATATTTTTCGCATAAAACAAAAAGTGCGTAGCTGAAGCTACGCACGAAAAATACATAGCTTTGATTGTTGCGACACAATATTTCACTTATAAGGTGTGAAAAGTAAAGCCTGTATTTTTACCGAAATAAAAATACACACTTAGGTGAACTTAAAATTAAATTTTTGTTTGGCATTTTTATTTTAGCATACAATATGTGAAAATTCAATATTATTTAAATTAACTTTTAAAATTTATGTAAAAGAATTTAACAATATCAATTCCGTACTATCATATTTCTGTTTATCAAGCATCCCGTTTACAAGCAAAAGTATATCGTTGTATCATTGTTATTATACAGAATTAAATTTGCATAAAAAATCAGGCAATCATTATGACTGCCCGATTTGTTTTTGGAAAATTTACAATTTTAATCCTATTATGCACTGTTTTACACGCACTAACCGTAATCAGAGTGCCATGACTTTTTGAGAGATTTCTGCCGGAGATGACACTGTGCCAACGCATTTGTAATCTTCGGTTTCTTCCTTGGTTCTAAAGCCCCAGCCATATAGCACAGCGAGGAAGTCCATACCTATTTCTTCCGCACCCTTTGCCTCAATTGTGCTGTCACCGACAAGGATACTTTCTTCAACGGAAACTCCTGTCTGCTCACACGCCTGCAAAAGCAGATGACTCTTTGTGAGGTTTGTACCGACATCTGTTGCACATACTGCGTTGAAAACCTCCGACACCTCGTAGGTTTCAAGCATATCCGTTGTGAACATTCTGTGCTTTTGAGTTGCTATTGCAAGCTTAAAACCGCTTTTCTTGAGTTCACGAAGAGCG
>ENA-OPDI01001967-OPDI01001967.1-human-gut-metagenome-genome-assembly--contig:-NODE-1967-length-12095-cov-2.789618_pt1 | contig 12095 bp, 10 predicted proteins | sample MGYA00241262_ERZ501504 | MGnify/ENA primary metagenome ERZ501504 (study PRJEB25962, sample SAMEA2042570) | human gut metagenome | biome: human gut; feature: human-associated habitat; material: faeces...
AGTACGGCCATCCATCAATTCAGTATTAAATTTAACAAAAAATTTCTTCCCTTCATATCTATCAATCAACTGTTTCGCGAATTTTATATATTCATTCTCTTTCGAAATAAGTGTTTCCATCAATGGCGTAATCGCCACTGTAACTCTAATGCCAACATTGATCAGACGGTCTACAGTATCCAGTGCTGCATTAAATGTGTCTTTGCCACGAACATACCTATAAGTTTCCGCATCATAACCATCAATACTAATCTGTACCTCATCAATCGTATTCTTTACCCAAGCCATCCACTCCTGCGGCCATGCAATACCGTTGCTCAGTACCCCCACTATTAATTCATTCTTTTTTGCAAATGTTACAATCTCCTTAAAATCAGGACGCAGGGTTGCTTCCCCTCCCGTGAATGTGATTACTTTTCCACCACTCTCAGCAAAACCTCTAACCACCTTCAAGACTTCTTTTGTTGTCAGTTCCTGTTCCTGTTGCTCCCCTGCATACATATAACAGTGTCTGCACCTCTGGTTGCACCTGTTCGTAAGATATATATACATTCCTTGTTCTTGCGGATAATTTACTTCTTGACACTCAAATTTTTTTGCTTCTAGTTCCACAAGCACATGAAGCAAATCTCCTTGCATATCCGCAGGAATATTTCTCAATACCTCTGCTATACTTTTTCCACTCAATAACAATTCAAAAATTTCTAACTGTTTTTCATTCTGTAACAGCAACCAATTTGCTAACTCTGTTGCAATCACTAAGTAATAGCTATCTATATTTTTTATAAAAATAGAATTAGGTATCTTATATATCTTTTCAGGATTCAGTTCCAATCTTGGCATTATAATTTTCCTTCCTACTATTAATAATTTTAAAAAGGAGAAGACACTCAATGCCTTCTCCTTTCGTGAAATTCTAGTTTTGATTGACGCTACAGCTCTTAAAGCAATACATTGCGGTTACACGAGCTTCATCTTCAATCGTCTCAGTTTTCCACTCAAGAACGATTTTCTCCATTGCTGTCTCCTCCTTCTGGCTATAATCTTGCGGATAAATCTATATCCCTATGAAAAATATTATAACATAGCCCACACTTCTGCGCAAGTGTGGGAACAAACGTTCATGTTCATGTTTCAAAAAATATTATTCCTAAATATATTCCCTATTTTCATATATCACATGTAATAAATGGACCACTAAATCAGCAGCCTAACTCTTTCCTGCCCCTCTCCAGTGCCGATGCAATCACCGCATCCATATCATAATACTTATACTCACCTAAACGGCCACCAAATATGACCTTCTGCTCGCCCTCTGCGAGCTTTTTGTACTCCGCATAGAGATTTCCATTCTTCTCATCATTGACCGGGTAATACGGCTCATCTCCGGGCTTCCATTCGGAGCTGTACTCACGGCTGATCACCGTCTTCGGGATCTCGTTTCCTTCATCATCTTTTCCAAACTCAAACCACTTGTGCTCAATGATACGCGTCCACGGAGTCTCCGCATCCGTATAGTTTACAGCCGCATTGCCCTGGAAATTCGGTTTATCAAGAAGCTCAGTCTCAAAGCGGACGGAACGGTATTCCAATGCGCCAAGCTTAAAGTCAAAATACGCATCGATCGCGCCCGTGTAGATCACCTTCTCCGCCATTGCATCATACGCTTCCTTCTCCGCCAGATAATCCACGCCAAGCTTCACCTCAATACCATCCAGCATGTTCGCGACCATCTTCGTATATCCGCCCATCGGGATTCCCTGATATAACGCATTAAAATAGTTATTATCAAACGTCAGACGCACCGGAAGGCGCTTAATGATAAACGACGGGAGCTCCGAACACGGTCTTCCCCACTGCTTCTCGGTATAGCCCTTTACAAGCTTTTCATAAATATCAGTTCCAACAAGGCTGATCGCCTGCTCCTCGAGATTCTTCGGCTCCGTGATCCCGGCCGCTTTCTTCTGCTCCTCGATCTTTGCAGCCGCTTCCTCCGGCGTTACAACGCCCCACATCTTATTAAACGTGTACATGTTAAACGGCAGCGAATACAGCTCCCCATGATAATTTGCTACCGGAGAATTTGTAAAACGATTGAATTCTGCAAACTGATTCACATACTCCCAGACCTTGCGGTTATTGGTATGGAAAATATGTGCGCCATATTTATGTACATGGATCTTCTCGATATCCTCCGTATAAACATTTCCCGCAATATTCGGACGCTTATCGATCACTAAAACAGATTTTCCATGTTTCTTCGCCTCATGCGCAAATACTGCGCCGTAAAGTCCTGCTCCTACTACTAAATAATCGTACATTGTATTTTTCTCCTTCCAAAATATTTGATTCGTGTATACATACTTCATAACCTAAGCCTTATCGTCTCAGCTCGTAATATGAAACACCCTAGGATCATAGGAATCAGAATCAACAACAGATACTCTGCAATTGAACCATCTCAGCTTCCGGTTCATACTGTCCTGTAATGACTGCATGATCATCTTTTTGCTGCGCGTTTTGCTTCCAAAATCTCCTTCCAGAAACAAGATTACATATTTCTTTTTTGAGGCATCCGAAAACGATTCAGATGACAAAAACTGGATAAACTTGTCAAATTCACTCAGACAATCTTTTTTATCCCCGAATGACTTTGCTCCGATTATGGAAGCTATTGTCATAGCTACTTTCTGTGTTACTTCAATATCCAGGCTATCTCTTCCTGTAAGATCAAGAGTTGTACTGGCTGTTTCCTTTTTCTTGTTATCCGGTGCAATTCTCCATCTGCAATTACCCTCATCGCCTCTGCAGTTTTTCACCTCTATAAATGCAATCTGATTCGGACTTACAGAAACAAAATCGATACCCTTTGATCCTGGAAATCTATTGAAATAATCTCGATAAAATAACGTATCATCAAACTTGATCACTATGCTTTTTTCGGGAAAACCAAATTTCAATCCGCTTTCTTCTTTAATTACCATAAATAATCCTCTGTTCTCTGTCGTACATCGCATCAAACTCCTGCATAATCGCATTATGCGCAAGGTCTGAAGCCGAATGAGTCATCTCATAGTGGACATCATGTGTCTTTTCGTCTCTGTATAAAGATAAAAAGCGTACATCCAGCTTCGAGGGGTTCAATTCCGGATAAGAGGCAACCATATTAAATTCCTGCTGAATAAAATAATCGTGTGTTGATACAAAAACCTGTACCCCCATCTGAGCCAGAGCAACCAATGCCTGTACGATCGGGCGGATCATTTTCGGATTCATATTTGTCTCCGGCTCGTCCCAGAATAAGATCGTATTCCTGTTCAGACTCCCCGACAGAATCATATAGATGATCATCGATAATTTTCTGTACCCATCAGAAAGCAATCCCATCTCAAATTCGCCTTCACCTTTTATTTTAAAATAAAACTTTTTATCTCTCTGCACGATATTACCTTTCATAATATCTTCCAGACTGCTTAAAATCTGATTCTGCTCGTTTGTATTTGGTCCCTTGGAAAGAGGACGATCCAAAAGTTTTGCAAGATCGTAATACATTTCCTCAAAGTCAATATGATACTCCTCATATAATGTCACGAAATGTTCCACCGTAGAGATCATTTCTTTTGTTGGAATGTAAATCGCTTCATATTTCTCCGCAGATTTGCTTTTTATAATATTGATATCTGCATGATTCGCCTGTCCACGGCTAAATCCAGCCGAGACTTTCTGTTTTTTATCAAGATCCACCGAAAAATCTGTTCTCTTGTTTCCTCTTTTTCGACTCACCAAACGCCCCAGTTTCATTTCATCCGGTCGAAAAACTCCCTGCAGTTTTTTCACAAAATACTGCTCTTCCATCTCTTTTGTCAAATTTTCACGATTTACTTCATTTAAAGGCTTAATAAGAGAATACATCGCCTTCAGTAATGTTGTCTTTCCGGTACTGTTCTCTCCGCAGATAACATTAATATTATCCGACCAATCCAATTGTAAGTTTTCAAAAGCCATGAAATTACTCAAAGTCAGCTTTTTTATTTTCATATGCGCCCGTCACCTCCTACAGCAGCATCACATCTTTTTGATCCATTATGAGACAAAAGCAGACCGTATAAGCTTTCGTATGGTCTGCTTTGTGATTTAATATTTTTATCCTAATTCATCATCATTCTTCAGCCTGTATAACAATCTTCGGATTATAGGATCTCATCTACCTCTTCCTACGAATATACTGTACTATATTTTATCATAGGGGAATGTTGATTGCAAGAATAGGAATTCCTCACTCCCCCACAAAATACCTCCCATTCCTCTTCCTATCAAACAACGCATAATACTGCACTGTCCGGTACCTCTCGATCCATTCCCTGTAACTATTCTCCGCCCAGAGATCATACCAGTCCCCATCCGCGGTCATATATCCGGCGAAATTAAACACCGGGATCTGCTCTCTCTGGTTCATCCGGTAACGGTCATATGCGGACAGCTCCAGTCCCGCATACTTCCGGACCAACGTCCCGAGATAATTCGTGCTGACCACATCTTCTCCCCGGGAATTCTTCATCGAATAATCCTCCGGGATCTCATAATTGCTCCAGATAAAATACGGCACCGTATAGATCTTCTCCGTCATCGTAAGATCCGTATCCGTGTCCTCTCTCCCGGCTTCCCTGAGCGCATTCTCAAAGTCCCCATTCAGCGCCGGCTGATGATCCCCGAAGAAGCAGATAAGTACCGGCCGGTCCACCTGCTCAAAATAGGAGATCAGATACGAGAGCGCCTGATCCGACTTTGCGATCAGTGACTCATACATCTGAAGATCCGAATACCCGCTATATTCCTCATCGACATCGACGATCTCCTCCGGCTTCAGCTCCCCGATCCCATCATATCCGCCGTGGTTCTGCATCGTGACATTGAAAATAAAGGTCGGTTCCATCTGTGCCTCATAAACCTCGATCAGCTTCTGATAATCCCCAAGATCAGACACCCGGTTCCAGACCGTCCGCTCGCTGTCCTCAAACGCGCTGATCGACAGAAACTCATCAAATCCAAGCTTCGGATACACAACACTTCTTCGCCAGTTCTCCGGATTTTCCGGATGCATCGCGATCGTGTGGTAGCCCTGTTCCTTTAAGATCGAGACCATGGACGGCACATTCGTAAAATCAAAGCTGGAGTATGGATTGATCCCGTTTGTGTAGGTCATCGAATCCCCCGTCAGATATTCGAACTCCGTCGTGGATGTCCCACCGCCCCGGGTTGAAACATAATCCCATCCATACTCGATCGTATGCGGATCATCCTTCAGCGAATGGAAAAACGAAAGATCATCCTCCGTACATGCAAGCGGTCCCAGAACACTCAGATCGCTGAACGATTCATTCATGATCGTAATGATCATCGGCTGTTCACCGGTGTCCTTCTTCTCCGTTTCCGTAGGAGCTTCCACCGCCCCGTACTCATCCAAAATTTCTTCCGCACTCTGCTCCGTATACCCATCCGGCTTACTGATCTTCATCCTCTGCCAGAATGAGATAAACGCCGGAGCAAAACCGGTTGTCTGATATGTATTTACCTGCGCCCAGAAATCAATCCAAATATTGTAAGTATCCGGGAAATCATAGCTGCCGATCCAGAAAAACAACGCCGCAGCTGCCCCGATCACTCCGCAGCCCTTTATCAGGATCCGTTTCTTTCCCGTTCTCTTCTGAAAAATTTCCATCTTTCCTAGCGCCCACATACAGGTAAACAGAAAATACAGGATCAGAAACGTAAACGCCAGCTCTTCCGCGATCTCAAACGTATACTGCCCTGCGACCGACATCGCGGTCCGCAGTGCAAAAATATCCGTTGCAAGGAACGGCTGCCCGCGGAACTTCAAGAGATAATAATTGAGCGCACCGACAAGCCACGCAAAGATATACAACGCCTGAAGCCCGAGCGTCCCTTTCTGCATCAGGCACACAAAGATCACTTCCAGAATCAGATAGATTAGGACATTCAGCTCCCCGTTTAAAAGGCTGATCCCCGTCACCGACGGGTTCCAGCAGAGTTCCTCGAGGAAAAATGCAAGAAACGGAGTGATCGCCAGAAAGATCCAGTAGATCGCCCTCGCACACTCCGGAAACCGCCGGAGCACGTCCGTTCCATAGATCCAGATCGCAGTGGCCGCAAGGAGCATGAGATCCGCCATCCCCGTACTCACCGGCGGAAACTGGTTTGCGATCTTCGTGACTCCGATCACATCACGAGAAAGATTCACATAGTAAAACGCCAGGATCCCCATACCGACCGCCATCTTGATCGACATGGAATAAACCTGCTTCCGTTTCTCCGGTATGCAAATGAAGATCCACAACATCCGGCTGCACTGCGCCGCGATCAGCGCATACGTCAGGATCAGCCATATCGACAGGTAGTGGATATGGAATACCACCTTGATTGCGAATTCACAGCATATCGCTGCGAATAGGGAACCGCCTATGTATAGTTTCTCTTTCCGGTTCTTTTCCTGCTCCTGTTTCTTTCCGGTTCCTATAAAATATACAATGATCGCCGCTGCGATCCAGATTATTGCTTCCACTCCTTTGTATTTCCATCCTATTCTTAATTCTAACGCATCTTTTCCTACATTTTCTCACACAGACCATAAATAGCTTACCATTTATTTTATGTAGGTAATCAAGCGCAATGTAATTATACTTGAATCAGCTCCATGATTCTATATTTGCCACATTTTTACACCTGATTTTTTCAAGTTTTGCCGCAAATAATCTCTCTGCTCCCATCCACAAATTCAAAGTAGTCATCTTTCCACAAGACGCAGCAATTATAACCCGTACTTCTGTACTTGATCCCGTCAATTCCAATTCTCTTACAGCACGAAGCCACAAAATTCGGAAGCAGATAATTTTTCACAATTTTTCCGATCTCATTTTCCACCGTAAAACGCATATGCTCCATAAAGCGGTTTGTTCCCTTGATTTCTCCAGATAAATCTATCATCTTTGCATGCTTTACCGGTCTCAATCCAACTACCTGAATATCCAGTTTCTTTCCGCCGCTATGTTTTCTTATTTCCGTCAGAGCTCCTTCTTTTGTCTCCGCAACATAATAACAGCTCTTCCCAATCGCATTATATCGTCCGTGAGAAGAGACATTTGTTGGTGCTTTCAGCATTTCCTGATCCAGGAACGGTGGCTTTCCCTCTTCAATCGGTCTGGCGTGAAAATATGTATCATGATCAAAATCAATAAAACTTTTCCACCCCTGAATAATCCCAAATATCTTTTTTCCTGTCGGATGCTCCATTGCAAATGTCACATCTTCATATAACTGACTTTCAAAAGAAAGCAGCTCGTCAAGAGAAATATTCGCAAAAAGAGTCTGAGAACTTTCGGCAATTGTAACTTGATCCGCAGTCAGTGCATATTCTGGAAAATCTTCATGGTAGAATTCCTTCTTTTTCGGATCAAACATGATTTTTTCTGTCTGCGTCAGCTTCGTAGCGGTCGTCTTTGTCAAGGACTTTAGTACACGTTTGCTGCCCCAGGGCAATTTCAGTTTTTCATACTCGGGAATCACTCTGACAATGGCGAAATTCTGTGCCGCAATGCTGCGCTCTGCAACGTTCGTCATCGCAAGTGCCTGATCCCATTGTGATGTCAAACTTCCTACATAATCTGAAACTACAGACGTTTTACCACTAAGCGCCGAAAGATTTCTTTCGAGCTGTGATTGAAACCTTAATAGTTCTGGAGTTTTCGTTGCAGATTCAATTACAGAAAGAATGCCGGAGTTGAAAAGCTGCATGTCATGATATGGCTGCATCGCCGCTGCCACATTTTCTAATGCCCCGCCCATAACATTCATATAACTCTCTGTCCCCAGCGGACGAACCACGCTGGCAATTGATGTTGCTGCCGCAGTCAGTGCTTGATCTGCATGGAAAATATTCTGGAAAGATCCCATCGTTGACTTAAGAGGTTCTATCGCCTTTGCAATCCCCCCACAACCTTGATCAAATGTCGATGCCGCAGCTGCCGCTGCCCGAATTGCCGACGAATTTATCATCTGATTGAACAGAACATCTTGTTTTTCCATTTTTTGTGCCACCTGGTCACATACTGTTTTTGCTGAATGAATATCAGATTTTTCTTTTTCCAGTTCTTCTTTTTTCATTTGTATGCTCCCGTATTTTCAATCAAATTGTATCTATATATTACTTCATTCCCTAGTTTTTCTTTATAAGCTTTCATATTTTCAGCAGCACTCCGCTCTTTTAATCTGTCATTTAGTATTTTATACAACATCCTGCCAGCAATTATTTTTCGCAGCATGCGTCAATTACTTTTATTACCGTCATTCTGTTTTTCTTGTATTTTGCATGTTCGACCTTTAATGAATAATTGCAATCCAAAATACATCGCTAATAAAAATACAAATGGTGCCTTTTTCTCATGCAAATCAAAAAGTGTAGTCAATATTGTAAGCACTGCGATCCATGCTGTTGAATATAAATCCAAGTAACTTGTAACATCCTTCTCTTTTTTTAACTTTATTAAAAACCATATATATGAAAATATTGTAATGCAAATTGCCATTGACCAAAATCCACTGTCACTTATCGGCATACTAGATATCTTTTTAATAATTAGACCGCTTATAATCAATCCAACAATCAATGGCAAAATACAACACCATGTCAAAAACGATATACTATTTGTTTGATTAAAATGACTGTTTTTCTCGATTCCTGGGTTGCCAAGAATTGCTAAAAAAGTCATAATAGCCACTACATAACAAGTCGCCAATATTTTATTCCAAAAATCAGCTTCTGAACTTGTCTTTATAAGAACAGCAGACATAAACAATATAGAAAGTATCATAGTTATCAATATATTTTTCAATAATGGATTTGACACATGATTTATCATATGATTCTTTATCTTTTTCATCTTATTCTCTTTTCTTAGGGTTTAACTTCTTTTCAGGAATGTGTTCCTATTGTCTATTAGGTTAAACTGGTATGAATATTTATTCACTAATGGATTTTACTTATAGATGATAAATAATCTGTGAAATTGATTTCCCCCCTATATTATTAGTAACCAATTACTTCTTTTGATACTTCATTAATTACTGATCGAGATATCATATCGATGCTTACTATATAAACTTTGTTTATACGAGGATTATATATGCCTAGATTCTTTATGCTTTTAAATTCTTTATGAATTGAGTGCATACCCATGATATAATATACCAACAACTGCAATGTATATTTTGACTTTGGTTCATCCTTTGACACTTTAAAATCCCACAATGTATCCTTTGTTAAATAATCTCCATCACCAGCAGATATAGTGTCTGTGTATCCGCCTTCAAATGTAAATCCATCTTTGATTACTGGTCCATATTTACTCCAAAATGAAATGCTACGATTAATCATGGTTACAATATTTTCAATTGTATCTTTATCAAGGTTAATTTCTTCTATTGGCTTATATCCTATTATCCCTGCTCTAAAACACACATCATAGCCTACTAATTTGCAAGCATTTGTTATTGACTTATTATCGAGTCCTTTGACATCTGATAATAACTTTATGGCATTTTTCATTGATGATTGATTTTTATCTCTTGTAAACAAATCCAAGGCCATAGCACCCTTCAAAGATATTGAAAAAGCTTCCTCTCTTTTTGCTCCCATCATAAATCTAGTCATATAATCCACTGCAAGACCAACTATGCTTGCGTGGATATTCTCGTTTTCATTCAATGTAATGCCATCGTTAAGTTGAGTTACTGTAAGTTCTTTTTTATTTATGTAACCTCCACGAGGCTGCTTTATCATGCCTATTCTCTTTGTTACCGAATACACTACTTTGCACCTTTCTACTTGAATTCACACTTATAATCAATGTACTTTCCAATTCTTTTCAAATCTATCTTATCTTCAAGATAATCTTTTGGTCTAATGCATACGGTTAATTTTCTAGCTGTTTTGTCTTTAGAATCAACAAATATATTAACTGTATCTTTAACAACATTTTCCAATGTTGCTTCACGAATTGCTGCTTTTCCAGTCCCCATTAGCGGCATAGCAATATCATCACAGTGACCAAATAAAAGTATTGCATTTAACAATCCGTTCAAAGCAATATCAACATTACTGTATGTTTGATTTATTGGCTTTCCATATTTGTTTACATCATTTATAGCAACAAAATAAAAATGTTTCCCATTTACATCAATTTTTGCTACTGTTCCAACCGGATATTTCTTTACTAAACCATGTATATCTGAACTGTCCTCACCAACAATTCCCTGCTTTTCAAGACTGGCCGCAATCAATTTATCCAGTTCGTTTCTGTCTTTTTCAAAATATTTGAGTTGAAATGCTCCTTGCACACTATTGGGGCTAATATATTCGCCCTCCATAATTGTACGGAAATATGTATTCGTAGGTATTACGTAACTAGACACTTTTATAGAAAACAAATCGTTTACTTTAACCTCCACCTGAAGGTCGTCATCTTTTACCTTGCTTTTATAGGATACTTTTTCATGATTTTGTGCAAAAGATACCACCACACCTATTAATACAAGGGCTATCCAATATCTCCTGCAAAGATTTTCAAACGTATTAACTCCCATTAAATCTTTCAGAAGAACAGAAAAAGTAAAAATAGATGAAATACAACCGATTGTCGTATAGCCTAATTTGAATACAGCTGTGACAGTATTTTTTTCAGCCAACAGACACTTAATCCATATTTTTATCTGATCATGAAAAACAGTTATTTTTCTATTCATACCCAAGTGCTTTCTTAATGTACTGATAGTCACCAACCTTTTCTCCCCAAGCATTCTTTCTCCAAAATGGATGTGCATCTTCTTTATATGCATCCATATAGGTGGGAAGCCACTTTGGCTGTTTATTCAGCGAATTATACACTATAATAATTGTCTTATTTTTCTTTTGTGCCTGCATAAATTCATGTTCAAGATAAGAAAATGTATTGATATATCCTACGTCATCATTTGGCCCTGGTGTTGATATTTTACCATATATTTTACAAGTATCCGATCCGTTTGTGTTTTGTTTATATGGTGTACAATCACATCCTTCACCATCACTAATCCTCTTACAAGAACTCCCCGCTGTACGGGAAGCTGTTTTATCACCAACAACAAAAATAACTGCTGAAGAAGCACAAATTTGTCCATTAAATTCATCTTTTAAATCACATGGACGACAATCTTTACCATCTGATACACTCCCTGATGCAACTTGTGCAGTATCAACATAATCTACTTTATGTTTGGCATCTTTTCCCCATGCATGAAGTTCATTGATCACATCGCGATCACCATCATCTGCAGAATAATCTGCACTAATATATACTCTCTGACTCATTGATAATCCTCCATCGTAAAATTTTCAGTTTCAAACAACCACACCCATGACTTGAAATAAAAAGTATTTTATCTAATCACTCCACTTATATCTCAATTTATACTTACTATACATCGTATAAGCTAAATATTTTTCTTTTTGCAGCCGCCCTATAACAATATATGGCATTACATGCTGGGATTCAGCATATCTGCAAATTGCTTCAATGGAAAAATCATTTCTTTGAATAAACGCTTTATAACTTTCTGGGGATAAAAGCATATTGCTCGCAAAGAGATCAGCAGCTAATTCTTTGTCATAATCATTACCATAATCTAGAAACTTTAGATTCTTTCCTATATCTCCATTAACAATATGACCTATTTCATGGAATAAAGAGAACCAAAAGATATCCGCAAATGCGCCTCTTATAGTCAAAACCATCTGATATATTCCATCATTTTTTTGCGAAATATATCCTTGCACGGGAGCACCTCTAAAATTCTTTGCGACAGAGAAATCTATTCCATACCTTTCCATTACATTCTTTAACTCTCTTTGTAACTCTGCATTTTTGCAGCACATAATGCTTTTTATTTCATGAATCAAATCATTCGTATATTTTTTTTCAAATTTAGCTGATATAGTCTTATCATTTCCGGCAAGCTGGCACAAGCGTATCCATGCTCCAAGCACA
>ENA-OPDI01001979-OPDI01001979.1-human-gut-metagenome-genome-assembly--contig:-NODE-1979-length-11962-cov-4.300999_pt1 | contig 11962 bp, 6 predicted proteins | sample MGYA00241262_ERZ501504 | MGnify/ENA primary metagenome ERZ501504 (study PRJEB25962, sample SAMEA2042570) | human gut metagenome | biome: human gut; feature: human-associated habitat; material: faeces...
AAGACGCTCTTCCATAGTCTTTTCACTTCTCTTACGAGAGTAAAGAGTAATCCAACGAAGAGCTAATGCCTGACGTCTGTCTGGTCTTACGTCGATAGGTACCTGATAAGTAGCACCACCGATACGTCTAGCCTTAACTTCCAGAGCTGGCATAATGTTGTTCATAGCCTCTGTAAATACTTCTAAGGCATCTTTTCCTGTTTCTTCCGCAATGCGGTCGAAAGCACCGTAAACGATTTTCTGTGCAACACCTTTCTTACCGTCTAACATGATGTTATTGATAAGCTTTGTTACCACTTTGTTATTGTAAATAGGATCTGGTAATACATCCCTTTTTGCGATATGTCCTTTACGTGGCACGGTTCTTCCCTCCTTAATTAAATGTGATTTTCATTTCTTCATTTCCATGAGGAAATGAAATATTAAATCATCGGTACTCATGGAAACTTCTGTTTCCGTTGTTCATGCTCGGACAAGTCAATATATTGCCTGCAACCAACAGAGAAAATATTGCTATTCCGGCATTCTCACTGATATTTATTTCTTAGGTTTCTTAGCACCGTATTTGGAACGAGCCTGGCGTCTGTTTGCTACGCCTGCTGTATCAAGAGTACCACGTACGATATGATATCTTGTACCTGGTAAATCCTTTACTCTTCCTCCACGGATAAGAACAACACTATGTTCCTGAAGGTTATGTCCTTCACCTGGGATATAGCTTGTTACTTCAATACCGTTGGAAAGACGTACTCTGGCAATCTTACGAAGCGCTGAGTTAGGCTTCTTAGGAGTTGCTGTCTTAACGGCTGTACATACTCCACGTTTCTGTGGTGAGCTGGCATCTGTTGGTCTTTTCTTTAAGGAGTTAAATCCTTTCTGAAGAGCAGGTGCCGTGGATTTCTTTGCTACAGACTGTCTTCCTTTTCTAACTAACTGGTTAAAAGTAGGCATTCTGAAATTCACCTCCATGCATATTTTCTAATGTGGTTGCTAATAGTTTCTTCTTTAGGTTAAACCAATATGACAAATCATCTTGATTATACCCATATGTGGACATAGTTATACATCGCACACAATTAAAGATTATATATTTAAAAAATCTTTTTGTCAAGGGGGAAATTGAATTTCATTTTTCTCGAAGTGCCAGAAACAGACGACCCCAGAAGAAACCAACTCCAGCCACAGTCAGGCCCCTGAGAATAAAATAATCCCTATCTGTGACTTTCGTCGCTGCGGTTTGAATGTTCGCTTAGACGCGCGAACGTTCAAACCTTGCTCCCAGGTCACAGATAGGGATTATTTTATTCTCAGGGGTCGTCTGTCCTGTATCTTAATTAAAGATTTTCAGAATCCATCATCATTGCTGCATCCTCTGACTTCTGATCACGCATTTCTTCTTCCATAGAAGCTGCATCGTAGTCAAATTCGTCTGCTTCTTCGATCTTGTTGACAACTTTTCCTGTATCAAGATGAAGGTTACGATACTTCTTTAATCCTGTTCCGGCTGGAATCAGTTTTCCTAAAAGTACGTTTTCCTTAAGACCAATTAATGGATCAATCTTTCCTTTGATTGCTGCATCTGTAAGAACCTTTGTTGTTTCCTGGAAGGAAGCAGCAGATAAGAAAGAACTTGTTGCAAGAGAAGCCTTTGTGATACCGAGAAGTGTCTGCTCTGCTGTTGCAGGCTCTTTTCCTTCTGCAAGAAGTCTTTCATTCTCATCCTCTAATTCAAGGATATCAATGAGTGCTCCTGGTAAGTACCGGCTATCTCCAGCTTCTTCAATACGAACTTTCTTAAGCATCTGGCGAACGATAATCTCGATATGTTTATCGTTGATATCTACACCTTGCAGACGGTATACACGCTGTACTTCACGCATCATGTAATCCTGAACTGCTCCTGCACCTTTGATTCTTAAGATGTCATGAGGATTTACAGAACCTTCTGTCAGTTCATCACCGGCCTCTAAGTAAGTACCGTCAAGAACTTTGATACGGGAACCGTAAGGAATTACATAATTTCTTGTTTCTCCGCTATCCTCATTTACTACAGTGATTTCACGTTTTTCTTTTGTTTCTTTTACATCCGCACGACCAGCAATTTCAGTGATGATGGCAAGGCCCTTAGGTTTACGTGCCTCGAAAAGCTCCTCGACACGAGGAAGACCCTGTGTAATATCATCACCGGCTACACCACCGGCATGGAATGTACGCATAGTAAGCTGTGTACCAGGCTCACCAATGGACTGAGCAGCAATAATTCCGACTGCCTCACCAACCTGTACTGCCTGACCAGTTGCAAGGTTGGCACCGTAACATTTAGAACATGCACCGTTATGGGACTTACATGTTAACATTGTTCTGATCTTAACCTGCTGATATCCTGCGTTTACAATTGCTTTCGCACGCTTTGGAGTAATCATGCAGTTTGCTTCAACAATGAGATTACCTTCTTTATCTTTGTAATCTTCTGCTGCATAACGTCCGCTGATACGATCCTCTAATGATTCGATTGTTTCTTTTCCATCCATGATAGCTTCTACATACATGCTTGGAATCTTGTTTGTTCCTTCGCAGCAATCCTGTTCACGAATAATCAGTTCCTGAGATACATCTACAAGACGTCTTGTCAGGTAACCGGAATCGGCTGTACGAAGGGCTGTATCGGAAAGTCCCTTTCTGGCACCATGTGCAGAAATGAAGTACTCCAGTACGTCAAGACCTTCACGGAAGTTGGACTTGATAGGAAGTTCGATAGTACGTCCGGATGTATCGGCCATCAGTCCACGCATACCGGCAAGCTGTTTAATCTGCTGGTTAGAACCACGGGCACCGGAGTCAGCCATCATGAAGATGTTGTTGTACTTATCAAGACCACTGATCAGTTTATCTGTAAGTTCGTTATCGGCAGCGAACCATGTCTGTACTACTGCTTTATAACGTTCTTCTTCTGTCATGAAACCACGGCGGTACTGTTTTGTAATGTACTCAACCTGTTTCTGAGCTGCTGCAAGGATTTCTGGTTTTTCTTTTGGTACGGTCATATCGGAAATAGATACACTTAACGCACCAATTGTAGAATACTTATATCCAAGAGCTTTGATATTATCAAGAACCTCGGCAGTCTTAGTTGTACCATGTACGCTGATACAACGGTCAAGGATCTGTTTTAACTGTTTCTTACCACACTGAAAATCAACTTCTAACTTTAAGAAGTTATCTGGATCAGAACGGTCAACAAACCCTAAATCCTGAAGGATGATTTCGTTGAAAAGAAGACGTCCCATTGTACAATCTATAATACGGCTTCCCATTGTTCCGTCTGGTCTCATACCTCTTCTCTTTACTTTGATTCTGGAATGAAGTGTGATTACCTTGTTCTCGTAAGCAAGATATGCTTCATTTTCAGACTTAAAGCATTTACCTTCACCCTTAGCTCCTTCTTTTTCCATAGTCAGGTAGTAAATACCAAGGACCATATCCTGAGAAGGAACGGCTACTGGAGCACCATCAGATGGCTTCAGTAAGTTGTTTGGAGAAAGTAAGAGGAATCGGCACTCAGCCTGTGCTTCCTGGGAAAGTGGCAGATGGACAGCCATCTGGTCACCATCAAAGTCGGCATTAAACGCTGTACATACTAATGGATGTAACTTAATTGCTTTACCTTCTACTAATGTTGGCTCGAATGCCTGAATACCAAGACGATGCAAGGTAGGGGCACGGTTTAACATAACCGGATGTTCTTTGATAACATCTTCGAGTACATCCCAAACTTCTGGCTGTAACTTTTCTACCATCTTCTTGGCAGACTTAATATTATGAGCAAGACCGTTTGCTACAAGTTCTTTCATAACAAATGGTTTGAAAAGCTCGATAGCCATCTCTTTTGGAAGACCACACTGATAAATCTTTAATTCTGGTCCTACTACGATTACGGAACGTCCTGAGTAGTCAACACGCTTACCAAGAAGGTTCTGACGGAAACGTCCCTGTTTACCCTTTAACATATCGGAAAGGGATTTTAATGCTCTGTTTCCAGGACCAGTTACTGGACGTCCACGACGGCCATTATCGATTAACGCATCAACAGCTTCCTGAAGCATACGCTTTTCGTTACGGATAATAATGTCTGGCGCACCAAGCTCTAACAGTCTCTTAAGACGGTTATTACGGTTGATGATTCTTCTATATAAATCATTTAAATCGGAGGTTGCAAAACGTCCACCATCTAACTGAACCATTGGACGGATATCCGGAGGGATAACCGGAACAGCGTCAAGAACCATCCATTCTGGACGGTTTCCTGACAGACGGAAAGCTTCTACAACTTCTAATCGTTTAATATTTCTTGCTTTCTTCTGACCGCTGGCATTCTTAAGACTCTTCTTAAGTTCTTCTGCTTCAGCCTCTAAGTCAATCTCTGCAAGAAGTTCTTTGATTGCCTCAGCACCCATTCCTACACGGAAGTTTCCAAGACCTTCATCAGAATTCCTATATTCTTCTGTTACACGACGGTACTCAGCATCAGAGATAACGTCCTTCTTGCTTAAGTTTGTTGTTCCTGGGTCAAGAACTACAAAGGAAGCAAAGTATAATACTTTTTCCAGTGCTTTTGGAGACATATCAAGGATTAATCCCATACGGCTAGGGATTCCCTTGAAGTACCAGATATGGGATACTGGAGCTGCGAGTTCGATGTGTCCCATTCTTTCTCTTCTTACACTTGCCTTTGTAACTTCAACACCACATTTATCACAGACAACGCCTTTATAGCGAATCTTTTTATATTTACCACAGTGACATTCCCAGTCCTTGCTTGGTCCGAAAATTCTTTCACAGAACAGACCATCTTTTTCCGGCTTTAAAGTACGGTAGTTAATGGTTTCCGGCTTTTTTACCTCACCATGAGACCACTGACGAATCAGTTCCGGAGACGCAAGTCCGATTTTAATGGCGTCAAAATTAACCGGCTGTTCAACTGTTTGGTTATTCATATCAGACATAGGTTACTCCTTCCAAACTATCTTACAAATCAGAATCGCCAAAAGGCATTTCTGTAAACTCTGGCTGTGCATCAGCCTGTCCAGCTTCTTCTTCCAGAGTACTTTCTTTGTAGCCATACTCTCCAAGATTGCTCTCGTCCTTATAATTGTTATCATCCGGACTGCTCTCAATCACTGAAGTAAGGGATTCATTAATTGTTTCGCTGCCTTCCTGAAGCTCAATTTCTGTCATATCTTCTTTTAAGACACGAACATCAAGAGCGAGGGACTGGAATTCCTTAAGAAGTACCTTGAAGGATTCCGGAATACCTGGTTCAGGAATATTCTCTCCTTTGATGATTGCTTCGTATGTCTTCACACGACCAACTACATCATCAGACTTCACAGTTAAGATTTCCTGAAGAGTATAGGAAGCACCATAAGCCTCAAGAGCCCAAACCTCCATCTCTCCGAAACGCTGTCCACCGAACTGAGCTTTACCACCCAGAGGCTGCTGTGTTACTAATGAGTAAGGACCTGTAGAACGTGCATGAATCTTATCATCTACTAAGTGATGCAGCTTCAGATAATGCATGAATCCGATGGAAACTGGTGAATCGAATTCCTGTCCTGTACGTCCATCACGAAGCTGAACCTTACCTGTACGGTCGATTGGAACACCCTTCCATTCTTCTCTGTGGTCACGGTTATCCCAAAGATACTTCATAATATCATCGTTAACCTTGTCACCCCAGCGTTCTTCGAATTCTTCCCATGTCTTGTTCGCATAGTCATTCGCCATCTCAAGAGTATCCATGATATCGTTCTCATCTGCACCGTTAAATACTGGTGTTGCTACATTAAATCCAAGCACCTTAGATGCGAGACTTAAATGAAGCTCTAAGACCTGTCCGATATTCATTCGGGAAGGTACACCTAATGGGTTCAGTACGATATCGAGTGGACGGCCATTAGGAAGGAATGGCATATCCTCTACTGGAAGTACACGGGAAACTACACCCTTGTTACCATGACGGCCAGCCATCTTATCACCAACAGAAATCTTACGTTTCTGTGCAATGTAAACACGAACAGACTTGTTAACTGTTGGAGGCAGCTCGTCACCATTCTCCCTTGTAAATACCTTTGTATCCATAACAACACCGTAAGCGCCGTGTGGAACACGAAGGGAAGTATCACGAACTTCTCTTGCCTTTTCACCGAAAATAGCACGAAGAAGTCTTTCTTCAGCAGTAAGTTCTGTCTCTCCCTTAGGAGTCACCTTACCTACCAGAATATCTCCGGCATGAACTTCTGCACCGATACGGATGATACCATTCTCATCCAGATCTTTTAATACATCTTCACTAAGACCAGCAAGATCTCTTGTAATCTCTTCCTGTCCAAGCTTTGTATCTCTTGCCTCTGCTTCATATTCTTCAATATGAACAGATGTATATACGTCATTCTGTACAAGACGCTCACTTAAAAGTACGGCATCCTCGTAGTTATAACCTTCCCAGGTCATAAATCCGATTAATGGGTTCTTACCAAGAGCCATCTCGCCGCCGCATGTGGAAGCACCATCTGCAAGAATATCTCCTGCTTCAACATGGTCACCCTTATTTACGATAGGTCTCTGGTTCATACAGTTACCCTGGTTGCTTCGGGAAAACTTAATTACGTGGTAAGTATCACGGATTCCGTCTTCTCGTTTTACGATAATCTCTTTACTTGTTGAGTACTCAACTGTACCTGCATGATGTGCAATAATACATACACCTGAGTCGCGGGCAGCCTTAGCTTCCATACCAGTACCAACAACTGGAACTTCTGTCTTTAACAGTGGTACAGCCTGACGCTGCATGTTGGATCCCATCAGAGCACGGTTCGCATCATCGTTCTCAAGGAAAGGAATCATGGATGTAGCTACGGAGAATACCATCTTAGGAGATACGTCCATTAAGTCAATTCTTGACTTTCTAAATTCGGATGTTTCCTCTCTGTAACGACCGGAAACATTAGTGTGAATGAAGTGACCTTCTTCATCTAATGGTTCGTTCGCCTGCGCTACTGTGTAGTTATCTTCTTCATCAGCAGTAAGGTATACAACATCATCTGTTACAACTGGGTTCTGTGGGTCACTCTTATCTACCTTACGGTATGGAGCCTCAACAAAACCATATTCATTAATTCTTGCGTAAGTTGCAAGAGAGTTAATCAGACCGATGTTAGGACCCTCGGGAGTCTCTACAGGACACATTCTTCCGTAGTGGGAATAGTGTACATCTCGAACCTCGAATCCGGCACGATCTCTGGAAAGACCTCCAGGACCTAATGCGGAAAGACGTCTCTTATGAGTAAGCTCAGATAATGGGTTATGCTGATCCATGAACTGAGATAACTGAGAACTTCCAAAGAATTCCTTAACAGCAGCAGTAACTGGTTTAATGTTAATTAATGTCTGTGGAGAAATGGACTCAATGTCCTGTGTTGTCATACGTTCTCTGACAACTCTCTCCAGACGGGATAAACCAATTCTGTACTGGTTCTGTAATAACTCACCAACGGCACGGATACGACGGTTACCTAAGTGGTCGATATCATCATCGTTACCAACACCATACTCAAGATGGATATTGTAGTTAATAGAAGCTAAAATATCTTCTCTTGTAATGTGCTTTGGAATCAGCTCAGTGATATTCTTGCGAATCTGTGCTTTAATTTCATCTATATCATCATATTCTTCTAAGATTTTTTCAAGGGCTGGATAATATACTAATTCAGTAACGCCAACTTCCTCTGGGTCAACATCAACAAAGCTTGTGATATCTACCATCATACTGGAAAGGACTTTTACTTCTTTCTCTTCTGTCTCAACGTAAACATAAGGAACTGCTGCGTTCTGAATAGCGTCAGCCTGTTCTTTTGTAAGTCTTACACCTGCTTCAAAAAGGATTTCTCCTGTGGAAGGATCAAGTACATCCTGTGCCAGTCTGTGTCCTGCAATACGATTGCGGAACATTAACTTCTTATTAAATTTATAACGTCCTACTTTTGCAAGGTCATAACGTCTTGCATCGAAGAACATACTGTTAATCAGGCTCTCTGCACTGTCAACTGATAAAGGTTCACCTGGGCGGATCTTCTCATATAACTTCTTAAGACCTTCCTGGTAGTTTGTTGCTGTATCCTTTTCGAGAGTTTTTAAAATCTTAGGCTCTTCTCCGAATAATTCCTTAATTTCAGCATTGGTTCCAATGCCAAGAGCTCTGATAAGTACAGTAACAGGAACCTTTCTTGTACGGTCAACACGAACATAGAATACATCGTTGGAGTCTGTCTCGTATTCCAGCCATGCACCACGGTTAGGAATTACTGTACAAGAATATAACTTCTTACCAATCTTGTCGTGGCTGATCGCATAGTAAATACCTGGAGAACGAACTAACTGACTGACGATAACACGTTCCGCACCATTAATTACGAAAGTACCTGTTTCCGTCATCAATGGCAGGTCGCCCATAAAAATGTCGTGTTGTTTAAAATCATCTGTTTCCTTATTATGGAGACGAACTTTCACTTTTAAAGGAGCTGCATATGTTGCATCACGTTCTTTACACTCCTCGATTGAATACTTTCTATCCTCCCTGCAAAGCTGAAAGTCCACAAACTCCAGGCTGAGCTGTCCACTGTAATCCGTGATAGGCGAAATGTCCTCAAAAACCTCTTTTAATCCATCTGTAAGGAACCATTTGTAGGAATCTTTCTGGACTTCTATAAGATTCGGCATATCGAGAACATCTTTTTGTCTGGCATAGCTCATTCTGATGTTTTTGCTTCCCGGAATTCGCGTTGGACGCAGTCTATTCTTTTCCATCGATGTTTTCACCCCTTGAATAATCATAATGTTAAATCTTCTGGTTACTTTCCAATAGGCATACAGACCCATTGTGAATCAGTTTATTATCATAGCACATCTGTCAAGCCATGTCAACTAATTTTTTTCTCTTATTCTTGATTTTTTCCAGTTTTTTCACTTGTTAAACATGGGAGTAAAATTTCTTCCATATAATATGTATAAAATAGCGGCGAAAAAAGGGAGAAATTCGGCAACTTTTTTGATTTGACAAAATGGGGAGACGCCATCGTGATGAGAAGAATGTGAACGGATTGCTCAGAAGGATCTTGGCAGACGAAGCATGGATAAAACATTTACTTTTTATTCCGTTGTGCTAAACGTTCCATTTTGCCCAATAGGACAAAAGATTCTTTTCCGATGGCTGACTTCTATAAAAGCTGGTAGTTTCTGCACTATCCATTTTTCAATACGCTATAAAAATTTTGTTAGGACTTCTCCGTTTTATTCTTAATTTATTATATTAAAGGTATAAATTTTATAAATTGAATGCGAGCGGGTAAGCGAGCATTCAACCCGCAGTGATAGAGTCACAGATATAGGGTCTCTTTTCTCTTCAGAAGCGTCTGTTTCGCCACCTAACGAATTAAATCAAAAGTTCTTTCGCTTTGAGGTAGTTTTTCTCTTTGACGAGGATATAGTCTGTATTGTAGGTAGAGATTGCGAAGATTCCTATTTCATTTTCTGCGAGAAGTGCTGAGATTTGAGAAAGGATTCCTATTAGGGAAAAATCGAGAATTCCTTCTATGCGAAATGCTTTCCACCCGTCTTCTCTTTCTATTGTATTCTCTGGTACATCTTCTGTTAAGCAAACTAAGGATTTTTCTTCGTCTGTTTTTCCTGTGAAGCAAAATTCGGCATCAAGGTTCACTTTTGAGTAATCTTTTACTTTACAGACAGAAAAATCTCCGTCTATTGCTTTTATCTTGATTTTGTCCATGTCTTTTATCTCCTTATAATTATAGTAAAAGTCCCTCTCTAATTTTGACTGTGTAGACATTGATTACTTCCTCTATATTATCTTTTATAATAGACTGAATGTAACTTCTTTTAGAAAGGACTGTTTTATATGATATTATACCATGACAGTAAAGAAATCGTACAATTTCCTGAGATTCGAAAAGCACGATATACGAAGGATTTTTCGTGGGGATTTTACTGTACAAATAATTTAAGGTAGACAATACGATGGGCTAATCGAGGTCCGGGAGAACCAATAATAAATTATTATAACTATGAACCAAATGAAAATTTGAATATTCTAAAATTTCCTGAATTGTCAGATGGATGGTTAGATTTTATAGCAAAATACAGAAGTGGAAAGACTCATTCTTTTGATATTGTAGAGGGTCCTATGGCAAATGACACTATCTGGAATTATGTAAATGATTATTTATCAGGAAGAATTACACGTAAGCAGTTTTGGGTATTAGCAGAATTTAAATATCCTGCACATCAAATAAGCTTTCACACCTTTTCTGCTTTAGACTGTCTGACTTTCGAAAGGAGTGAGGTTATTTATGAGACCAAAGGAACAAAATGATTACTTTTATGTATGCTCTTTAATAGAATATATTGCACGCGAAACAAAAAACAAACGAGGAACTATTGTTAATTTGCTCGGCAAAAAAGGAATTGAAAAATAATTATATGATGCTGAAGTAAATCATTGTTTAAGTTTTGAACAGGTAAGTGACGAACTTATCGAATTTTATAAGATTCCAGAAGGTGATTTTGATACTATCTCCACCTTTAAATATACTGTTCCAAACTTTATGGATATCAGCAAATTATACAGTATCATGATAGAGGATTGTGCCGAAGAGGGAAATTGAAGCTTACTTCTTGCTCCAATATAATATAGTCAAGTCAAATCATCCCCCTATTCCCAGTCATTCTCGAGTAAGCAGAATACATCAGCTTCTGTCCCCCAATCCCTTCCACCTGTTTAATTCATTTTCTCCAGCCACAGCACAGAAGCCATTGCCACAAATATACCTTATTGGTGGTAATGGCTTCGTCTGTTGGTTCTTAATGAATTAAATAGTAATTACACCGGCTTGCATGTGCAGCCGATTCCGAGTCCGTCGGGACCGATATGACAGGAAAGTCCAAATGATAGGTAATCACTCATTACTTCCATTCCAGGAAATGCTTCTTTAATCTGTTCTACCCATTCTTTTGTAACTTCTTCTGAACTGCTTGAAGCTGCCATTAAATATACTTTTCCAGCTTTATACGCATCATGAAATGTCGTCTCTAATTCATTTTTCATGGCATCAATCATTGCTTTACGTGACTTTTTCATTCCACGACATTTCTGATATACATCTAATACTCCTGTTCCAAATTTCATAACAGGTTTAATATTTAATACGTTTGCAAGTAAAGCAGATGTGGAGCTGATTCTTCCTCCCTTTTTCAAGTATTCTAAGGTACTAAGACCTACGTAAATTACCATCTGTTCTTTTGTTTCTTCTAAAATCTTCTTAATCTCTACGGCAGAATAGCCTGCTTCTGCCATCTCCACTGCATCAAGAACACTTCGATGAAGAGGTGTGGAAACATGGCCATTATCTACTACAAAAACCTTTCCTTCATATTCTTCATCCTGTGCTAATCCCTGTGCGGTCATGCAGGAACCACTTAATCCACTACTGATTGGAATGTAGATAAGTGTTTCATATTCTTTTAACATATCATCCCATGTTTCCATTACTTCCTGTGGAGATGGCTGTGAGGTAGATATCTCTGCATCCTCTGCCAGTTTTTTATAAAATTCTTCCTGGGACAATGTGATATCTTCATAGAATAATTCTCCGTTAATATAGAATGGCATCGGAAGAATATGGATTCCTAATTTCTTACTTTCCTCCTGTGTAATTCCACTGTTGCTGTCTGTAACAATTGCTACCTTTCCCATTCTTGTCAATTTCCTCCTAATTCTTAAAGCTGTGCACCGGAGCCGGAATCCTTCCTTTTCTGCTCACAAATGCGCTACAGTCATATTCATTCACTGGTATGATCGGTGCATATCCTAACAATCCGCCAAATTCAGCGG
>ENA-OPDI01002000-OPDI01002000.1-human-gut-metagenome-genome-assembly--contig:-NODE-2000-length-11789-cov-3.063491_pt1 | contig 11789 bp, 6 predicted proteins | sample MGYA00241262_ERZ501504 | MGnify/ENA primary metagenome ERZ501504 (study PRJEB25962, sample SAMEA2042570) | human gut metagenome | biome: human gut; feature: human-associated habitat; material: faeces...
ACGGTCCCGCAATGGGATTGGCAAAGAATGTCTGCAAAAGGAAACCGGACAAAGATAATGCTCCTCCCAGCATCGCTGCCATCAGGATCCTCGGAAGGCGGATCCTCCAGATAATGCTGTATTCCGTTGCCGCCCCGTCACGCAGAAAAAGAATCCTGAGGATCTTAGGAACGGAAATATGCACATTTCCTGTGTTGATATTGAGTACCACTGTCACTGCAAATGCAATCACCAGCCCTGAAAATACAGCTATGTATCTGGATCTCCGTCTGAAATTTTCTCCGTGAAAACTTGTATCTTTCATAGTTTCTCCATTATTTCATCTTCTCAAGAAAGGTCATTTCTTTAGGATCCCCATCTGTCAGCATCAGATGCATATCCATGATCAGCTCTCCAACCGTATCCGTTGCCTGATACAGGTTCTTTCCTGTATACCATACATTTCCTTCTTTTACTGCCTTAAATTCGGAAAACAAATTGCTCTTCGCTTCCAGATCACTGATACTCTTCACCTGCCCGTCGATTGTTCCGTTATAGATCAGATAATCAGCATCCACTGCTGTTGCATAGAATTCTTCCATAGTCAGTTTGACTGACGGAGCATTACTGTCTGCGTTTTTCAGGTTCTTGAACGCATAACGTCCTCCTGCGATCTCAATCATGGAAGGAATATAATCTTCTGATTTTCTTACCACGATAGAACCATCTGTATTCACATAAAAATATACCACAGTCTTTTCTGTATTTTCAAAGCCTTTCAGCTTCTCGATCACCTGAGCCTGCTCTTCAAAAAAACGGTCGGCTGCATCTTCTTTGTTCAGCATTGCACCGTACAGTTTGATCCACTCGGTTCTGCCCAATGGGTGAGATTCATAACTGGAATAGTCCACAAAGACCGGTATATCCAAATCTTCGATCATCTCCTGTACTTTCGGAGTATGAAGGATCATGGTTGATTCTACGGCAAGATCACACTCTCCGTTCACCAGAGTCTCATAATCCGGCTCACTGTATTTTCCTGCGTAGATCATGTCACCGGACTCCATCGCTTTCTTTGCATCTTCTACATACCAGCCGGATGCATTGACACCGGAAAACTTTATCTGATCAATGGCATCCACTGCATCCACCAGAGACATGATCGCTGTTGCTGCCATATAGATATGATCCAACGGCTGCTGCAGGACTACAAGATTCTCCGGCAATCCTTCCGGGGCTTCTTTCCCTTCCGGCACAACAAGGTACTGTCTGTCTTCATGTACATCCAACAGCTTGTATCCGTCCTTATAATAGTATACATCAAATTCTGTCGCATAGGTCAGATCCATTGTCGACTCATAGGTAAGCCCCTCGATCTCCGGCCCTTTTTTATCACTTTTTGACTGATCATCTTTTGTATCCCAAGTCTGTTCTTCTGCCTGCTGTGTACTGTCTGTACTTTTTTTACCAGCTCCCGGCTGACCGCAGCCCCCCAGAGAGAGAGCCGCTGCCAGCAGCAATGCAGTTATTTTACAAAGCTTTTTTTTCATTTACTGATTCTCCTGTACTCCTGCTTCATCTACTGCCTCTTCAAACATCTTGTCCATTTTCTCTTCACATCCGAACAGTACTCCATATACCTTGATCCACTCGTACTGTGCAAGTTCCGTCTTTTCATCTGCACTCCGGTCAATGATCATCGGGATACCAAGCAATGCAAATTTTTCGGTGATCTCTTCCATTCTTTCTGTCTGCTCTTCTACGGTCAGTTCATCAGGATCATCGGTTGACTGCTTTTTTGTCTTCTTATCTTCTATCTTTGTGCTGTCTTTTTCTGCATCTTTCGGCAGGAGTTCTCCCGGAAGCAGTGCAAGGGACACTTCTTTCTTCACAAGTGCTTTTAATTCCGGTTTTTCAAAGCTTCCCCCGTAAATAACTTCAGCATCCGCTTCATCTTCATCCTCATTTACCTGCATTTTTTCTGCAATCTCAGGAACAGTACAAGCTTTCTGCTCCATTCCTACTGCTGCCACAGAGTCAAGGAGATCCAGTTCTTTCATCTGTTCAAGGATCTCATCTGATGCCACATAGGTTTTATCTGTCGGCATTTTCACAATGATCATATCCTGATCCAGACCAACCGGTACTTCTACGTCTTCCGGCACAAGCAGATATTTTACAACATTGCCTTTATACAGTTCTGCTGCCAGTTCTTCTTCACTGACTCCATTCTGATCCGATGTGAAATCTCCGCTTTCCTCTTCCGCAGCGTCACTCTTACTGCTCTTATTTTCTGTGCTGTCTTTCTTATCGGACTTGGAAACCTCTTTCTCTGTATCCTCAAAAGTTTCTTTGGATGTCTTTTCAGGATCTCTTGCCGTATCTTTTGTCATATCTACTTCCAACAGAACGATTCCCTGATCGTAATGGTAGATCTTGAAATATTCTGCATATTCCAGTTCTGTTTCTGACTGATATTCAAGTCCCATGATCTCCGGTGCTTTTTCATCCAGTGTCGTATTACTGTTCTCCCCGACAGTTGTACCATTTCCTGCTGCGGCAAGATAAACGAAAATACTGTACTCGATCTCATGTGCCACAGACATCTTGTCTGTCATTCCAAGGATCTTATTATTTTTATTCAGTGCGATTGGGATAACTACAGTCGCTGTTCCTCCGCCCTTTGTCGTATAATATGTATTTCCGTTGGCTTTTACATACTGGTAATGGTCACTGCTGAATACCAGTGTTGCATAAGCCTGTCCATTTTTGATCGTTACTTTATTACAGGTGATCCTTACTTTTCCTGTACCACCGGACCATGTAAAGCGATCCGGTGTATACACTCCGTCTTTTAAGACAGTTGTGCTGTCTATATGTCCTGTAGAACCACTGGTATCTGCTTCATATTTTGACTCATGATCAGCCTTGCCGTCATTCTTTCCATTAGAACCGTTGGATGGCTTTGTTGATGGTATTGCTGGTTTTGTCGGGTTGGACGGTTTGGGAGCGTTTCCCTGATCATCTTTTCCGATATCACCGGTCTTTACAAGCGTCTCGGACTTAAATGTCAGCATTCTGTCATACCAGATCTTATTTTTGATCGAATAAGCTGCAACTGCAATTTCCTTATCTAATGACTCCACCGGAATTTCATAAGTATACTTTTCTCCGTTCTCTGTCATCTTTGTCTGGAATGGAATCCAGCTTGATTTGTCTGCTGCCGCTGCCTGTTCTTTTGTTCCGACATACAGATAACCGTATCCCGTACCGCTCAGCGTCAGAACCGCCTTCATCTTTCCATTTTTTACAGTCAGTTCACATCCAATGACACGGAACATAGACGCACTGGAATCCACCTGGATACTGTAAATTCCATCTGCCGGAACTTTTGTGCCAGGTTCCGGATCTGGTGTCGGATCAGGATCCGGTGTCGGAAGTTCTCCTGTCTTTGGCAGAATTCCGTTAATATAGAAAGTACTCTGCTTTTCTGCCCATTTATTTGATTTCTGAATGTGGACTACATAATTGATCTCTTTTCCAAGATCCCTGGTCGGAATCGTAAATGTAAATGTCTTATAACCACTGGCGATCTCGGACTTATCCTCGGCACTGATGGCAGCGGCATCTTTCGCAGTATCCGCATCTGTCACTGATCCGATGTATAATTTATCATAAGAGGATGCCTGCGTAACCATAGTCACGGTTGCTGTATCCCCATTGATGGAAATACTGCTGCCCCGTTCAAAATTCAGGCTTGCATAGCTGCTGGTCGGATATGCTGAACCGTACAGATCATAAACTCCATTTTCTGTTACATTCGCTTTTCCTTCCAGATTCGGCACATTGATATATAAATCTCTCGCCCAGGACATCCACGCAGAAGCCGTTCCCGGTGTAACTGCAAGGTTCATTCCCTGCTTTTCTGCAGGAACTGTCAGTGTAAATGTCGTTGTATCATCATCTGCACGATAAACTCCATTTACTGCAGATGTCTTATCTGCATCTGCCTGAACTCCCTGATACAGGCGGGTCCATTTCTGACCTTTCACATTCAAAGTCAGGATTACATTTTTTCCCTTTAATACAGCCTTTGAAGAAACAATATTGAAATCATTGTACGCTGCACCCGTTCCCCCGGCGATCACTTTTACTGCATCTGCCGCACTCGGAAGTTCTGTGATTCCCTCATCCGGGATATACATCCACAGATACTGGTTCGTGTACCAGCTTCCATCCGGCTTTCCAAGTGTTACTGGGATTGTCGTTCCCTTTGCAGAAGCCGGCAGATGGAATGTGAAGCTCCATTCTCCATTTGCTTCTGTGCCATTTGCTACAGATTCTTTCAGTTCATCATCTTTATAGCCAAAATAGATCTTGTCAAAGGAGACATTCTTTGTTGACAGAGTGATCTCCAGTTCCTCTCCATCCTGTACCACTTTTGATTCACTGGTCTTGAACATTGCAAAGTCAGCTCCGTTGGACTTTACTACTTTTACCTGATTCCCCGTAACAACCGGAGCCTCCGGCAGCTTCACTACTGCTTCGGAAGAAGTGACACCCGTTCCTGTCGCATCAGAAACGATACAACGATACTTTCCTGCTGTCTCCAGAGACATGGTAAATGTATATGTTGCAGTCTTTGCAGTAACTCCGGTACAGTCTGCCCACGTTGCACCATCGGCACTGAACTGCCACCGATAATTCAGATTGATTCCTTCTTCACCGGATGCCTCCACCGACAGTGCCACAGAACTTCCGCTGCCTGCCTCAGTCTCCTGCTTCGGCTGCGTTGTGATGTTGATCTCTGACGGTTTCACAAAATCGTCCATTGCAGGAAGCTTGAATGCCAGTGAACTTGAAGTACTCCACTTCTGCGTTCTTCCATTTCTTGGTACAAAAGAGACTTCTCCGCCTGCTTTTTCAAGTGGCACGGTAAAGGTAAATTTTTCAAGATTTTTTTCTGTATCGACTTCACCTAAAATGATCGGTTCTTTTGTCTCATCATTTCTATTTCCGACATAGATTGCATCATAAGTAAAACTGCCACTGCTTGCCGGCTGTATCCAGACCGAAACCTGCAATGCCCCGCCTTTTACAACCACTTTAGATGAAGCGATCTTGATCATACTGTAAGCCTGTCCCGGCTTCTTTGCATCATCAGAACCATAAATTGCCGTAACTCCGTCATTTGCCTGATAATCTTCTTTTTCTCCTGATGTCTGCACATCCGGGATACTCATCCACAGCAGATTTTCTGACCATGTTCCTTTATCTGAACGTCCTACCGAAACCGGAATCCAACTGTTCTTTGCGGAAATCGGAACCTGGATCGTAAACTGGCAGGTACTTCCGGTATTCGTTCCCTGAACATAATTGCTCTTATCCTCGTCTGTCGCTGCACCGAGATACAGACGGTCAAACACAGTCTTTGTACCGGTACTAAAGGAAATCTCAATCTTATCCCCTTTTACGGTACACGTTGCATCTGTGATCGGGAACATTCCATAAGAAGTTCCATCATTTTTCAGAACTTCAACCCCTGTGATCTCTTTCGTCGGTGTTACAAGTGTCTCTTTTGCAGTTGTCTCATCGGCCTGCTTTGCAGTTTCTTCCGAAGATTTCTCTTCTGCATCCTTTTTCTCCGCATCAGCTTTGTCAGACGAATCATCTGATTTTTCATTCATTTTTTCAGAATCTTTTCCTGCTCCCGTCTCATCAGAAGTATTCTGATCTTCTCCCGGATTTTCACCGGTACTGCCGGAATCCTGTGACGGTGTATTCTGATCCTGTGAACCTGTATTTTCTGAACCTGTATTTTCTGAACCTGCATTCTCAGAACCATTTTCTTTTGATTCGTTTCCGGTATGATCTGCATCAGCGGACTGCGATCCATCGGATGTATTGGTTCCACCAGAGGTATCTGTTCCACCGGAAGTATCTGTTCCTTCCTGAATGCCTGCTCCGTCTGCCAAATTTTCTCCTGCATTCACCGCTCCTGCCGCCTGTGCGGTCTCCGCATTTTCTGCGTATGCCTTCGTATAAGACATCGGTGAAACTGCCATAGAAAACGCAAGCAACATGGCAAGATATTTAACCTTTTTGTTCTTCATTTTTCCTCCTGTCTTGAATAATACGGGAAATAAGCTGAACTTATCTAAAAGTAAGTAAGAAACGTCAGAAAGACAATGAAAATAAACCGGTTTCTTTGAGCTGTCTGAGTCAGAAAAGAATTTCTTTTAAGAAAAGCTCCCGGATCCATTACTTTTCGGTACAATCAATTACTCGTGATCTGGAATGTACATTCCCCGCACCAGCGACCGGCAGGTTTCCTGACTTACAAATCTTATGCCCGAACGCCTTCCCGGTCTCCCAGTGGCTGCGTCTTCACGCCTGCCGGTCACATTTGCTTACAGTGACGAGTTCGTGCAGGAATTGCACCTGCTTCCCTTTTCCCTGTTGCTATATCTTCCTATATAGAACAGCACCGAACGCTTTATTTACTTTGTTCTTCGCTACTATAGCATGATGCCATAGGAAAGTCAACGTTACGCCTTGACCGCCCAACGCATCTTCGTCGATCTTGCACGCCCATTCTTTGCACATTCCTGTGCGGACGGACGGATCACATCCTTCGCATAATCAGAATAGATGCCTGCTTTATAACCTGCTTTTAATGCTTTCTTTACCAGCTTGTCCTCACCGGAATGAAACGTCAGGATTGCAACTCTTCCGCCCGGACGCAGTGCATCCGGCAATTTCTCCATAAACTCATACAAAACTTCAAACTCATTATTCACATCGATTCGCAGAGCCTGAAATGTTCTCTGACAGGTTTTCTTTACGATATCCTTTTTCTCTTGATTGTCTGGAAGAAAAGAAAGTGTCTTCTCGATCACGTTCCTGAGCTTTGTCGTTGTATCAATCCGGTTTCCTCTGCGAATCTCATCCGTGATCGCTTTTGCCAGTTCTTCACAATATGGTTCATCAGAATTTTCATATAACATTCCCGCAAGTTCTTCTCTTGAGATGGTATCCAGACGCTCTGCTGCACTGATTCCCTTTTCCTGATTCAGCCGCAAATCCAGAGGCCCATCGGCTTTAAATGAAAATCCTCTTTTGGGATTGTCGATCTGCATGGACGATACGCCAAGATCTGCCAAAATAAAATCGAATCCTCCCACTTTCTCTGCAATTTCATCAATCGTGCAGAAATTCTGAAGGCAGACCGTCAGGATTTTCTCTCCGAATCCCTGCTCTTCCAGTCGTTTCTTCGTCTTTGCCGATTCCTCCGGGTCTACATCTGTAGCATAGATATGCCCCTGTCCTTTCAGACATTCCAGCATGGCTTTTGTATGCCCGCCATATCCTAATGTTGCATCAAATCCGGTCTGTCCCGGCTGAATATCCAGGAAATCCAGTATTTCCTTTACCATAATTGAAATATGCATCCCGGCAGGAGTATTTCCCTTACGTATCACATGCTCCACGGTCTCCTGATATTTTTCCGGCTGAAGCTCTTTGTATTTTTCCTCGAATTTCTTCGGATATTTTCCTTTATACCGCACACGCCTTTTGTGCGGTGTCTGCTGCTCCTGACTCATATTCTTTTATTTCCTTTCCTAAAATACACTCTGACTGAATTTTTCATTTTTATATATGATGTCGGGGTCAAAAGCCCCCGACTTTGATGCCCACGGATTGCTCCGTGCTACTCACTCTCACAATCCTATCAAATATTTTGGCACATTCCAATGTCATCCGATGTGGAACTATGCTGCTTTCAGTCTTACCATTTCGTACACAGTCAACCATTTCTTTGATTTCATACACAAACCCATTTTCCGTCACCTGATCGGAATATTGCTCTATCAGCTTTCCCTGCCCATCGTACAAAACGATCTGATCTGCATAATGCGGATGTCGGATCATTATTTTTCCTTCTGATCCTGTCAGTTCCAGTCTTTCATCTACATTTGCCAGATACGTGGCAGTCATAAACGAAAGATGCTCCTCATACCGAAGTATAACATGTTCCGTCACATCCACCTGATCTTCATTGTAGATTACCTGAATCTGTTCTTCCTTCCAGTCTTCACCACAAAAATACATCGTCAGTGCCAACGCATAAATTAACAGATCCAATGCCGCCCCTCCACCGGCTTCTTTGTTAAAATAGCGATTTTCTTTATTCTTCGGAGCTGTAAATCCGATTTCAACATTACTGACTGCAAGTTTACCGATACGCCCTTCCCGCAACCATTCTCTGGCTTTTCTATTTGCAGGAAGAAAAAGACTCCATACTCCCTCCATAACAAAAATTTTCTTTTCTTCTGCCAGCTTGAAAATTCTTTCTGCCTCCTCCGAACTTCCTGTCAATGCCTTTTCACACAAAACCGGAATCCCGTATCTGATACATAATTCTGTCAACTGCATGCATTCCGGTAACCACACCAATATAGACCCCATCCAGCTTTTCTTTCTGAAGCATTTCTTCATAATTTCCATAATAGGTATGTATTTCATATTTCTCTGCAAACTCTCTGGCTCTTTCTTCTGATCTCGCTGCTACAGCAGTCACACAGACCTCTTCTGTCTTCTCTGCTGCATCGCAAAATTTATTTGAAATATTTCCGGCACCCATAACGCCAAAACGAAAAGTTTCTTTCTTTTCCATCCCTTTTCTCTCCTTTACAAGTTATAATCTTGTCATGGCAATCGTTCCTGCAGTCAGAAGTACCAGCCCGGACTTTCTAAACATTTCTTAAATTTTTTGCTTTTTACCTAAGAGGATCGGCATCACCGTCAGAAGCATTGTTCCAAAGCTTGCGATCCCACCAATATAATTGCTGACCGGCTCTGCAACAAAGACTCCCTCAACTCCCATAAAATATGGGAGTAATATCGTCAATGGCACAACGATCACAACTTTTCTCAACAGACTGAAAAAAATTGCCTGCTTCGGGAATCCCAGTCCCACGAATGTCGCCTGTCCGCAGAACATAAATCCCATCATAAAAAATCCTGCAAAAAAGAGTTTCAGTGCCGGTGCTGCAATCTTAGCCAGTGCTTTGTCAGACGTAAAAAATCCCACCAGGAAAGACGGGAAGAAATGAACCGTCAGCCATGCCAGCACCATATAGCTCAGAATCATACCGCACGTAACAAAAATTCCTTTCCTGACCCTCTCATATTCCTTTGCTCCGAAATTATAGCCAAGCACCGGTTTCGCACCTTCCGCCACACCGTTTGCCGCAAGATTGAAAATTTCACGCACCGAATTTAAAATCGTCATCGCACCGACATACAGATCTCCACCCCAGCGTGCCAGCGTTGCATTGCAGGCGATCTGACTCAGACTGTTCGTAACGCACATAATAAAGCCTGACAGTCCCAGACCCAGGATGGAAAGAATCATTTTTCTGTCTTTTAGCTTCATATACTTTCTCTGCAATGGGTACTGCACCTTTTTCCCAGTCAGAAACCACAGAACCCACATACATCCTGCCATCTGACTGAGAACCGTTGCGATCGCTGCTCCCCGTACTCCCAGTTTCCACACAAAAATAAAAAGCGGGTCAAGAAAGAGATTCAGAACAGCCCCGATACAGACTGTCATCATTCCCATTGTCCCGAACCCCTGTGCATTAATGAACAGATTCATCCCTGAACTGATCATGATAAAAAGTGTCCCCAGCAGATAAATCTGTAAATAGGATGCTGCCACAGGATAAGTTGCATCCGATGCTCCCAGAAGATACAGGATCGGCTTCATAAAAATATAAAAGACACCCATCAATACAACTCCGGTTAAAATAAGAAGTACAAAGCTTACATTCTCAAGCTTTAATGCCTTTTCCTCCTCTCCTGCACCTCTTGCGATAGACATCAGTGGTGCTCCACCGCCTGAATAAAGCTGCGTAAATGCACTCACGATCGATATAATCGGAAATACCAGCCCCACACCGGTCAGAGCCTGATCTGCTCCCTGACCGATATGTCCTAAATAGACCCGATCTACCAGATTGTATAAAAGCTGCACCGCCTGTGCAATCGTGACCGGAACTGCCATGGACAAAATATTCCGGATCATTGATCCTTTTGAAAAATCATGCTCAACATTCTTTTTATTATTCATCGCTTTCATACTGACTATTATAGTCTTCTTTTCATAAAACACCAGTACCAACTCATTTATCTTCTTTTTTACTTTAACGTGCTTTCTCCAACATTTTATAAAGAATCAGCCCGATTCTCACATTCAACATTTCATTTGGATTCTTAAAATCCATTCCTGTCATTTTTCCAATCTTGTCAATTCTGTACGTTGCAGTTTTATAATGAATAAATAATGCCTGTGCAGTCTTATTCAGACTTTGATTATTATCAAGGTAAGTTTGCAGCGTCAGAATCAGATCTTTCCGCTGCGGTTTATTGTAACTGTATAACCGTTGCAAGGATTCCGGGATATAATCCATTAGTGTGTTCAGATCATCAATATCTCCAAGGAGTTTAAAAAATCCAAGATCTGAGTACAGTGTAACTGTCTGATTTTCATTTCCAGAAATAACTTTCGCAATATCCCGATAGGAGATCGCTCTTTTTGCCTCATAATAAGAATCTTTCAGATTATAGATCCCTTTGACCATCTTTCCGATTCCGACCTGGATCTTCTCTGTCTTATGGCGGTAACGGATCGCATTCTGCAATGCCGCACACATCTCTTCCATTTTATTCAGATATACCTCGCGCTTCTGCTTTTCATCCACTCTTTGAATCATCACGATCTGATCTATATTCCGGTATACATGCTGTCCCGGGCAAAGTGTCATGATCTCCCCTTCAATAATTCCGGTTTCCCGCAACTGTTCACTTGTATACATATCTCCCCGTTCTTTTTGGAAAGTATAAAATGTCACAACCCGGTAATATTCCTCAGAATGGATCTCCAGCAGATTTGCTGCTTCTTCCATTTCTTCTTTTCCAAGCATCCCGCTCAGTACATTATGCACAATATCTCTGTGATATTTCTTTTCAATCTCATTTTGCACAAATTCTGTAACAAAACCATACTGCAGTGTAATAATCGCATTCTCGATCGCCATGCAATCCATTGCTGACAACTTTCTATTTTTCTCTGTCACCACCAGATAAGCTTCCACCTCTTCCATAACACTGATCTTGATTACGTACTGGATTTCTCCTGTCCCCTTTTTCCGTTGCCGCATATAAGAAAATTTCGTAATGACAGATGGAATATACTCTTCAAGATCTTCCCGTAATTCCAGACGCGAATGATCCCCTCCACTGGTCACATAGCAGTTGAGATTACTGTAATAAAGTGTAACCGGATTATCCACCATGTCACTGAGAAGTTCCAGAATATCCTGCGTCTTACTGGATGTGATATCTCTTCCAAAAGAAAGTGTATTGAAATTATCCTGCGTCAGTTTAAAATACCTAAGCCGTGCAACATCTTTTGTAAAAATCCGGTTCATGACAAAACTGATCATTTCCCAAAAGCTGATTTTTTTTGGCATTTCAATCAATGGAATCTTTTTACTTTCGCAATACGTTTTCAGTAATTTGATTTTCTTCTCTTTTTCGCTGATCTGTTCCCGTTCTTTCAAAAGGATTCCACTGATATGCTTCTCCTCAAAAGCGATCAGATACTGATAAAATTCCTCCGCACTGCAATCTCTGTATACATACAGGCTGGTCAGAAGCAGTTCCCCTCCCGTCAGATATCTTGCCATTTCCGGTACTTCTATAATGCGTATGCCTTCAATTTTTCGTTTACAGGACTCTTT
>ENA-OPDI01002006-OPDI01002006.1-human-gut-metagenome-genome-assembly--contig:-NODE-2006-length-11763-cov-3.632644_pt1 | contig 11763 bp, 10 predicted proteins | sample MGYA00241262_ERZ501504 | MGnify/ENA primary metagenome ERZ501504 (study PRJEB25962, sample SAMEA2042570) | human gut metagenome | biome: human gut; feature: human-associated habitat; material: faeces...
CGCACTCCCACAATCCTACCCAATATTCGCATATCGTGGGATTATCATCCCACTTGCACTATTTTTTATCGCCAACATTCACAGTGAAATCAAGATCCACATATCCGTCAGCACCTTTTCTTTTTCCTTTAACCCGGATCACTGCATCGCTCTTTTCTTCCAGCACAGCCTTCTCATAGCTGCTCATACTGGAAACTGACTCACCGGAAATCTGCCAGATAATATCCCCGCTCTGGATTCCTGCTGCCATTGCCGGAGAATCAGGATCTACTTCAATGACATACAATCCTGACGGCATGCCTTCATTCTGCTGAAGTTCTCCCGTCACAGTCGTTCCGTAAATTCCGATATAAGGCACACTTCCCCCATTCGCCATCAACTGGATCCTGGATTTCAGATCAGAGATTGCATATGCATTCACCGTATGGTCTCCCTTATCTTCCCAGATATCATCCGAAATCATTCCGATTACTTCTCCGTCCATATTGAAAAGGATTCCTGTCGCACCATCTGAACCGGAAATATCTGTTCCGATCACTCCGCATTCGCCATCCCGGAATTTTTGCTGATATTCGGTGGAACTGATAATCCCATAACTGACTCCGTCCTCATATCCTAAGGTATTTCCAAGTGCAATCACTCCGTCCCCCTGAGCTGCAAGATTGGAATTGCCAAGTTCTGCGACATGGATCGCATTCCAGGTTGCATCTGACAGCTCGTTCTTTGCCACACTGAATACTGCAAATCCACTGTTCTTATCTCTGCTTTTGACCGATGCCTTATAACTTGTACCGTCTACAAATTCCACCTGCCATTCTTCCGCATCTTTGCAGACTGACTCGCTGGCAAAGATCAGAAGCTCCTGTCCGTTATCCGCAGTGATCACTCCTGATACAGACGAGGTGATCCCCGTTGCCTCCGCATCCCAGTCTTCTTCCTCCGATGCCGCACTGACAGATACAACTCCCTTTTTTGCTTCCTTTACAGCCTGATACATACTCTTAAGGATCTCTTCATAATTTTCTTTGCTCAATGTCTGATCCACCGGATCATTCTGATTTCCTGCTGCCGCATCTTCCTGCCCTGAAGGAGTATCATCTTCCGGGATCGTCACTGTCTCCGGTTTGCCTTTCAGCCACCTCTGTGCCGCCGGCTTCACCGCAAAAAATCCCAGGCTCGCAACTCCTCCGAAAATCAGCCCGTACAGAGCGATCCTGACAAACTGCTGGATCAGCATCTTCCGGCTGATCTTTTTGGGCTTTATCGTCTCCTGCAGGAATGAATAAGATTCCTCTTCTTCCTGAGGCTTCTCCTGCTCTTTTTCATCTAACATAGGCACTGTCTCCCATACGAAAAAAGTCTTTCGTTTTCTAGTATAACTGATTTATTCTCATTGTTCAATATCGGATAAAAGCCTTTTCTTTACGCAAAGAATGGGGTACAATAGGACAGAGTTAATCCTAAAAAATATCAAGGTGGAATTATGAACCAGAAGACTTTATTTAAATTAGAATATGATAAGATCATTGCCCTGTTGGAGAAGGAGGCAACTTCTTTCCGCGGAGGGCAGCTCTGCCGCCGGTTAAAGCCGATGACAGATATCAATAAAATTAATACATTTCAGGAACAGACTGCGGCAGCGTTCACCAGGATTGTACAAAAGGGACGCATTTCTTTCGGTGATGCTGCTCCGGTCGAAGAGTCCATGAAACGGCTGGAAGTCGGTGGTGCTTTAAGTATTTCCGAGCTGCTCCGCATCAGCCGTCTTCTCGGAAATGCTGCCCGGGTAAAGGCTTATGGCAGACATGATACACAGGAAGAATCCTGTGACTGTCTGGATGCTTTTTTTGAACAGCTTGAACCGCTTACCCCTCTGGCAAATGAGATTGAGCGGTGTATCCCCGGGGAAGATGAAGTCAGTGATGATGCAAGCTCCACATTAAAGCATATCCGACGCAGTATTAATGGGATCAATGAGCGGGTACATGCAACTCTGACCAGTCTTGTAAATGGTTCTCTGCGGACTTATTTACAGGATCCGATCATCACCATGCGGGGTGACCGCTACTGCATCCCGGTCAAGGCTGAATACCGTGGACAGGTTCAGGGACTGATCCATGACCAGTCTTCTACCGGTTCTACGCTTTTTATTGAACCTATGGCTGTCGTGAAACTGAATAATGACCTGAAGGAACTTTATGCCAGAGAACAGGAAGAAATCCAGATCATTCTTGCCGGTCTGAGTGAAGAAGCCGCCCAGTATATTGAAGAAATCCGGGCGGATTACCGTGCTTTGACCGATCTCGACTTTATTTTTGCAAGAGGTGCATTGGCTCTGTCCATGAAAGCCAGCCGTCCGGTTTTTAACGAAGAAAATAAAATCCATATCCGTGAGGGACGTCACCCGCTGCTGGATCCTAAGACGGTCATTCCGATTACGGTCACTCTCGGAGAAGAGTTTGATCTGCTGATCGTGACCGGTCCAAATACCGGTGGTAAGACCGTTTCCCTGAAGACAGTCGGACTTTTCTGTCTCATGGGGCAGGCAGGGCTGCATATCCCTGCCGGTGACCGCTCGCAGCTTGCAGTTTTTCATCAGATCTATGCGGATATCGGAGACGAACAGAGTATTGAGCAGAGTCTGAGTACTTTTTCTTCCCATATGACGAACATTGTATCGTTTCTTAAGAAAGTAGATTCACACTCTCTGGTCTTATTTGATGAGTTATGTGCAGGAACAGACCCGACAGAGGGAGCGGCACTGGCGATCGCCATTCTTTCCCATCTCCATTCACAGGGGATCTGCACCATGGCGACGACTCATTACAGTGAGCTGAAAGTCTATGCACTTTCCACTCCGGGAGTAGAGAATGCATGCTGTGAATTTGATGTCCAGAGTTTACGCCCGACTTACCGGCTTCTGATCGGTATCCCCGGCAAAAGTAATGCCTTTGCTATTTCCGGGAAACTCGGACTCCCCGATTATATTATTGATGACGCAAGAGAGCGTCTGACGGAACAGGATATTTCTTTTGAGGATCTTCTCACCGATCTGGAGACAAGTAAACGTACGATTGAAAAGGAGCGGGAAGAGATTTCTGCTCTCCGCAAAGAGGCTGAAGAATTAAAATCGCAGGCAAAAGAGCGGCAGGAAAAGCTGGACGAACAGCGTGACCGGATCCTGCGTGAGGCAAATGAAAAGGCAAATGCCATCCTCCGGGATGCAAAGGAAGTCGCAGATGAGACGATCCGCAAATTCCATAAATTCGGCAAGGAAAATATTTCTGCGGCAGAGATGGAAAAAGAACGGGAACGGATCCGTAAGAAAGTCAACGATACCGCCGCTGCTTCTTCACTGCAGTCAAAAAAACCGAAAAAAGAACATAAGCCTTCCGACTTTAAACTGGGAGAATCTGTCAAGGTTCTGAGCATGAACCTGACCGGAACTGTCAGCTCCCTGCCGGATGCCCGTGGAAATCTGACAGTTCAGATGGGAATCCTTCGTTCCCAGGTCAATATTTCAGACCTTGAGATCATTGAAGAACCATCTTCATATGGTGCAAAGAAAATGAACCGCACTTCCAAAGGGAAGATCAAAATGGGAAAATCTCTCTCTGTCCGCCCGGAGATCAATCTGCTTGGACGAACTGTAGATGAAGCGGTTGCAGAACTGGACAAATACCTCGATGATGCACTGCTCGCCCATTTATACACGGTCCGTGTTGTCCACGGAAAAGGAACCGGGGCATTGCGTAAAGGAATCCATGAATATCTGCGTCGGCAGAAGCACGTAAAATCTTATCACCTCGCTGAATTTGGAGAGGGCGATGCAGGTGTTACGATCGTAGAACTCGGATAATAAGCCTGATAAATAAAAAGGAGGATCTTTCATGATAGGGAAACAAAAAATTCTCATCGTTGATGATGATGAAAATATTGCAGAGCTGATCTCGCTCTATCTGACAAAAGAATGCTTTGATACAAAAATGGTTTACAACGGCGAAGATGCACTGGCTGCTTTTGATACTTATCAGCCGAATCTTATTTTGCTTGACCTGATGCTTCCCGGCATCGACGGATATCAGGTCTGTCGTGAGATCCGTGCTAAATCCGTAACCCCGATCATTATGCTCTCTGCCAAAAGTGAGGTATTTGACAAGGTACTTGGCCTGGAGCTTGGTGCGGATGATTATATTATGAAGCCTTTTGACGCAAAAGAAATGGTTGCCCGTGTGCGTGCCGTACTCCGCCGCTATCAGGTCGGCAGACAGGCTGAACCCGCCCGGGAAAAGACCAAATGCGTTGAATATGAAGGACTGACGATCAATCTGACCAATTATTCTGTTCTCTGTGACGGGAAAAATGTAGAAATGCCTCCAAAAGAACTGGAGCTTTTATACTGCCTTGCCGCTTCACCGAATCAGGTCTTCACCCGTGAGCAGCTTCTTGACCGCATCTGGGGATATGAGTACATCGGTGATACAAGAACCGTTGACGTTCATATCAAGAGACTTCGTGAAAAGATCAAGGATCATCCTCACTGGAGTCTGAGTACCGTGTGGGGAATCGGCTACAAATTTGAAACGAAATAATTTTTACAACAGATGATATCCGGGGGAACATCATGAAAAGTATTTTGCACTTAAAATTTATCGTCCTATATATTATTTTTGGTTTTTTGTGCGTTTTTACAACCGCCACACTGACAAATGAGCTGATCATGGACAGACTGGAAGAAGATATTTCCCAGTCTCTTTACAGGGAGGCAACTCTGATCTCCAATAATTATCTGCCTTCTTATTTTTCAGAAGACTCTTCTATCTGGGCAGTCCAGTCCCAGCTCATTGCCATGCGGCTGTACTTAAATTCTTCTCTTTGGTTCGTCGCACCGGATGGAAGTCTCATTACCTCTTCCAATATCAGAGGTACGACTGCCCCCCGTACGATTGAAAATTTTGATCCGGCCGAAATCGGGAACAGCCAGTACATTACCGGAACTTACCACGATTACTTTGACGAGGATTTTATTACTGTCATGGCACCGGTCACTCAAGGATTCTCAACAAAGGGATATCTGCTGATCCATCATCCGGTTTCTGACATCCAAAAGCAGTGTTCGCTTCTGATGCGTCCGGTTTACATTACTCTGGCAGTGATCTTCGGACTGTCTTTCATTTTCCTGCTGGGATTCCACTTCTTTGTCTACCGCCCGCTGCGGCAGATCACAGAGGCCGCCAAGCAGTACGCCATGGGGAACCTGGATTATGCGATCCCGGTTCATTCTCATGATGAAATGGGATATCTTTCTGCCTCCCTGAACTTCATGTCTGTGCAGTTAAAAGACATGGATGATTATCAGAAAAAGATCGTAGCAAATGTTTCCCATGATTTCCGCTCACCGCTGACCTCCATCAAAGGTTATGTGCAGGCAATGACCGACGGAACAATCCCACCGGAATTACATGAAAAGTACCTGAATATCATCCTGTTCGAGGTGGAACGACTGACCGACCTTACTACCGACCTGCTCACTCTCAACGAATTTGATACCAAAGAGCTGCTTTTAGACAAAACCACCTTTGATATTCAGGAAGTGATCAAGAATACAGCCCTCTCTTTCGAGGGAGTCTGCACACCGAAGCACATTTCCATTCAGTTGCTGCTGCTTCCTGATGCGGTTTTTGTCTGTGCAGATAAGCGGAAAATCCAGCAGGTTCTTTACAACTTGATTGATAACGCAATCAAATTCAGCGAAAATGAATCTTCTGTTTTTGTGGAAGTATCAGGAAAAAATGATAAGATCTTTGTCTCTGTAAAAGATCAGGGAATCGGTATTCCGAAAAAAGAACTGAATAAAATCTGGGAACGTTTCTATAAATCTGATCTGTCCCGTGGAAAGGATAAGAAGGGAACCGGACTGGGGCTTGCTATTGTCAAGGAAGTGATCCAGGCTCACGATGAGCATATCAATGTCATCAGCACCGAAGGAGTCGGTACGGAATTTATCTTTTCTCTGAGCAAAGCCAGTCAGGATTAGGAGGAAAACTGATAAGAAAACCGGGATGACGATCTTTCAAGATTCTCTCATCCCGGGTATTTTTTTCTGTTGCTTTTTGCTGTAATACTTTTCCTGTCTGTAAACTGCTCTCTGGATTTTATTTGTAAACCAGCGGTTTAATATCGGCATCATCCATATTCTCTGCCGTCACCCATACATACCCCGTATTCACTTCCGCTTCATTTCCAATCTCAAGAACTGTACGGGCAGATGCGATCACTGCCGCATATCCCATTCCAAATGGATTCTGTACAACCAGTCCATCCAGTTCTCCGTCCTCCAGTGCTTTCACCTGTTCTTTTCCTGCATCAAATCCTACAATCTGAATTTCATCGGAATTGTCCAGTTCATCCAGCAGCTGAATCCCCAACTGGGTAGAAGTTTCATTCAATGCAAAGATCCCTTTCAGTTCCGGATGCTTTTTCAGGTAATACGCAACCGCCTCTTCGTTACTCATTTTGTCGGCTGCCGACTTTACTTCCTCAAACTTTTCCGCTACAGTCGGTGCGGTTGCTCCGTCCTTCGTTGCTGTATCTGTTACTCCGGCTGCCGTTCCGTCATCGCCATTTGCAGAAGTTTCTGCTGTATCTGTACCACTTCCATTTGCAGTGCCTGTCGTCTGAGCTGCATCATCCATCTTTTCTCCTGCTTCTGCTGCAGCCAGATCTTCTGCAGACATCCCAAGCTGCTCTGCCGCTGCTTTCCGCTTTAACTGATCCAGTTCATCTACATAGATCGTCTCTACTACGGATACATCAGGATGATTTGCCTTAATCTCCTCTTTTACACCGGCTTCTCTTTCTTTTCCATTCTCCGATACAGAATCATTAAGCAGAAGGGCAATTTCCCCACTGTCACCGATAGCCTCACATAATTTCTTCACACCCGTCTTTGCGGCTTCTTTATTATCTGTCCGGCAGATACACTGGATTCCCTGATAACTGTTTCCTGAATCAAACGCTACGATCGGAATCCCGTTCGCAGTCGCAAGATCAAACTGAACCTCCGAAGCACTCTCATCAATACTGGATACCGCAATCACATCGGGATATCTTGCAAGCTCTTCATCTAAAATGTTGACCATCTCATCAATATTATCATTCTCATCCGGGGCATTGTATACCACCTTGATCTTATCATCTCCGCTGTATCCAAGACTCTCATTAAGATCCTCGGCTGCCTGCTCCACACCTTTCTTTACTTCATCCCAGTAAGGTGTCCCTCCGGCTCTTCCGATCACGGAAATATAAGTTCCCGGCTCTAAATCCAGCCCCTCTACATCTGCATATGCCGAAGGTGAAATGGCATCCAGATTCGCCTGCCATGCCGGAACTTCTGTCTTATCCCCGGTATAAATACTCTCTGTTTTTTGTGAATTGCCACAGGCACTCAATATCATTGCGGAACAAAGAACCGCACTGATCATAGCCACATAACGTCTTTTCATCATATTCCTCCGCTTTACATACTTTCCTTATCCTGTTCAGGCTCTCAATCCACTATGATACACGAAACTCCGCAAAAAGGAAGTAGTTTTTTCTTAAAAAATGATGAAATCTTCTTTTAACCTGCATTTTTCATCCTCTGACCACTCGTTTTGCATTAAATTTCTGCCATTTTTCTTCTCCTTTTCTGTCGCTTTCTTGTATAAAAGCCTGATTTATGTTAAAATGTTGATGTTTATTGTATAATCTGTAACCGCTGAGTTACCAGTCCTTATATACTGCATTCAGACTGTTACATATAAAAAGAAAGGAATGAATCAAATGACAACAGCACATCTCTGCATCACGCTCGCGATCCTCGTCTATTTAGGATGTATGCTTTATGTGGGCTATCGTTGCTCCAAGAACAACAACGACTCCGCAGATTTCTATCTGGGAGGCAGAAAATTAGGTCCTCTTGTTACCGCCATGAGTGCCGAAGCTTCTGACATGAGCAGTTGGCTTCTGATGGGACTTCCGGGACTTGCTTATCTGACCGGAGTTGCCGATGCCGGCTGGACAGCCATCGGACTTGCCATCGGTACTTATCTGAACTGGAGGATCGTAGCAAAAAGAATCCGCCGCTATACTCATGTAGCAGGAAATTCTATTACCCTTCCATCCTTTTTCAGCAACCGCTACCGTGATGAGAAAAAAATTCTCCAGTCGATCGGTGCTATTTTCATCGTAATCTTTTTTATCCCGTATACCGCTTCCGGTTTTGCCGCCTGCGGAAAGCTTTTTTCCAGCCTGTTCGGGATCAATTATCAGGTTGCCATGGTCATCAGTGCATTGATCATCGTCGGCTATACAACACTGGGCGGATTCCTTGCCGCATCCACCACAGATTTTATCCAGAGCATCATTATGTCGATCGCACTGATTATTGTATTTATCTTTGGTATTCATGTAGCCGGAGGTGTGTCTGCTGTTGTTGAGAACGCCCAGTCTCTCCCGGGATATCTTACAATGCACACGACTTACGATCCGGTTTCAGGAACAGAACAGCCTTATCCGATTATCAGTATCGTATCCATGATTGCATGGGGACTTGGATATTTCGGCATGCCACATATCCTGCTCCGCTTTATGGCCATTGAAGATGAAGAGAAATTAAAGCTGTCCAGAAAAGTTGCAACCGGATGGGTTGTCATTTCTCTTGCAGTTGCAGTGCTGATCGGTATCATCGGACTTGCCATGACAGCAGCCGGTGAACTGATCCCACTGGAGGGTTCTGCTTCAGAGACGATCATTGTTAAGATTGCTGACCTGATGAGCCAGCATGGTGTACTTCCGGCACTTCTTGCGGGAACGATCCTCGCAGGTATCCTTGCCTCCACCATGTCAACGGCTGATTCACAGTTACTTGCTGCTTCTTCCTCCGTTTCTTCAGACCTTTTGGGAGATTTTCTGAAGAAAAAGACAGGAAAGAAAGGTTCGATGTTTGCGGATCGTATTACCCTGCTTATCATTGCACTGGTTGCAGTCTTCCTTGCAAGAGATCCGAACAGTTCTGTTTTCAATATCGTATCTTTTGCATGGGCCGGCTTCGGTGCTGTATTCGGACCGGTTGTCCTCTTTGCATTGTTCTGGAAACGTTCTAACTGGCAGGGTGCTTTAGCCGGAATGATTTCCGGCGGAGCAATGGTCTTCATTTGGAAATACCTGGTACGCCCGCTCGGTGGTGCGTGGGATATCTACGAACTGCTTCCGGCATTCCTTGTATCCTGTGCAGCGATCGTCCTTGTAAGCCTGCTTACAAAGGCCCCGTCCAAAGAGATCGTGGAAGAATTTGAAAGCGTATAATCCCTTTAAAATACGGGGAAAAGGCAGTCATAACTAACTCGTATCTGCCCGGAAGGTATTCGATTAAATACAGTTTCAACCCTTGTATATTTTAGATTCTTGTATTAGAATGTAGATAACGAAACGGAAGTTGTCCGTTTTGAAATTAAAAAAGGAGGATACATACCCATGGCACGTGTAATTAGTGATGAATGTGTAAAGTGTGGTACTTGCGAAGCTGAATGTCCGGTAAGTGCAATTTCTGAAGGCGAAGATACATATGTTGTTGATGCTGATTCCTGCATCGATTGTGGAGCATGTGAGGCTGCCTGTCCAGTAGGTGCTATCTCCGAGGCTTAAGATTACAGACGCAACGTGATCACAGAGCAGAAAAAGTCCTGCCCGGCTGATGAAGTTCAGCCGCTGCAGGACTTTTTTTTCTGAAACAAACGGACATCCACTGCATAAAATATAGAAACAATGAAGTATCTGCAATTCCGGAGGCTGCAACTCTGGAAACTGCGAATCCGCTTGTAATTCCCGTGATATATGCCACAATTTGACGAACGATTAGCCGGCATTCCCGGAACAGCTTATGCTATAATAAAGCAAGAATTACAGTTCACCCCTTAAAGGTGAACTGTAATATGCCATGTCAGATAGGAGGTATAGATATCCATGGGGGAAGTCAGATTTATGATTTCCGAAGCCGCAAAAAAAGTGCATGTCGAATCTCATGTTCTACGCTACTGGGAAGAAGAGCTTGGACTTTCGATCGGCAGAACGGAAATGGGACATCGATATTATACCGAAGATGACATACAGCTTTTCTGCTGTATCAAAAGACTAAAAGATGAAGGAATGCTTCTGAGAGACCTGAAGCTGCTTATTCCTCAATTAAATGAGACCCGGAACCGGCTGCGTCAGGCGGACAAGGTCTCTAAAAAAACAACCGCAAAGTCCGCTGTAAAAGCACTTGCAGGTGCAGCCACAAAAACAGACATAAAGACTGCCGCAGATGCAGTTTCAAAGCCAGTCACAAATGCAGCCGCTCCTGCCGGAACGAATCCTGTTTCCACACCGGACTCTGTTGAAAAATCTTCAGCTCCGACATGGTTTTTCCTGATTTTTCTTCAATCTGATTTTTATAAAATTCCCTGATCAGTTCAAAATCATGATCTCTCAGACAGTTCTGAGTATCATTTTTAAATGCTGCTTTGAAAAACAGCTTTTCTTCCTGTATGTAATGGAATTTATTTACCAGTGCCTCATACACGGTCTTTCCTTCTCCCATGTGGGCAAATGATTCTATCAAAATCTTATCAAAATACCAGTTGATCAGATCATATTTATCCTGAAAATTTCTGTAAAATGTCTGCCGTGTCACACCACACTCTTCCGTGATCTCCTTAACTGTGATTTTCTCCACCGGTGCTTTTTTCATGCAGGATTTCATGGCATCTGCAAGTCTGTATTTTACTTTTTCGCCCGATTTATGCCATTCTTCCGAATGCCGCACTTCTTTCAATTCATTTTTAGCCACTTCATTTTTAAGCATTTTTCCCATGACCTCACCTCCTGTTGTCCACTGGTCTGCATCCAAGCAATTCTTTCAGCTCTGTATGCGGATTTTTTGTATTTTTCTGATAAATATCCACGCAGTTTAATGCTGCTCCCCCATCCAAAAATGCAGGAAAAAGGAATCCACATTCTGGCTCTCCAGGTTCATATTCATTTTCTAACGGACAAATCACACAGATCAGATATTCATACACATTTTCTGATTCTCCCAGCCTTTCATGATCTTTTCCCTTTGCAGGAATATCATATCTGTCATGAAATACATAGATTGCATAAGAACTGTCCGTCTGATATTTTTCTCCAATCACTTCATAAAAAGTATCCATCAATGCATCATTTTTGAGGCCACAGTTTCTCATCCCTATCAGAAGCTGCCGCATAGGATTCACTGTCGCTTTTCCATTCTGATCTTTTTCAGATTCAAAACAGTATTCTTTCAGATTTTTATTGGTTTCAGAAAAAGGAACTGCTTTTGCCAGTGCAAGATTCTTCTCCCTTTCTGCCGGACTCAGATTCTGAAAATGAGTATTAAATGTTCCTTCACTAAATCCTTCTTCATCCATATAACTTCCTGCAATTCTGGTAATGGATGTTCTTTTTACTGTCATTCGCCTTGTCAATGCCAGCATATCTTCTCTGTTGATCATATTCTACAATTCCTTATTTTCTAAATGATATTTTTTCTTCTCAGTATACATGATATTATCTGCCTCTTTTAACATGGTAACTATGTCATTTTCATTCTCTCTCCATAAAACACCAATAGAAAAGCTCACTTTTCTTTTTTCCATTTCCCTGCGAAGCTCATCTAATTTTTGAAAAAACTGTGCCTTAACAATCCCCGTCTCAATAATT
>ENA-OPDI01002031-OPDI01002031.1-human-gut-metagenome-genome-assembly--contig:-NODE-2031-length-11638-cov-8.750410_pt1 | contig 11638 bp, 10 predicted proteins | sample MGYA00241262_ERZ501504 | MGnify/ENA primary metagenome ERZ501504 (study PRJEB25962, sample SAMEA2042570) | human gut metagenome | biome: human gut; feature: human-associated habitat; material: faeces...
GCCACGGGCGGCCAGCGTCCGTCCGGCACGGGGTCGCTGCAGGTCACCGTGCAAAGCGGCGACACCATGAGCGGCATCGCCGCGCGATACGACGCGTGGCCGCTGTCCTCGTGGAGCGTGCCCAGCGGGAACCTGAACCTGATCTACCCCGGTCAGGTCGTGACCTACGCAGGCTCCTACCAGTACCAGTCCGCCGGCGGGCGCGCCTACACCGTGCGCTCGGGCGACACCCTGTCCGGCATCGCCGCGCGGCTCGGCATCAGCTGGACACAGCTCACCGGATACCGTTCCGGCAACCCGTCGCTCATCTATCCGGGCGAGGTCCTCTACTACTAGCCCATCATGGCCTGCATCCGCCACGGGTGCGGGCCCCATATTCGTAAGGAGAGCAATTCATGGACGACGAAGAGACCGCGGGCTATCTCATTCCCGACCGCGTGTACGACGTGCTGAAATGGGTGGGCCTTATCGCGCTGCCGGCGTTGGCCGTGTGCGTGCAGACCATCGGCACCGCCGCGGGATGGACTGGCACCGACCTGACCGTCACCATCCTGACCGCACTGGGCACCCTCGTCGGCGCACTCATCGGCGCCAGCACGATTAAAGCCCGACGCATGACGCAGGAATAGCCTGCATCATCGCATCACAGCGCCCCGCTCCACCCGCCTGCGCCGCGGGGGAGCGGTACGGATAAGGCCTGAGAAGTCGTCTTCTCAGGCCTTTGTCATGACATTGTTCTGCAAGGACTGGCTGCTGCAGCAGCATAATGTGTGTTCTATTATGAGTCTTCGCCAGAAATCATGACGGAAACACGAGATGCAGCCCTTGGCTCGCCCCTGATTCATCCCTGGACCGTTATTCAGGCGGAGCGTATGCGGTAAGCCCAATCCTTTTGTGAAGATTTTGTGTATTGTCAGGCATGCGTGGGTTTCACCGTCGATTTGAATGATGATAGGCTTCTCGATGTCTGCCGTACGAAGACCCCATCAAGGAGATGCCATGAACCTGTATCGCTACGCGATGTTCATCGCACGCGCCTGCCGTGGGTCGTTCGTCGGCAATGTTCTGTTTGCCAATCCACGAATGGCCCTATTCTCGATGCTGGTGTAGCGGGGACACGCCTTATGCCGGGATGTACCGATGGCCCATCCGCAGTCGACGTCGCATGAATCGCTCACCATAGCCATCAACTTACGCAAAGCCGCGAATCGTTTGCCGTATATGAATGCGGAACGGATGGCGGCTTTTCCTTTACGTCCGGACTCATCGGTGTCCTCGTGTCTTGACACAAGCATGGGGCCGGATCGCCACACATGACGTTACCAACAGAAGGAAATGCTGTGACCTCACAGAAAAACGCGGAACTCGGGTCCGCCACCAGTTCCGTAAAGCCTATTGATCCGCACACCCGATTCATCGTTGTGGGTGTGATCGTCGTCGGCTCGTTCATCGCGCTGCTCAACCAGACCGTCATGTCACCGGCCTTGCCGGCACTGATGCGTGATTTCAATATCACCACCGGCACCGTGCAGTGGGTGACCAGCGTCTACATGCTGGTCTCGGGCATCATGGTGCCGATTTCAGGCTATCTGATTGATAAATTCTCCACCCGAAAGCTCTTCGCCGGAGCTCTTGCCACTTTCATGGTCGGCACACTGCTGTGTGCCGTCGCGCCGAATTTCATGCTGTTGCTCGTCGGGCGCATACTGCAATCCGCCGGCTCCGGCGTGCTGTTGCCATTGGTCGCCGTAGTGCCGATGCTCGTCTATCCGCCGGATAAGCGCGGCACCGCCATGGGACTGGCCGGTATCGTCATGGCCGCCGGCCCGGCTATCGGCCCGGTTGTCGGTGGTCTGGTGATTGACAGTTTCGGATGGCGCCCGATGTTCATTGGCATCGCAGTCGTGGCACTGGTCATCCTTGTCGGAGGCACGATGATGCTCAAGAACGTCAGCGAGTTGAAGAACCCAAAGCTCAACATCCTGTCCGTGATCCTTTCGACCATCGCGTTCGGTGGCCTGCTTTATGGCTTCTCGTCCGCTTCCACGATGGGATGGAGCAGTCCGGTCGTCATTATCTCAATCGTCGTTGGTCTTGTGGCCTTCGTCGCATTCGTATACAAGCAAGTCAAGCTCGATGAGCCATTGTTGCGCGTTGATACCCTTGCCACCCGCAACTTCCGCAACTCCGTGATTCTGGTCACTCTGATCAACGCCGCAGTCGCCGCAACCAACGTGACGTTGCCTATCTTCATCCAGAATGTGCTCGGCCAATCCGCCACCGTCACCGGCATGGTCATGCTGCCCGCCGCGGCGGTCGGCATCATCCTGAGTCCGGTCGCCGGCGCCGCATTCGACAAATTCGGACCTCGCGGCGTGGGCATCGGCGGCCTTGCGCTCATGACCATCTCTCTTGGTCTTCTCGGCACCATCAACACCAGGACATCAGTGCTGTTTGTCGCCGTGTTCTGCGCATTGCAGGCATCCGGTCAGGCTATCGCCAACATGCCGATCAACACTTGGGGCGTCAACGCTTTGCCGAACGACATGATCGCCCATGGAAACGCCATCGCCAACACAGGCCGCCAGATCGCGGCAGCCATTGCGACCTCGCTTCTGGTCACCGCAGAAACATCCATGACCGCCTCGCACATGTCCCAGGGTGTGAAGTCCGCCACGGCCAGCGGCATCGCGTTCTCCTACCTGCTGTGCGCCGCCATCTCGCTGGTCGCCCTGATCATCTGCATCTTCACCGTCACCAGCCGTGCCAAGGAGAAGGCCGCACGCAACGCCAAGGCCTCCGAGGCGCAAGCCTCCGCCGAAGTCGCGGCCGAAACCACTGAAGGCCAGCCCGCCGAGCATCACTACGCCGGCGCATACGTGGCCCCCGCCGCCTCCCTGTTCAAGCAGGCCCAGGAACAGTCCATCGGCGGAATCATGGACGATCAGCCCTACAGCTGCCTGGACAGCGATGACATCACGCATGTGGTGCGCGAGTTCATCCGCCTCAACGTCTCCAGCCTTCCCGTGGTGAACGGCGATGGCAGGCTCGTCGGCTTCGTCAGCGACGGCGATGTCATGAAATCGATTGCCACCTATGAATCCCGTACGGTTTCCACCGGCACCGGTTCGACGATGGTGGTGTTCGACGACGAAACCGTGGCCTCCAAGGTGCAGGCGCTCTCCGGCAAGAAGGTGATGGACATCGCCACGCGCAAGGTCGTTGCCGCCACGCCCGACCAGCATGTCGGAGAGGTGGCCCGAATCCTCGCCAAGAAGCAGTTCAAGAAACTGCCGGTGGTGGATGGTGATGGCAGACTCGTCGGTGTGATCCGCCGTAAGTCCGTGATGGAACATGCCTTCGATGCGCTGTTCCCAAAGGATGACCGGTGATTAGGCGCCATCATCGCTGAATAGAATGAATGGAATATGAGGCTTCCCTTCTCGCGGGGGAAGCCTCATTGCTTTGTCCGCGGAGTCTTACGGCACCTGCGCAAGGGCAACGTCACGTCTTCATGATATACTATCGAATAGTGTGTTCCTATCGTTGCATGGTGACGCTAACGCATGGCGTCACGATACTGAAGCCTGCCATCTAACGGCGGGTACGGCTCGTTGCTGGAGTCGTGCACGCATACGCGCGTCGGCGTGCGTATGCCGTGATGTGACCTTTGTAGTGGAATTGAAGAATTGAGAACACTCGTATGTCTTCTAGTAGTACAACAACTGAACCAACTGTGCGCGAAACACCCGAGGTTTCCGGCGATGACAATGCGAATGCGCGCGCAGCGGTCCATAGCGCGAACAAACCCGGTGCCGCCTATGCCGCAGCAGTGGCCAACGGGGAATCCGAGCGTGCGTGGATCCGCCGTGTAGTGCTTCTACTCACCGGCCAGGCGTTCTCGCTGCTGGGCTCCAATATTGTGCAATATGCCATCTGGTGGTGGATCGTATTGCAGACTAAAACCGGTTCGGCCATGCTGCTGGCCACGTTGTTTGGCGTGGTGCCGCAGGCCATCGTCTCGATTTGCGGCGGCTCCTGGGCCGACCGTCACAGTCGCAAGTTGCTGATTATGCTGCCGGATATGGTGATTGCTGTGGTCACCGTCGTGCTGTCGCTGAGCTTCGCGATGGGATGGGCGAGTCTGACCATGATTTTCGTGGTGCTGTTCATTCGTTCGGCGGGAGGCGGGGTGCAGACGCCCGCTGTGCAGTCGTTCATACCGGATGTTGTTCCCTCGGGCAAACTATTGCGCGTCAACTCAATATACGGCGTGATTAATTCGGTGAATATGATTGTGGCACCTGCGGTGGCTGCTGTGCTTATCAACACAGTGCCGCTGTGGTCGATTCTGTTAGTCGATGTGACCACGGCCATTATCGGCGTCGGCTTTGTGGCGTTGATCAAAGCGCCGAAGAAGAGCACGGAACATGTTGCGAGGCGTATGGCTGAAGCGGAGAATAGCGGGCAACCCACACTCGAACCGATGTCGGATGCCAATGCTGATCGTTCGCTGATTGCCAGCGTCCGTCGTGTGTTTGCTGACTTGAAAGATGGTTTCAGCTACACATGGCGCCGGGCGAACCTGCGCAACGTGGTGCTCGGTGACGCCTTGGTGTGCTTCGTGGCCGTGGCGCCGATGAACCTTACGCTGTTGCTCATGACCCGCGAATATGAGGGCATCGATTTGAATCTCGGATTCATCAACCTGACCACCGCCTCCGATAAACTCGCCGCCAACGAGCTGGGATGGAGCATCGGTATGCTGCTCGGCGGCGCGCTGATGTCTACCATCGGTGCCAAGCTCATCCGCAACAACATGCGCGTGGTCGCCTTCGGCATCGCTCTGGTGGGCGTCTCCGTCGTTGGTCTTGGCGTGGTTCACAATCTGCTGGCGTATTTGCTGATTGATGTGGTGAACGGTTTGGCTTCGGCCATCTGCATGGGCCCGATGCGCACCATCATCCAGACCGAGGCCGATGAGAAGATGGTGGGCCGTGTATTCGGCCTTGACACCACCCTGAGCACGCTCGGAATGCCGCTCGGCATGTTGATCTTCGCGCCACTGGCCGACGTGATCCCGATTTCGCTGGTGTTCATCATCGGCGGTGTTCTGACCCTGCCCATCGGCATCTATCTGTTCGGCCAGGCGCGCCGTAACGTCAGTGCGCAGGTGACGCGAACAGCGGCCTGACAGGCACCTGACGGCCACCTGCCAGACGTAAAGTCAACTACCAGATTTGCGCATACAGATCGTAAGACACATACTTCGGCAGATCGTAGACGGTAATCGAGAATGGCGTGGATCGGCCATTGCCCGGCCAATCCACGAATGCGATATCTCCATAGATGATTGCGTTCTGTGCGTTACGCAGTACTAGGGAAATCTTGATTTGCTGTCCATCAGATGGCTTGAATCCATCTGCCACGGCGCGGACCTCGCCATTGAACGTCGTGCCGCCGTCCCTGTTGTCTATTTTGGATGTTCCGCTGATGGGGAAGGTAGCGGTTCCTTGAGCCTCGGTGACGTTGTACGTATCAGGGCTAAGCACAACGAAATCTACGGTGGCCGGGGCCGTGCCCTCGCCCGCTTGGCCGGCGTCATATACAGTCTGATTCGGGAATGCCATATTCAGTGCTTGCGTCTGCGAGAACACGATGGAACCGTCTTTGGCCCGCCCCGTAATGGTAATCTGCGGATACTGCACCTGCTGGGTCTTACTGGTGTTGCGCAGGGCGAAAGCGTAGTGGACATACCCTTGCTGGTCCGCCGACCAGCCGGATTCCACTATTTTCAGAGGATTGTCGGTGACGGTGTCTTGATTGTCTCCATCAGCGCCGTCAGTGCCGACTACTCCGCCCGTGCCATTGGCATTGTCGGTTCCTGACCCGTTCGAGGAGTGCCCGCCATCGGCCTTATCGGTTGATTGGCTGCTGGATTGTGTCGAGGAATCGGGTGATGTTGCCGACCCGATAATGCCAAGTTGGCCTGCCAACACAGTGCCTCCCGCAATGGCGGCGATTATCAGTGCCGCTCCGGCAATGGACCACAGCACGATGGCGCGTTTGCTCAAGTGCAGACGCCGGAATAGTCGAGACGCCGACGCGCTGCCGTTCGTTGTTCTCGTTGATGGCGGATTTGCCGATGATGCGTTCGGTATGGGCGAATTGGACTGGGAGAACAGCGCCTGACGAAACTCTTGGACGCTCTGTGGCCGTTTGCTGGGCTCGAATGCGCACGCATAGCCGATGACGGCGCGTAGTCGAGCCGGTACTGCGTCATCATCGGCAAGTCGCTGCTCGTAGTCGCTGGCATCGGGATATACGCCGGTCAGCATGAATCCGAGTAGCCGGCCCAGCGAGAACACGTCGGAACGCGCGTCGGTTTTGGCAAAGCCATATTGCTCAGGCGAGGCGAATCCGTAGGTGCCAAGCGCCGTGGTATCCCGTGAACGGTTGCTTGCCTCTGACCGGATGCGCGCGATGCCGAAATCTATAAGATGCGCGCCATCCTGGGCCACGATGATGTTGGCCGGCGTGATGTCGCGGTGGATAACGCCGTGCTGGTGAAGCTCCTGCACGGCTTCGCAAATTTGGTCGATAAGCTGTACGGCCGCATTCGGTGCAAGCCGCCCGTTTTCCTCCACGATTTGCGCAAGCGTGCTGCCCGGCACGTAATCGTAGACGATGACGAACCGGTCGGGCAGCTCGTACGTCGCTTCCACACGCGGCAGACGATTACTCTGGCAGGCGCTGAGCGCCGCCCACACATTGCGTTGCGCTAGAGGAGAGGGAATCTTCTTGCGTACGAACGGGCCGTTGCCGTCAATGCTCACCAGTTCGGTGACGCCGGAAGGTCCGCGAGCGAGCGTACGCTCGACATGGTACGCATCGTCGATGCTCATCGCATGCATCGCCTGCTTATCGTCCATGTCTCTCCTTGATGCCCTCTTACTTGCGTCTCACTGGTGAGTGTTGTTGGGCCGAATGTCGTCAATCGGCCGGCAGCAACGTCGCCTCTCCCATACGATACAACTCGTCGTCCGTGGCAATGCGGTCGAATCCATTGCGGATACACCAGATGATAATCGCGTCACGTCGCTGTTTGCACCACAGTTCGGAAACACCTGCAAGACGAAGCAGCCGTTGGGTTTCACGTAATGTGCACTTGAGACCAAAAGCCAGCATAATGGCGTGATCTCGGCCGGGGCGGCTTTTGCCGGAGAAAATGTCATAAACCACTGTGGCGTTGAGGCCGGATGCCCGCACCACGTCGGCTCGTTTCAGGCCATGGGCTTCCATACGGTCGAACAGATAGTCGGTCAGCGTGCGTGCGCTGACAAGTCCCTCATCGAGATACTGCTCAATGCTGGCGCTGGCGAGCAGCCGGTCCAACAGTTCCTCGGTCAAATGTTCTTCGGGGATGTCTGCCATTGCCCATGCTCCTTGTCGCTGTGTTGCGGGTGCTGTGCTGCGCCATCGTACGCGGTTGCTCGATTCCCAGCGTACAGGACGCCGACTTTTCGGAAACACGCCGAAAAATTCAGTTGTCAGCTGATGTATGGCCCGTGCGTGTCGCCGACAATGATCGATGCCATCCGTGTAGGTGCGGTGGCGGAAAGGATGTTCATGCGCGGTATCAAGCATCGATAATAAAGCTAACATGCATACAAAATGCTAATTTGCGTACATAATAACAACGCCATACACTGGTTTCGATGTATCGCAGAGCAACGCGAGCAATAAGAAGGGACGCAATGATGAGCGAACGATACCGGCTTGCCATGGCAGTCGGATTGACCGTAACGGTTGCCGGGCTTGCCTCTTCTGTGCTGGTAATGCTGCTGCTCAAGGAAAGAAGGAATCATGACAACGCCGTTTGATCAACAACCTCAGCCGGTTCCACCGTCCGAAGGCACGAATGACGCACCGGAAGATCGCGCGAATGCGCCTACCGTGCCGAATACTGTACCGGTTGGCCAACCGAACGTAGCGTCTGATGGTGCCACCACTACTCCGATGACTCCGGCTACGGCATCGCAGCGGCCCGCCGGCGCGCCATTTGATCGTGTATATGCGGTCAGTCCGCAACAGCTGTTCCAAGTTATTCACGACCAGCTGACTACTGGTGCCACGTTTACCTTGGATAACGAAAACACCCAGACCGGAGCGTTTTCCTTCCACTCCTATGATGGGGTGAACTGCATGCTAACCGTAGTCCCGCAGGGTGCGGCTGGGACCGCCATTCGTCTGGAGACGACTGGAAACGAAAGCGCCAAGCGCGTTGATGAGTTCCTCGCCTCTTTGGACAAGCGTATTGGTGTGGCTCCTGCACCCGCCACACATGGTGCCGGTGCTGCCGCTGGTTTTGCTGGTGCCGCTGCGCCTGCCGTGCTTGCTCCGAATGCACAAGGGGTGAAGAAGACTTCCAAGCTGGCTGTGTTCGCCATTATCTGGGGAGTGTTGTTCGTACTCGCCCAATTTGTGGATGTTTCTGGCCGATCCTGGGGCGGACTGCTGTTCGCCACGGTGATTCCGGCACTGCTCTCAGGCTTCGCCGTATACGTGACCCGCCCGAGTGGCAAGGTGCAAGGCCGAGTGCTGGCCTGGGTGGCAGTCGGTATCACCGTTGTGGGCCTGGTAATCGGTGGCGTGTTCGTAATTCGTGACGATGCGAAGGCCAAGGCTGATCGGGCGGAATTGGAAGCATCGCTCGCCACCAAGTGCGAAGCATATTCATGGCCGGAGTCGGATATCGCGGCGCTGCTGCCGCAGCCGAAATCCACAAAGGGTGAAATTAAAAGCGAGTCTTCGGACTATTTCTCCATCGAGGTGTGCGGTACCGACGCCAAGCAGTATGCCGACTACGTCAAGTCCGTGCAAGACAACGGTTTCACCATGGACTATAACAAGTCCGCTGACATCTTCAATGCCAAGAACGCCGATGGATACAGTGTGAGCGTTTCTCGTGACACTGACGACGAGACCATCATGTCCATCACTATCCAGGCTCCGAAGAAGAAGGAAGATGCGTCTACGGACGGCGACGCCGCGAAGCAGGATGATAAGAGCACTGATACGGGCACTGATTCCAGCGATGCCAACAAGCAGAGCGACCAGTCTTCGGATCAGAAGGCGCAGCAGAACACCAATGACAGTGCTGACTTCAAGGCCACGATGGACAGCTACGAGGCCTTTATCGATGAGTATGTTGCCTTCATGAACAAATATCAGAAATCCGACAACGTGGTCAGCATGGCTACCGACTATGCCAGCATGATGAAGCGTTACTCTGAGTTCTCCCAGAAGGTAGACGCCATTGACGAAAACTCCCTCAGCAGTGAGGATTCAGCCTACTACACCGAGGTCATGACTCGATGCACGCAGAAGCTCGCATCGGTGGGCCAGTGATCAGACTGGCGTATCGAGGTAACGGTTTTCCAAGAAAGGAACGATGACGATACATGGGTATACGCGGCAGACAGTACACGCCAATGGATGAGCCGGTCTTCAACAAGGCCATCCCCGGAACGGAGGCTCTGGCCGGGACCCTGAAGGACACTTTTGGCGCATTCCGTAGTGGGCTTGGGATTACCGAACCCGTGGTTTCGGTGAATTGCGAAGGTTGTGGCGCTCCGCTTTCCGGTCATCGCAAAGAAGTCGTTCGATGCGAATACTGCGATCGCGAAACGCAGCTATAACCAACATGCCAGCATAACGGCCGGTCTTGCGATTGCATAGTCGCAAGATCGGCCATATGCATGAGATATCGAGGAAAAAACAGATGGCAGTTATTAAGGCGTTCGCCGGCGCGCTCGGCGGTACATTCGCGGACCTGTGGCGTGATATCATCACCGCTGGTCCATTCACGGAACACACCGTCGTTGTGCCGGGCATTCCCCGCGGAAGCAACAACGATCGCGGTTCGAATGAATACGGTTCCGAGGGAATAATCACCAATGGTTCGCGTATCTATGTGCCAGAGAATACTGCGGCGTTCATTTTCTCTGAAACAGGTATCGAAAACGTCATCACCGAGTCGGGCGGTTATGAATATCGCAACGGGGAACAGAGCGTGCTCGCCGGAGACGGCATCGGATCGTTCTTCAACCAGGTCGCCGATCGATTCACCTTCGGAGGTCAGCCTGGCCGCACCAAATATGTGGCCTTCGTCAACCTGCGTGAGATTCGTGGCATCAAATTCGGCACTTCTGCGCCGCTGGTGTATAACGACCGGTTCTATGGCGTCGATTTGGAAATTCGCGCACGCGGATCCATGTCGCTAAAGGTCACTGATCCAGTTCGATTCGTTCGTAACTTTGTGCCTGCCACTACCGTGTCGTATTCATTCGATGATGAAGGGCCACGTAGGCAGATTCTGTCCGAATTCGTACAGTCGTTTATTGTGGCCATCAATTCGTTGTCCAATGAATATCGTATTTCGCAATTGCCCGGCAAGGCGAATGACATCGCAGCATGCGTGCGTGGCGATCGGGCCAATGCAGGTACGTGGAATGATCGTTTTGGCTTTGAAGTGTCCAGCGTGGGCATCGAAAGCATCGAGTTCACCGAGCAATCACGTCAGCTCGTGCAGCAGTTCGCCTCGAATAAGATGAATGTTGCCGCATACGAGGGCGTTTCCCAACAAGCTGGCAATATGGCTGCCCAGCAGCGCATTGCGCAAGGTATTCAAGACAACGGCTTTGGCGATGGCGGCATGTTGCTTGGTATGAATATGGCGCAAGCCATTAATCCTATGACGGCCGCCCCGGTTCAAGCGCCGGCGCCTGCGCCGGCGCCGGAAGCCGCTGCTCCCGCCTCTCACACGGCATCCATGTCTGTGGAAGAACAAGTCGAGGCGATGAAGAAATTGAAGGAATTGGTTGATATCGGCATTCTCTCCCAAGAAGAATTTGATGCAAAAAAGCACGAAATTCTCGGCCTATAAACGGCGCATTCATGCAACTCGAAATAGTTGATAATGAAGGAAACGCTGGTGCGATATATCGGCGAAAACAATGGATGAATATATCATTGAATAAGCAGTAATTATCAGGATGGTTGGATTCACATTGACGTGGTTCCGACCATCCGCAGATCTGCGACTACAAGGGAGAGAATAATGTTGAACAACAGGGTTCGTTTCGGGAACATGAAGCGTGTCAATCGTGCGGTTTGGGCGTTGAGCGTGATTCTTATGATGGTTCTGGGTCTTGTGCTTGCTGGATGCTCGGGGTCTTCTGACGGTGCGGACGGCAAGGAGGAATCCACATATTCGAAAATTGTCGCCATCGCCAAGAAAGGGCGTTCGCTGGCCGATGTGAAAGACGAGCTCAAGGATGCCGGTTTTTCCTCCTCTGATTATGAGGTGAAAAGCGACACGGACAAAATGGTGCTCAGAGCTTCGAACTGGGTTGTCCAATCCGTGGAAGATGGGGACAAGCCTGTTATCAATGTTCGTAAAGCCAGCGATATAGCGCAGGAGGAAGAAGCGAAGAAGGTAGCTGAGGAGAAGAAAGCAGCTGAAGAGGCAGCCGCCAAGAAGGCAGCTGAAGAAGAGGCTGCAAGAAAGGCCGCTGAAGAAGAGGCTGCAAGAAAGGCCGCTGAAGAAGAGGCTGCAAGAAAGGCCGCTGAAGAA
>ENA-OPDI01002048-OPDI01002048.1-human-gut-metagenome-genome-assembly--contig:-NODE-2048-length-11569-cov-2.418447_pt1 | contig 11569 bp, 7 predicted proteins | sample MGYA00241262_ERZ501504 | MGnify/ENA primary metagenome ERZ501504 (study PRJEB25962, sample SAMEA2042570) | human gut metagenome | biome: human gut; feature: human-associated habitat; material: faeces...
TAGTTAATTATAAATCATTTAGAAGATTATGGCTTCACTAAAAGAAGTAAAAACCAGAATAAATTCGGTACAAAGTACCCGAAAAATCACTTCAGCAATGAAGATGGTGGCTTCTGCCAAGTTACACAAGGCGCAGGGAGCCATTGAGAATATGTTGCCTTATCAGAGGAAGTTGAATAAGATTCTGACTAACTTTCTGAGTGCTGATCTTCCGGTAGAGTCTCCGTTCTGTGTGGAACGTCCCGTCAAGCGGGTCGCTATTGTGGCTTTTTCTTCCAACAGTTCTTTATGCGGTGCTTTCAATGCGAATGTACTGAAAATGTTTTTGCAGACGGTGGGAGAATATCGCGAGTTGGGACAAGATAATATCCTGATCTATCCGGTGGGCAAAAAAATAGAGGAGGCTGTCAAGAAGTTAGGATTCTTTCCTCAAGGCAGTTATCAGAAGTTGGCAGATAAACCGTCGTATGATGAAGCCGCTGCATTGGCCAAATTGTTGATGGAACTTTTTCTGGAAAAAAATATCGACCGTGTGGAATTGATTTATCACCATTTCAAGTCAATGGGGGTACAAGAACTGTTGCGTGAAAGATATTTGCCGATTGACTTGTCTGCCGTTCAAAATGACGAAGAGAGAGGCGGAGTAGTGAATGACTATATCATAGAACCTTCTGCAGCTCAATTGATAGCAGACTTGATTCCGCAGGTGTTGAGTCAGAAGATATTTACAGCTGCTCTCGATTCTAATGCATCCGAACATGCTGCACGTACTTTGGCTATGCAGATAGCGACGGACAATGCCAACGAACTGATTCAGGAGTTGACAAAGCAGTATAATAAAACCCGCCAGCAGGCCATTACAAATGAATTGCTCGATATTGTAGGTGGCAGTATGGCATAGATTTCCACACCAAAGTATACAAAGGTCACGGAATGGTTATTAATGAAAAGTTGATAACCTTCATTCCGTGACCTTTGTGGTTTCTACCGTGAAATAACTTATTATTATATTGCTTTCTTCTTTCTTTTGCTTTAACTTTGTCGCAAAGTATTATTGCATGGAAGAGAACCACGAAATAGAATTAGCCTGGCAAGTCATTGAAAATACCGGTACGCATCTTTTTCTGACAGGAAAGGCCGGAACCGGAAAAACAACTTTTCTCCGTCGGTTAAAAGAACTTACCCCAAAGCGTATGGTAGTGGTTGCACCTACGGGGATTGCTGCCATTAATGCCGGAGGTGTCACTATACACTCCTTTTTTCAGTTGAACTTCGCACCTTACATTCCGGAAAGCACATTTAATTCTGCTCAGCAAGGTTTTCATAAATTCGGAAAAGAAAAAATCAATATTATCCGTAGTATGGACTTGTTGGTGATCGATGAAATCAGTATGGTACGTGCCGATCAACTGGATGCAATTGATGCTGTACTGCGTCGGTATCGTGATCGCTCGAAACCTTTCGGCGGTGTTCAGCTCCTGATGATAGGCGACTTGCAGCAATTGGCTCCCGTGGTGAAAGAAGAGGACTGGAGCCTGTTGAGCTCTTACTATGATACAGCATTTTTCTTTGGCAGTCATTCACTGAAAGAGACGGAATATATCACGATAGAGTTAAAGAAAGTCTATCGGCAAAGTGATACGGAATTTGTCGGATTATTGAATAAAATCAGAGAGAAAGAGGCAGACGACGCTGTTCTGGAAGAATTGAACAAACGTTATCTTCCGGGATTCCGTCCGAGAGAGGAAGAAGGATATATCCGACTGACTACACATAACTATCAGGCTCAGCAATATAACGACCGACAACTGCTTTCTCTTTCAGGAAGAGCTTTCAGTTTCCAGGCGAAGGTGGAAGGCACTTTTCCGGAATCGGCATACCCGGCTGATGAAATGCTTACCGTTAAGGAAGGGGCTCAGATAATGTTTATTAAAAACGATTCTTCCGGTGAACATAGATATTATAATGGAATGATCGGTTTGGTTACGGCTGTCAGTAAAGATGGCATCCGGGTGAAAGGGAACGGAGAATCACAGGACTTTCTGCTTGAAACCGAAGAATGGACAAATAGTAAATACAGCCTGAATCCGCAGACGAAAGAGATTACCGAAGAGGTGGAAGGTACTTTCCGGCAATATCCCATTCGTCTGGCATGGGCAATAACCATCCATAAAAGCCAGGGGTTAACTTTCGAACGTGCAATCATTGATGCAAATGCCTCTTTTGCCCATGGACAGGTTTATGTCGCTCTGAGTCGTTGTAAGTCGCTTCAGGGATTGGTGCTTAGTTCTCCTTTAAGGCGAGAGTCCATTATCAGTGACGATACGATTGATGAATTTACCCGTAATGCCGGAGAGATGACTCCCGACAAGCATAAATTGGCTCTATTGCGTCAACATTACTTCTATGAATTGTTGTGCGAACAGTTTGATTTTCATCCGATTGAACAGCATTTTTTACGTTTGCTTCGCTTGCTTGACGAGCATTTATATCGTCTCTATCCAAAGTTGTTGGAACGATATAAGACAACTGCTGATCTGTATAAAACGCAGATAATGAAAGTCGCCGATACATTTAAACTGCAATATTCTGCCCTATTGATGGGGGCTGAAGATTATACCGCCAACCCGAAATTGAATGAACGGGTTATGGCCGGTGCCCACTATTTCCGTCAACATCTGGAAGATTTATTAACTCCGCTGATTACTTCTACAAAAGTAGAAACGGATAATAAAGAACTGAAAAAGAAATTCTCCGAAGCGGCAGATGCAATGAAGACAGCATTGCACGTAAAGCTGGGGACCTTGTGCTATACTGAGAAAGAAGGTTTTTCTGTTTCCGCATTTCTAAAACAGAAGGCTGTTCTTACGTTATCTGTTTCGGGAGGAGAAGCTGCGTCTTCTTCCGGAAGATCGGAGCGTAAATCCCGGACAGCCGAGAAAATAGAAGTACCGACTGATATTCTTCATCCGGAATTATATAAGCAATTGATTGCCTGGAGAAATTCTGAAGCTGCAAAAGCTGGTTTGCCTGTATATACCATCATACAGCAGAAAGCAATTCTGGGTATTGTAAACCTCTTGCCGAATGATGCGGCTTCACTGATACGTATTCCGTATTTCGGAAAACGCGGTGCCGAAAAATACGGTGATGCCTTGCTTGAAATGGTGAACCGATACGGAGAGGAGCATGGCATAGAACGTCCGCAAATACCAACAGCGACGTTGACTGTCAATAATGGGATTAAAACGTCGAAAGAGCCCAAACCTTTAAAAGAGGCTAAATCGGTGAAAGAACCGAAGCCTGATACCAAAGAGGTAACGTATCGTCTTTTCAGGCAGGGGAAGAGGATTGAAGAAATAGCCAAGGAACGCGAGCTGGTTTCCGGAACCATAGCGGGACATCTGGAACACTATGTACGCTCTGGTGAAGTTAAAATAGAGCAGTTGGTGGCAAGAGAGAAAATCACGAAAATCATCCGTTACGTACAGGCCCATGGAAGTGATAAAGGACTGACGGTTATTAAAGCAGCTTTGGGGGATGATGTCTCATATGCAGATATAAGGTTGGTACTTGCTGCCGGAATAAAATAGTCATATTAATTTCAAGAGAGTGTTTCATAACTCACCACAGGGGTACACAGAGTCACACAGAGTAAGCTTAATCTATTCTATTTATCTGTGTGAATCCGTGTAATCTGTGGTGAATACGGGTTTCGATACCCCTTCATTAAATGATTGATCCGGTAAATTATAACAAAACTTCTTCTATCAATGCTTTTAACTGGGTTTTATTCATAGTTCCTAATTTCATACTTGGTTTTCCTCCCATCGGACAAAGCAACAGGTTAGGGATTGTACGAATGGCAAAAGCAGCCTCCAGTTCCGGTTCCTGATCTACATCCACTTTATAAATATCTATTTTCCCATCATATTCTACAGCCAGTTGGTCGAGTATAGGTGACAGGGCTTTGCAATATACACACCAGGGAGCATGAAAATCTACCAGGCAAGGTTTATCACCTTTAAAATCCCATTTATTCGGGTATTCTTGGAATTCGGCCACTTTCTCTACGAAGCTTTCTTTTGTTAAATCAATGACTTTCATATTTTTACTTTTTTAGTGATTACTTATTTATTTCTTTGATGTTGCAAAGATAGGAAGATAGATCTTATTGTCAGATAGCTATTTCTCCTATTATATTAGCAATTCTTCCTTGTCCCGTTTTTTCTGCTTTCTAATAACTTTCTAATCTTATCTGAGTATCTTATAATTGCTTTCAAACGGTTTGCTTCATGGGGGAGTTGTACTTTTGCTTCCAAAATAACAAGGACTATGATCAGAAAGTTTTTTATTCTCTTTTTTCTTGGCTTTTTCGGATTTGCCGAAGCCCAACAGCCGTCCGTCGGCTTGACTCTGAAGGAGGCAGAGCAACGTTTCCTGAAATGTAATTTATCCCTATTGGCCGAGCGCTACAATGTAGACATCGCACAAGCCAGGTTGCTTCAGGCCGGACTGTTCGATAATCCGGTAATTTCATTCGAACAAAATGTGTATAACCGATTGAATGGAAAGTACTTTGACTTCGGCAAAAAAGGTGAGTCGGTAGTCGAAATAGAGCAGGTGATACGCCTTGCCGGACAACGGAATAAGCAGATACGGCTGGAGAAGATAAACAAGGAAATTGCCGGTTATCAGTTCGAAGAAGTGATGAGGACTTTACGCCAGGAACTTGGCGAGGCATTTACAGAAGTTTTCTATCTCTCAAAGTCATTGTCTGTTTATGATAAAGAAATCAATTCGCTGGAGCATTTGCTGACAGGTATAAAAGAGCAGCACGCAAAGGGAAATATCTCTTTAATGGAGATGGCGAGACTCGAGTCTATGCTGCTTTCTCTGAAGAAAGACAAGAACGAATGCGAAAGCAACTATTTGTCCCGGAGAGGAGAATTGAATCTGTTACTGAATCTGCCTGCCGACTTTCGGACAGAGCCTGTAATAGATGAAGGAGATCTTCGACAATTAAACATGGACCGGTTGTCATATGCCGATTTACAAGAGAGGGTACACGGGAGACCTGACCAGAAGTTGGCACGCAGCTGTGTCACTGCTTCGCAAGCCGATCTGAAATTGCAGAAGGCGTTGGCTTTTCCAGAATTCGCAGTAAAAGGTAGTTATGATCGCCAAGGTAATTTTATTAATAACTACTTTGCAATCGGATTCAGTATGTCGGTACCTATCTTTAACCGTAACCAGGGGAATATTAAAATGGCCCGTTTCAATCTTCTGAAGGCGGATCGGGAGCAAGAGTATTCCCGAAATAAAGCCGAGGCCGAACTATACGCAGCTTATACTGCTTTAGAGAAAGCATGTCAGTTGTATCAGTCGACTGATATGGGACTGGAACAGAATTTTGAGAAACTGATAGCCGGAGCCAACGAGAACTTTATCAAACGTAACATCAGTCTTTTAGAATTCATCGACTTTTATGATAGCTACAAAGAGACTTGCATCCGGCTTTACGAAATCAAGAAAAACGTACTGCTCGGTATAGAGAACCTGAATGCGGTGGCCGGACAACCTATTTTTAACTACTAAATCCATATAATTTATGAATTGGACAAAATACCTTCCATGCCTATTGATTTTGGGTATGGGGAGTGGTTGCTCATCAGAAGTAAAGCACCCCGGAGAAAATCAAGATCTGTGTCTGACAGACAGTTTACTGAAAATAGTTTCCGTCGATACGGTGCATCTGCATGATGTGGCAGATGAATTGACTTTGAACGGACGTGTTACTTTTAATCAGGAACAGGTGGCACACGTCTATCCGATGTTTGGCGGAACAGTGACGGAGCTTCGCGCTGAAGTTGGGGATTATGTGAGAAAAGGAGACATACTTGCCATATTGCGTAGCGGTGAAGTGGCCGATTACGAAAGACAGATGAAAGAGGCGGAGCAGCAGGTGATTATTGCCCGCAGAAATGTAAATGCTACCCGGGATATGTTCGATTCCGGGTTGGCATCCGATAAAGATGTATTGCAGGCACGTCAGGAATTGATCAATGCTGAAGCGGAAGAGAATCGCATCAAAGAAATTTTTTCCATAAATAACTTTAGCGGCCGGTCATTCTATGAAGTCAAATCTCCCGTTAGCGGTTTTATTGTGGAAAAGAGTGTGAGCAGAAATATGCAGCTTCGTCCCGATCAGGGTGAGGAGATATTTACTGTCTCCGGTTTGGAGCATGTATGGGTGATGGCAGATGTTTATGAAAGCGACATCAGTAAAGTAGCAGAAGGAGCATCGGTACATATCACTACGCTGGCATATCCGGGTAAGGTGTTCTCCGGAAATATAGATAAAGTATACCACATGTTGAATACTGAAAGTAAGACAATGAACGTACGGGTAAAGCTGTGTAACGAAGACTATCTGTTGAAGCCGGGTATGTTCACCACGGTCAATGTTGAGTGCAAATCTTCCGGGAAACAGATGCCTCGGATCAATGCACATGCCTTGATATTTGAAGGAGGTAAGAATTACGTCGTAACCGTCACCCCCGACAACCGCCTGAAAGTGAAAGAAGTCGATGTATACAAACGGCAGAATCAGGAATGCTATGTCCGTTCCGGGCTTTCCGAGGGTGACAGAGTGCTGAATCAGAATGTATTATTGGTCTACAATAGTTTAAATGCAGACTAAAAACGGAAGAATACTATGCATAAGTTTATAGACAATATTGTGGCATTTTCGTTGAAAAATAAGTTCTTCATCTTTTTTTGTACGACGATTGCCGTCATTGCCGGTGTGGTTTCGTTCAAGCATACACCGATAGATGCATTTCCCGATGTGACGAATACGAAAGTGACCATCATTACCCAATGGGCGGGACGCAGTGCGGAAGAGGTGGAGAAGTTCATTACGATTCCGGTGGAGATAGCCATGAACTCAGTACAGAAGAAGACGGATATCCGTTCGACAACCCTATTCGGACTGTCGGTCATCAATGTGTTGTTTGAAGATCATGTGGATGATTTTGTTGCCCGTCAGCAGGTATACAATTTATTGAATGACGCAGATCTTCCGGATGGGGTGACTCCGGAAGTACAACCTCTTTACGGACCTACGGGTGAGATTTACCGTTATACTTTGCGAAGTGACAAACGGAGTGTACGCGAACTGAAAACGATTCAGGATTGGGTGATCGACCGTAACTTGCGTGCCGTATCGGGAGTGGCGGATATTGTCAGTTTCGGCGGGGAAGTGAAGACTTTTGAAGTCAGTGTCAATCCGAATCAGTTAATCAATTATGGCATCACTTCGCTTGAACTTTATGATGCCATAGCGAAAAGCAATATCAATGTCGGGGGAGATGTGATTACCAAAAGTTCGCAGGCCTATGTTGTGAGAGGTATCGGATTGATTAATGACTTGGAAGAACTGCGGAACATTGTAGTAAAAAACATTAATGGGACTCCCATACTGGTGAAAAATCTGGCCGATGTACGCGAATCATGTTTACCCCGTTTGGGCCAGGTGGGGCGTATGGATGAAGATGATGTAGTGGAAGGCATTGTGGTGATGCGCAAAGGAGAGAATCCGGGAGAAGTCATATCCGGGTTGAAAGCGAAAATAGACGAACTGAATGAGAATATCCTGCCGTCGGATGTGGAGATCGTACCTTTCTATGACCGGGAAGATCTGGTGGATCTTGCAGTTCATACGGTGACACACAATTTGGTAGAGGGCATATTGCTGGTAACTTTCATTGTATTTATTTTTATGGCAGACTGGCGGACGACGGCAGTAGTTGCGGTCATTATACCGTTAGCCCTGTTATTTGCTTTTATCTGCTTGCACATAATGGGGATGTCTGCCAACCTGCTTTCAATGGGAGCTATTGATTTTGGGATCATTATAGACGGAGCGGTAGTGATGGTGGAGGGAATATTCGTTGCCCTCGACCGAAAAGCGAAAGAGGTGGGAATGCCCGTATTCAACAGGATGTCAAAAATGGGCCTGATCCGAAGTACAGCCAAAGAAAAGGCCAAAGCTGTCTTTTTTTCTAAACTGATTATCATTACAGCGCTGATTCCCATCTTTTCGTTTCAAAAAGTAGAAGGAAAAATGTTTTCTCCTTTGGCCTATACTCTGGGATTTGCTTTACTGGGAGCATTGATTTTCACATTGACGCTGGTTCCGGTCATGTCGTCTATTCTTTTGAAGAAGAATGTGCGTGAGAGAAGTAATTTTCTGGTGCACTTTATCAGAGAAAAGAGTGCGGCTTTGTTTGCGATTTTTCATGCCCATCGTAAATTGTCTATCGGATTGGCTTCTTTGGCAGGAGGAATCGGTCTGTTTCTCTATTCGTTTCTGGGAATGGAATTTTTGCCGCAGTTGAATGAAGGGGCTATTTATATTCGCGCTACCCTTCCGCAGAGCATTTCTTTGGATGAGTCAGTATCCCTTGCCAATAGAATGCGCAGAGAATTACTGGCATTTCCCGAGGTAAGACAGGTGCTTTCGCAAACCGGGCGTCCGAATGACGGAACCGATGCCACCGGTTTTTATAATGTGGAGTTTCATGTCGATATTTTCCCGGAGAAGGAGTGGGAAAGCGGACTTAGCAAAGGACAACTGATTGAGAAAATGCAATCTGCCCTTGCTCTTTATCCCGGCACCGATTTTAATTTCTCGCAACCGATCACTGACAATGTAGAGGAAGCGGCTTCGGGTGTAAAAGGATCTATTGCCGTTAAAGTTTTCGGCAAAGACTTATATGAAGCGGAGAAACTGGCTGTGCAGATCGACAAAGTATTGGGAACCGTACAAGGTATCGAGGATTTGGGAGTGATCCGCAACATTGGCCAGCCGGAACTTCGCATCGAGTTGAATGAAAAGCAACTGGCGCGTTACGGTGTGTCTAAAGAGAACGTGCAGTCTATTATCGAGATGGCTATAGGAGGTAAATCGGCCTCCCTGCTTTATGAAGACGAGCGTAAATTCAATATCATGGTGCGTTACAATGAAGAGTTTCGCCGGAACGAAGAGCAAATAGGTAAGATTCTGGTGCCCGCGATGGATGGTACGATGATACCGATCAAAGAGCTGGCGGATATCCGGACTATTACGGGACCTCTACTTATATTCCGTGACAGTCATGCCCGTTTTTGTGCCGTTAAGTTCTCCGTACGCGGACGTGCTATGGGGTCTGCTGTCGCCGAAGCACAAAAGAAAGTGGCGGCTTCGGTACATCTGCCGGACGGATATACGCTGAAATGGACCGGAGATTTTGAAAATCAGCAACGTGCCCAGGTGGTTCCTGTCAGCATTGCCATTATTTTCGTCATTCTCTTCATCCTTTTTTCGAATGCGAGAGATGCAGGCCTGGTGCTACTGAATGTGCCGTTTGCAGCTGCCGGGGGAATTATTGCTTTGTTGATTACCCATTTCAACTTTTCGATTTCTGCGGGGATCGGTTTCATTGCCCTGTTCGGTATCTGCATCCAGAATGGAGTGATTATGATCTCGGGCATTAAATCGAACGTACGTTCACACATACCTTTATCGGAAGCTGTAAAGAATACCGTCCGTTCGCGTGTTCGTCCGGTCGTGATGACGGCTGCTATGGCTGCCATCGGATTAATGCCGGCCGCCTTGAGTCATGGCATCGGTTCTGAGTCGCAACGCCCGCTTGCCATTGTCATTATCGGGGGCGTATTGTGCGATACTTTCTTTACTCTATTCATTTTTCCGTTGATTGTAGAAGTTATTTATGGTAAAACGTTGTATGATAAAGAGGGTAAATTGCGGCAAAGACGAGTGTAAACAGTATATTTGCCACTTTAAAAACTAAAGAAGGATGGCTAAGATATTATTGGTAGAAGATGAAGTGAATATAGCTTCGTTTATAGAACGGGGTTTGAAGGAGTTTGGACATTCTGTGTCGGTGGCTAATGACGGTGATGCCGGATGGGAATTCATCCGGCAAGAAGCATTCGACCTGTTGATCCTGGATATTATCATGCCTAAGATGAACGGTCTGGAGCTATGCCGGCTTTATCGGCAGCAATACGGTTATCTCACCCCGGTTATAATGTTGACTGCATTGGGCACCACGGAGGATATCGTGAAAGGGCTCGATTCGGGGGCGGATGACTATTTGGTGAAACCATTCAGCTTTCAGGAACTGGAGGCGCGCATCAAGGCCATCCTGCGCAGAGGGCGGGAAGACTCTGTCCAGCAGCTGGTATGTCATGATCTGGTGCTTAACTGCAACCCCCGCCGTGCCAGACGCAAGGAGGTGGAGATAGAACTCACTGTTAAGGAGTACCGCTTGCTGGAGTATTTCATGACCCATCAAGGCATGGTGCTTTCGCGCCTGACATTATTGAAAGATGTATGGGATAAGAATTTCGATACGAATACCAATGTGGTAGATGTTTATGTGAACTATCTTCGTGGTAAAATAGATAAGGAGCATGACAAGAAATTGATTCATACGGTGGTAGGTTCGGGATATATCATGTATGCTTAACTTTAACAAGCCAGGCTATGAAAATAGGACGTAAAATCGCACTCTTTTATACGTTGGTAACGGTACTGACCACCATGGCAGTTATCGGAGTGTTCTACCTGTTCAGTTCAAGGTATATCGATGGGTTGTACAGGTCATACCTTCGGGAAAAAGCTTTTCTGACCGCTCAGAAACACTGGGAGCGAGATGAAGTGGATGAGCAAAGCTATCAGACCATTCAACGGAAGTATGATGAGCTGCTGCCGGAGGCCAAAGAGATTTTGTTGGATATGGATAGTGATGCCGTGGTGCGTGATACGCTGAATAAATATCTTTCCGCCAGCCAGCAGAAGCAGCTTCTCGAGTCAAAAGAGATGTCATCGGTCTCTTTCGTATATCAGGATATGCTGGGAGCCGCACTATACTATCCCGATAATGAAGGCAATTTTATCGTAATTATCATGTCGCATAACAGTTATGGGGTCAAGATACAAGAACACTTGCTGCTCTTATCCGCCTTTCTGGTATTATGCAGCTCGGTATTGATCTTTTTCATCGGACAACTCTATTCTACGAGAATATTGATTCCCTTGCAGCACGTCCTGTTACAGTTGAAACAGATCCGCGGCAACAGTCTGAACCGCAGATTGAAGACCACCGGCAATAAAGATGAACTGGACCATCTGATAGAAACCTTAAACAGTATGCTCGACCGTATCGATACGGCATTTAGAGCAGAAAAATCATTTGTCAGCCATGCTTCTCACGAACTGAATAATCCTATTACCGCCATTCAGGGTGAATGTGAAATAAGTCTCCTGAAAGAACGGAGTACCGATGAGTACATCGAAGCACTCCGGCGGATAGCCGGGGAAAGTAAACGCCTGTCCAATCTGATCAGGCATCTGCTGTTTCTGTCGAGACAGGAAGAGGACATCCGGAAGAATAACGTAGAAGAGATTCGTCTGGCAGACCTGTTGGAAGAGGCAGGGGCTGCTAACCCGCGCATCCGGCTGCAATATCCGGAAGATGCCGCAAGGTACGCTGTGGTC
>ENA-OPDI01002064-OPDI01002064.1-human-gut-metagenome-genome-assembly--contig:-NODE-2064-length-11468-cov-2.222290_pt1 | contig 11468 bp, 8 predicted proteins | sample MGYA00241262_ERZ501504 | MGnify/ENA primary metagenome ERZ501504 (study PRJEB25962, sample SAMEA2042570) | human gut metagenome | biome: human gut; feature: human-associated habitat; material: faeces...
AAATTTTCTAAAAGTATCTCCATTCCGTAGGCTATTTTTACTTTTTCAATATGGTCGTAGTTATCATCTACTACCTTACTTGAAACAAAATCATCTACAAATTTAATTTTTATCCCATCCTTTCTTGCCCTAGAAAAAGTATATTGTAAAAGTTAATTTATGTCAATTTTTCCAAAAGCGTGATAACCGTATTAAAATAATGGTTTTTTTAATATTTTTCTATTTCACACTTCATTTCATCATCAGTTTTTTATAAAAACCACATTTAACTTGTTAATTTTACACAAAAACTTAATCTATCATTTGTTAATCAATAAATAAGGACAAAAAACCATATAATAGTACAATAAATTATACTTTTCTGCATTTTTCGACATTTTATGATATAGTAATACGAATTATAAATTCATTATTATCCAATGTTACAGAATAAATAGCATTATCATAGTTATGTATTATGTTTAGAAAATTATACAATCCTATTCCACTGCCACTTTCTTTAGTTGTATAACCTTTTTCAAAAAACTTTGATGTATCATCTATATTTCCTATATAATTATTTCTAATCTCTATTTTAAATATATCCCCTTGTTTTAAAGTACAGGTTACCTTACCACTTTCTGTAGCCTCTGCTGCCTGTATAGCATTATCAAACAGTATTCCTACAATCCTTATTAAATCTATAATGCCCATATTTATTTCTTTTACAATACCTAAAACACGAATATTACAGTCCACATTTTTATTTTTAGCCTCTATTTGTTTCATTGCTAACAAGGCTTTAAGTTCTTTAACTTCTACATATTGCAAACTGGCTATACTAAATTCATTGTTATTTATTATCAAATCTGTAGGTAAAACAGTTTTCTTAAAATATTCCTCTAGTCCATCCATATCTTTTTCCGAAATATACAGCGACATACTTGTAAGTATATTTTTATAATCGTGTTTAAATGTTCTAAGACTATTATAAAGTTCCTCTATTTCCTTTGTATAGAGATTTAATTGCTTGTTCTTTTCTCTTTCTAATTTTATATCATATTCAGAAACTACATTTTTGATAAACATTATCATAAATATTGTAAGAAAAATGGTATAAAAACACAACAAAAGCCCCAAACTCTGTACAAATTCATTATTAAAGCCTAATTTTTTACATAAATCACCACTTGAAAATATTATTATAAAATTAGTTAAAAGAATTATAACAAAAAGCTTGCTGTTTATATTTTTAAAATCTAATTTCTTTATCTCAACTTTTTTATTAATTATCCAACTGAAAAATACAGAAAATACTATTGATAATATAACAATTATTGAATTATAAATAACTATATTATATCCGTTTTTATAAAGTAAAAAATTTATATCCTCTCTCGTGATTAATATTGCTAGATTAGATGAAGCAACATCTACTATCATTATTATTATCTGAACAAATAAAGCAATAACAAAACTATACGCAAAAGATTTATCTTTATCATGAAGAAGATATACTGTACCTAAAACTCCGGAAAAAACTATAAATCTAGGAACTTTATCTATAAGCAAATATGACAATAAAACTTGTACTACAATATAGACAATCATTTTTAATGTATCATATTTTTCTCTTGCCAATATCATTCCACTTATATAATTTGCAATACAGGTTATAGCAATCAAAATACCCATTGAACCCATATATTCTACATCATCTCCTTCATAAGTCTATTTGAATATGAAAATACCGTATTGTTTTTCATATAAATTAATTTATTCTTCTTATCAATATAATCTATATATTTCTTATTTACAATATAATTTCTTTTACATCTGCAAAAATCTTCATTTAAATTATTTATTATATCAGATATTGACCCATAAAATTCCATTTTAGAATTCTGTGTAGTCATAATAACCCTGTTGGAATCTGAAACCTTTTCAAAACTTATAATTTTTTCATAATCCTCTGATATATTACTTCTTCCAATTTTTAATGAAAATTTATTATACCCTTTACCGTCTTTATTACAACGCATATCTATTGTAATAAGACAATTTTCAATTTTCTTTTTAATATTCTCCTCATTTATTTCCTTTACTATATAATCCAATGGCTCTATATGATAGCCAAAAACATTGTATACAAATTCATAATGAGAAGTTATAAAAATTATAAAAGAATTAGGTTGTTTATTCCTCACTTCAATAGCTGTTTTAAACCCACTATTTTCATTTTCCATACATACATCCAAAAAATAAATATTGGATTCTTTAGACTCAACAATGTCAAAAAGAAATTCCTCACTAGAAGTATAATATTTCTCTATCTTCATATCATAGTCCTGTTTAAGAATTTCTTCCTGAATTATGTTTTTAATTTTAATTAATTGAATTTTATTATCATCACAAATATAAATTTTCTGCATAATTTTTCTCCATATATTATATTATGTATACTACATTAATTATACTTTAGAGAAAATACATATTCAATTGTCATATTCTGGCATATTGTGATATATTACGTCATATTTCGACAAAAAAAAGAATGCTGACATAAAGCCAGCACCCTTCTTGAAGTAAATCGCATTTACAACACTATATTATTTTTTCATATCTCTGTTAATGTCAAAGATAGCTAATTCATCCTGATTAATCTTCTTTTCCATTACATCAACCATAGCCTTAAATGTATCAAGAGCAGTAATAAGTGTTAAATCACTTTCGATAGCTGTTCTTCTAATCTTAAAGCCATCACTCTTAACATCATTAGCCTTCTTTGGAATATCTACAATAAGGTCAATTACACCACTTCTAATAGTGTCAATGATGTTTGGAACACCTTCGCTAATCTTCTTAACAACCTTACAGTCAATACCATTTTCCTGTAAAACCTTAGCAGTACCCTTTGTAGCAATGAAGTTGCAACCTAAATCTGCACATCTCTTAGCAATAGGTACAAAAGTTTCGTGGTCCTGACTTCTAACAGTTGCAAGAATTGTGCTACCAGCCTTAGGAACAGTCATACCTGATGCGATAAAGCCCTTATAGAGAGCATTTTCAAGGTTATAACCTACACCTAAAACTTCACCTGTAGAACGCATTTCAGGTCCAAGACTTACTTCAACCTGTGGAAGCTTTTCTGTAGAGAATACAGGAACCTTAACAGCTACTACATCTGGAGTAGGTGCAATACCTGTGCTGTATCCCATATCTGCAAGCTTAGAACCAAGCATTACATTTGTAGCAATATCAATAACAGGAACACCTGTTACCTTTGTAATGTAAGGTACAGTTCTTGAAGAACGAGGGTTTACTTCGATAATATTAAGTTCGCCTCTGAATTCAATGAACTGAATATTAATCATACCAATAATTTTAAGGGCATTAGAAATTCTCTTAGTTTCGTCAAGAATCTGAGCCTGAATTTCTTCGCTAATATGCTGAGGTGGGTAAATAGAAATACTATCACCAGAGTGAACACCGGCTCTTTCCAAATGTTCCATAATACCTGGAATATATACATCTGTACCATCACAAATAGCATCAACTTCGATTTCTCTACCACCAAGGTATCTATCAATAAGAACTGGGTTCTTCTTATCCTTTTCGAAGGCTTCTACAAGGTACTTAGTAAGCTGTGCTTCGTTGTGAGTGATTTCCATACCCTGACCACCAAGAACGTAGCTAGGACGTACAAGAACTGGGAATGTAAGTTCATTAGCAACAGCAATACCTTCTTCAAGAGTCCATACACCCTTACCCTTTGGTCTTCTGATGTCAAGAGATTCAAGAATTTCATCAAACTTTTCTCTATCTTCAGCAGCATCAATCTGTTCTGGAAGTGTACCAAGGATTGGAATGTGCATTTCGTCAAAGAAATTAGCAAGCTTAATAGCTGTCTGACCGCCGAACTGGAGAATAACGCCGTCTGGCTTTTCAGTTTCAACTACATTTAATACATCTTCTTCTGTAAGTGGTTCGAAGTAAAGCTTATCAGCTGTATCGAAGTCTGTACTTACAGTTTCTGGGTTGTTGTTTACGATTATTGTTTCAATACCAGCCTTCTTGAGAGCCTTGATACAATGAACTGAACAATAGTCAAATTCAATACCCTGACCAATTCTGATAGGACCGGAACCAATAACCATAACCTTCTTCTTATCACTAACTCTAACTTCTGTTTCTGAATCGTAGCTAGAATAGTAATATGGAGTAACAGCCTCAAATTCGCCTGCACATGTATCAACCATCTTAAATACAGGCATAATATTCCATTTCTTTCTTAAAGCATAAATCTCTGGTGGCTTGCAACCTACAAAGTTACTGATTGCCTTATCAGAGAAGCCTTTTTCCTTGTAGTAAGAAAGAGATTCTTCTGTAAATTCTTCAACCTTAATATTCTTGAGTTCTTCTTCCATCTTAACAATCTTGTTAATCTTGTCTACGAAGAATAAGTCCATACCAGTAATCTGGCAAACCTTTTCTTCCTTGTAGCCACGTCTTAACATTTCTGCAAGGTCGAATAATCTTTCATCATCTGGAACAACAACACGTCTCTTAAGTTCTTCAAGAGTTCTAGCCTTAGAAGACTTTCTTTCAAGACCGTACTGGCCAATTTCAAGAGAACGAATACCCTTTAAAAGAGCAGCTTCGAAACTCTTACCAATACTCATAATTTCACCAGTTGCCATCATCTTAGTACCAAGTGTTCTCTTAGCACCAAAGAACTTATCAAATGGCCAACGTGGGAACTTTAATACAACGTAGTCAAGAGTTGGTTCAAAACAAGCAAAAGTCTTGCCTGTTACTGCATTCTTGATTTCATCAAGGTTATAACCTAATGCAATCTTAGCTGCAACCTTAGCAATAGGATAACCAGTTGCCTTAGATGCAAGAGCAGATGAACGAGAAACTCTAGGGTTGATTTCGATTACAGCATAGTTATAGCTGTTAGGGTCAAGTGCGAACTGTACATTACAACCACCCTTGATTTCAATAGAGTTGATAATGTTAATAGCAGCACTTCTAAGCATCTGATATTCTTTATCTGAAAGTGTCTGAGCTGGAGCAACAACGATACTATCACCTGTATGAACACCAACAGGGTCAACGTTTTCCATACTACAAACTGTAATACAGTTACCTGCACCATCTCTCATTACTTCGAATTCGATTTCTTTCCAACCAGCAATACTCTTTTCAATAAGTACCTGACCTACACGGCTGAGGTGAAGACCCTGAGTACAAATTTCTCTTAATTCTGGTTCGTCAGCAGCGATACCACCACCAGTACCACCTAATGTATAAGCAGGACGTACAATAACTGGGTAACCAATCTTTTCTGCAAATTCTACAGCTGATTCAACATCTGTTACGATGTCACTTTCAACGATAGGCTGGTTAGTTCTTTCCATTAACTGCTTAAAGCTATCTCTGTCTTCGCCTTCCTTAATAGAAGCAATAGAAGTACCAATAACTCTAACATTATACTTGTCGAGAATACCTGCATCATAAAGTTCACAGCTCAAGTTAAGACCTGTCTGACCACCCATACCAGCGATGATACTATCAGGGCGTTCCTTAGCAATAACTTTTTCTACAAAATCAATAGTAAGAGGTTCAATGTAAGTGTAATGAGCCATACCAATATCTGTCATAATAGTGGCAGGGTTAGAGTTTACAAGAACAACCTCAATACCTTCTTCTTTTAATGACTGGCAAGCCTGTGTGCCAGAATAGTCAAATTCAGCAGCCTGTCCGATTACGATAGGACCTGAACCGATTACAAGTACCTTTTTAATTGAATTATCCTTAGCCACGAGTCTTAACCTCCTCTACTGTCTTAATAAATCTATCGAATAAAAACTCTGTATCAAGTGGTCCTGGGCTTGCTTCTGGGTGGAACTGTACTGAATAGATTGGCTTAGTCTTATGTCTAATACCTTCAATACTACCATCATTTACATTTACAAAAGTAGGCTCAACATCATCTGATAAGTCACATACAACGAAGTTGTGGTTCTGGCTTGTGATATATACTCTGCCAGTCTTTACATCCTTTACAGGGTGATTTCCACCGTGGTGACCAAACTTTAATCTCTTAGTGTTACAGCCAAGTGCAAGACTTATAAGCTGATGACCAAGACAAATACCAAGTACAGGAATACCTGATTCAATAAGTTTCTTAACTGTTTCTACAACTTCTGGAATATCCTGTGGGTCGCCAGGGCCATTACCTAAGAAAATAGCATCTGGATTTACAGAAAGAATTTCATCAGCAGATGTGAATGCAGGGAATACACTAAGCTTGCAACCTCTCTTTGATAAATCTCTTAAGATATTCTGCTTAATACCACAGTCAAGTACAGCAAAATGTGTACCAATACCATTAATTGTGTAAGGTTCGTCAATAGTAACTTCCTTTACAGCATAAGCATTTGTATAAGTATCAAACTTCTGCTTAATCTGGCTAGGAGTTAAATCATCAACTCTTGTAGTAATGATACCCTTCATAGTACCATTTTCTCTTAATACTCTAGTTAAAGCTCTTGTATCAATACCTTCGATACCCATAATCTTGTTCTGCTGAAGGAAATCATCAAGATTCATTTCGCATCTCCAGTTGTTAGGTACATCACATTTTTCTCTAACTACGAAACCTTTTAAGAAAGGCTTTCTGCTTTCCATATCTTCAAGGTTGATACCGTAATTACCAATGAGCGGATAAGTCATTGTTACAATCTGTCCGGCAAAAGAAGGGTCAGTAAGTGTTTCCTGATAACCAGTCATACCAGTTGTGAAAACTACTTCGCCAACGGTTTCTTTAATGTAACCGAATGCGTTGCCGTAGAACTTAATACCGTTTTCAAGTATGAGTTCAGCCTTTATGGTCTTTTCCATAATTATATACATCTCCTTAAATCATTTTTCATATCTATACAAGCCTGTCTAGCAGCCTTTGCAAATTCTGTTTCATCAGTAAAGCAACCCTTATACTGGTCTTTAGTATGAGCAGCAATAATACCTCTTGATGAGTTTACGATTGCACCAATACCATCTTTAAAGCATACAGCAAGGTCTTCTGCCTTACCACCCTGTGCACCATAACCCGGTACAAGGAAGAAAGTATGAGGCATAGCTTCTCTAAGAACCTTCGCCTGATCTGGGTGAGTTGCACCAACAACTGCACCGATTGAGCTATAACCATATTTACCTCTTAAGTCTTCGCCCCACTTTTCAATGAGTTCGCCAACTTTTTCATAAATAGGCTTGCCGTCTACCATAAGGTCCTGAATTTCGCCACTATTTGGATTAGAAGTCTTTGCAAGAATGAAAAGGCCCTTTTCAAAATCCTTACAATCCTGAATGTATGGTGTAATAGAATCTGAACCAAGATATGGATTAAGTGTAATCATATCCTGAGCAAAACTTGGATATTCATTTGGTCCAATTTTTACTCTACCAATATGACCGTCAGCATAAGCCTCTGCAGTTGAAGCAATATCACTTCTTTTAATATCGCCAATTACAATAAGACCCTTAGCCTTAGCATATTCGCAAGTCTTTGCATAAGCCTTCATACCCTCAATGCCGTATCTTTCGTACATTGCAATCTGTGGCTTAACAGCTGGTACAATATCACAAATTTCATCAATGATGTATTTGTTAAACTTGTACATTGACTTTGCAACAGCCTTTGGAGTATATCCATATTTATTGTAATACTTTTCTGTAATAAAATTAGGAATAAAGTTAAGTCTTGGGTCAAGACCAACTACTGTAGGATTTTCTAATTCCTTAATTCTATCAATAAGTCTATCTATAATCATTATTTTGCCTCCTCTACTAAATTTCCGTCTTCAACAACTACGTTGCCTCCAACGATTGTATAAAGAACCTTTCCTTTGACTTTTCTGCCACCGAAAGGTGTATTCTTTCCTTTGCTTACCATTTTAGATACATCTATTGTATATTCTTCATCAGCCTTTGCAATAGTAATATCTGCACAAGCACCAGGAGTAAGCTGACCCTTCTTGATACCAAGTATCTTTGCTGGGTTTGCACTCATTTTTTCAACAAGCTGTGATGGTGTAAGATAACCCTGCTCTACAAGCTCAGTTACAGCAAGAGGGAAAGCTGTCTCAAGACCAATGATACCATTTGCTGCCTTTGCAAATTCGCAGTTCTTATCATCAATATGATGTGGAGCATGGTCTGTAGCTATAACAGAAATAACATCATCTCTTAAAGCCTCTTTAATAGCCTTTAAGTCTTCTCTACTTCTAAGAGGAGGATTCATTTTGAAATTGCTGTCATATGCCGGCACATCTTCATCACATAATGTAAAGTGATGAGGAGTTGCCTCTGCTGTTACATCAATACCTCTAGCCTGTGATTCTCTAATTAAATCAACACTACCCTTTGTAGAAATATGGCATAAGTGAAGTTTAGCACCTGTAGCACCTGCTAAAATCATATCTCTCGAAACAATAACTTCTTCAGAGTCATTGCTTATACCCTTTAAACCAAGTAATGCAGCTGCATCGCCAGCATTCATTGAACCTTTACCGGCAAGCTTTGCATCTTCACAGTGGTCAAATACCGGAAGATTAAACATCTTTGAATACTTAAGAGCTGTCTTCATAAGAGATGCGTTTTCTACAGAACGACCGTCTTCTGAAATTGCACAAGCACCAGCCTGAGCCATTCTACCAATGTCAGCAAGTTCTTCACCCTTCTGACCCTTAGTAATAGCACCGATAGGCAATACATTGATTACGCCTTCTTTTTCTGCCTTGTACTTAATGTAAGTTACCATAATTTCATTATCAGTAACTGGTGTAGTGTTAGGCATAGCACAAACTGATGTAAAACCACCCATAGCACCTGCTCTAGTACCTGTTGCAATAGTTTCCTTTTTTTCCTGACCAGGTTCTCTTAAGTGAACGTGAAGGTCAATAAAACCAGGCATTACCCAACAACCTTCTGCATCTATAACCTTGTCTGCATCTGCTGAAAGTTTATCACTTACTTCTGCAATAACGCCATCAACAACAAGAACATTTGCAACACTATCAATATTATTTACAGGGTCAATTACTCGACCGTTTTTAATAAATAAGCTACTCAATGTATGTCCCCCTATCTGCTATTAGCCTCTGTTAAAAGCTTTAAAACTGCCATTCTTACAGCAACACCATTCTTAACCTGTACAGTAATAACAGAATTCTTACCGTCAATTACTTCTGTACTAAGTTCAACACCTCTGTTTACAGGACCTGGGTGCATTACAAGAACATCGTCCTTGGCATATTTCAAAATTTCTGAATTTACACCAAATAAACTTGAATATTCTCTTAAACTTGGGAATGGCATATTCTTCTGACGTTCAAACTGTATTCTTAATCCCATTACAACATCTGCATCTTTGATTGCCTTTGGAATATCTGTTTCAACTTCAACACCTAAAGACTTCATAGAATTGCTTACTAATGTTGATGGACCTGCAAGTGTAACCTTAGCACCTAATTTTGTAAGACCGAAGGCATTACTTCTTGCTACTCTTGAATGAGAAATATCACCAAGAATTACAACCTTTAAGCCTTCAAAACTGCCCTTCTTTTCCATAATAGTGAAAAGGTCAAGAAGTGCCTGTGTAGGGTGTTCATTTGAACCATCACCTGCATTTACAACACTAGCCTTTACATTTTTAGCTAAAAGATGAGCTGCACCAGTCATCTGATGTCTTATTATCATTATATTTATGCCCATTTGGTCAAGAGTTACACCTGTATCCACAAGACTTTCACCCTTTGAAACACTACTTGTTGCAACGCCAAGGTCTTTTACAATAGCTCCCTGGTAATCACCTGCAAGCATAAATGACATTTTAGTTCTTGTACTATTTTCATAGAAAAGAGTAACTATACTACTTTTACTAAGACTATCATCTCTTAAAGATGGATTATCTATTTTTGCTTTCATTTCCTTTGCTGTATTGAGAATAGTCATAATTTCATCAGCACTTAAATCTCTCAAGCCAAGGAGATCCTTCCTGTTATACAAAGCTATCACTCCTTTATAGTAAATTTAGACAATAAAAAAGACAATAAAAAGAATTTCTAAAAACACTCTTTCCACTGTCTTTGCAAACCACAAAAAAAGCAAACAAAAGGGGATAAAAATATTTTGAATACTGCCATAGCTGTCAAAGTATTTTTACACATAGTACATCCTCCTTTTCTTGCTCAAATATATCTAATGAATAATACCATTTTTATAGTATTTTGTCAACAGAAAATTCAAATTATTTTTTAATAATTTTACAAATTTCTACAATATATTTTTCGTCGACTTTTTTCGTCTTAATTTATATTCATTCTATCAAAAAAGCCATTAAAAGTAAATAGGTTATTTTAATATTATTCCAAGTTTTATGAATATTTATTTTCATAAATAAAATTAAATTTTTCCTTTTTTTAATATTGCCCAAAAAAACAGTAAAATTATTGGTAATTTATATTATTACAAATTTTTCCACCTTATGATATAATACCTTTGTACGATTGTTTATTATTTTGAGAGGAGGATTATCGGTGTTTAATGTAGGTGACAGGGTTGTTTACCCTATGTATGGTGCAGGTGTTATTGAAGGTATTGAAACTAGAGATGTTGACGGTCAGGAACTTTCCTACTATGTTCTTCATATTCCAATAGGTGACCTTAAAATTTTAATTTCTAAAAGCAAAGCCGATGTTCTCGGTCTTAGAGCTTTAAATTCAGCTGAAGAAGTAATAGATATTGTAAATAATGCTGAACCTATTGATATGTCTAATAACTGGAATTTGAGATATAAAGAAAATATGGCAAAATTAAAAACCGGCGATTTATTTAAAATTACACAAGTTTTTAAAACCCTCTTTCTTAGAGAGAGAGTTAAAAGTCTTTCCAGTATAGAAAAGAAACTTCTCGGCACAGCTAAGCAGATTATTTTAAGTGAAATTATACTTTCACAGGATACTGATAAATCTCATGCCGAGGAATTGCTTATGCACGGAATTGCAATACCTATTAAATAATACTTTACTTAATAAGAAATTTGTAGTATAATGTTGTTTACGCTTGTTATTTAGTATGCTTATTCTAGGATGAAATGATACTTCGTTTCATCCTGTTTTTATGAATGGGAGTAATATTTTATGCGAAAAATTCTTTTAGTTATAGATATGCAAAATGACTTTAGGCACTAAAGAAGCTATAGCTATTGTTCCAAAAGTCATTGATGAAATAAAAAAATATGACAGCTCAGATATTTTCTTAACTGCTGATACGCATTTTGAAAATTACTTAGAAACTCAAGAAGGTAAAAATCTTCCTGTGCCCCACTGTATTAAAAATACAAACGGCTGGGAGATAAATTCTGATGTTTTAAAAGTAGCCGGCAGTTGTGGTATTTTTGAAAAGAGTGGTTTTGGTTGCCC
>ENA-OPDI01002069-OPDI01002069.1-human-gut-metagenome-genome-assembly--contig:-NODE-2069-length-11441-cov-3.289566_pt1 | contig 11441 bp, 10 predicted proteins | sample MGYA00241262_ERZ501504 | MGnify/ENA primary metagenome ERZ501504 (study PRJEB25962, sample SAMEA2042570) | human gut metagenome | biome: human gut; feature: human-associated habitat; material: faeces...
GTTCATAGACAAAGCGGAAAATGAGTTCCCCCTCGCGCCCGCTGTCGCAAGCATTGATAATCTCGGTAACGTCGCTGCGGTGCATAAGGTCTTTGAGAATGGAAAACTGCTGCTCCTTGCCGTTGGCAACGGTAAACTGCCAATCCTGCGGGACAATGGGGAGATCGTCATACTTCCATTTTCGGTACTGCTCGTTGTAGGTCGCCGCGTCCGCAAGGCTAATCAAATGCCCGATACACCACGACACAAGGTAGCCGCCGCCCTCAAAATATCCGCTGCGCTTTTCATTCGCGCCAAGTACGGCGGCAATCGCCGCCCCGACGCTCGGTTTTTCTGCAATTACAAGTTTCATAGATTATCGTCCTCCTGCTCGGTCTGTTCGGTTTCGACTACTTCCGTTTCCTCGTCGTCCTCGTCAAAGTCAAGGTCGTCAAGGCTGCTGCCTTTCGCCGCGTCCTTTTTGGGCTTCAAAATCTTAAAGTAGTAGAACGCGCCGCCGCCCGCTGCGGCAACAAGCAGCACGACAAGCAGAATACCCATGCCGCCGCCTTTTTCTTCTTCCGGCGGCTGCTCGGTTTCTTCCGGCTCCGGCTCGGCTTCCTTGCCCGCGCACTCGCTCATATTGACGCTGCAAACGGGGCAATCGGTGTTGACGCTTCCGGCAACGCATTTTTCAGTACAGCTACAAACGGGGGCTTCGGTCTGCCCGTCCTCCATAAGGGCGGTTAAATCCGCTTCGTCCACTTGGTTAAGGAAATGGACGGTATTTTCCCCGTCCTCGGCGCGGTCAATGATGATGTAAAAATAGTTTCCGTTTTTCGTAACGACGGTAATAAACTGCTTATCGCCGGACGCTTCGCCCGTTATGTCGTCCACAAGGCTCATGTTGCCCTCCGGCGTTAAGGGCTGCGGCTCATAGCCGCCCGTCGTTTCTTCCGGCTCGGTTTCGGTTACGGGGGTAGGCGGCTCGTCGCTCACATCACCGCCGCCCGCAAAAGCGGTAACAGAAAAGCCGCCCATGAGTACAAGGGCGGCAAGCAAAGCGGTAACGCTGCGGAACAGTTTTTTATGCTTCATCTTCGGTTTCCTCCTGTTCGTCGGTGTAGTCTGCGTCCGGCTGTGGCAAGGCAATTTCGCCGCTGGCGTAAGCGGAGAGGAACGCGGCAAGCTGCGCCCCGTCAAGGTGTACCGCTTTCACCATTTGAACGATCTGCGCGTTTTCTTCCTCGATTTTCTGCGCTTCAAGGTCTTTCAGCCTTTTTTGGTATTCAAGGACTTTCGCCCTCGTTTTCTCAATATCCCTTTCGATACGGTCAAGTTTCGTGTTTGCCATAGAAATAAACTCCTTTCAAAGTCAGTTGTAATGTAGCCGCCCATAGGCGTAAAAATGGGATTGCCAATAGCTTGTATCAAGTTTTGCGTATTGTATCGGGTCGCCACAATGCAGCATGACGGGGCTTCCGTCCCCGTCCTCGCCAACGTAGATACCCACATGAGATACCCCCGGTGTGTCATATGTACCCGTAAAGAAAACCAAATCCCCCGGCTGCGGGCTGGAAACGCGGGTTGAAATGTTGTAAAGCCCCTGCGCCCCAAGTCTGCCCGTATTGTATAGGCCGCTGTTCGTCAACACATAACTCACAAAGCCGCTGCAATCAAAAGAGGTTTCCGGGGTGCTGCCGCCCCACACATAGGGAAAACCGACGTATTTATCTGCTTCCTCCATGAGCCGCGCAAACTTTTCATCGGAACCCAGCAGCGCGGCGGGTACTTCATAATCGGCGGGCGGGTTTTCATAGTATTTAGACACATAGCCGGATTGCGGGAAAAGATCGGGTCTGTTTCCCAGCGACGACATATACATAGCGTACATGGATAGCTGTTCCTCGCCCATAATGTAAACGGGAACATGGGAGAGGTTGAAGTTTTCCAAATCCACATGAAGAATGTAATAGTTATAGGGGACTTCAACCGTATAGGGGTTGCCCTCGCTGTCCGTCCTTGTTTCGGTGCGGTAGCGTACCTGTACTTCTTCCTCAACGGTCAAGATATACTGTTTCTCAAAGAGCATTTCAAGGGTGCTTTGCGCTTCATCAAGGGTAAACACGCCCTCATGCAGCGCGGAAAGGATAGAGATTAACACATAGGGGTCATGCTCGATCTCGTCCGCGTTTACCCGGTATTCGTCATAGCCGGGGTATTCGCGCTCGATATTATTCAGCATATCTTGTAACTCGGCTTCCATAGCGGCATACGCGCTTTCCGCGCCCGTAATATCCGCGTCCTCGGAGAGATAGGACGACGCAATCAAGCCGCTGCCGCTGTTGCCGCCGAACAGGGAACAAGAGGACAAGCCGCCGAAAAACAGAAGCACGATAAAGGCAATCCCGCCCACAATCAAACAGCCTTTCCAATGCCGGACGACAAAGAACGTCGCCCGTTTGGTTTCCTGCGCGGTTTTCTTCGCCGCCTTTGCGGTGGCTTCGGCGGTCTTTTTCACCTTGCCGCCCGTTTTCAACGCCTTTGCATACTGCTTTTTAATGCGCTGTTTTTGCCAAAAACGGGAAATCGGGTTGGAGTGCGCAAGGGCGGGGTTATCATGCAGCGCCTTTTGGTAGAGGAAATCGGCGTTTGCCTTTGCTGCCTTTTTCTCGGCTGCTGCCGCCGCCCGGTAAGGTTTCAGCTTATGGCTGCGTATGCCGCGTTTTACTGCCCGCGTCGTCATGCCGCCCGCTTTCTCGCCCACAAGTTCTATCCTGTGTCCGCTTTCCACACCGACGTTTTCTTTCTCCACCTCATAGATTTTTCCATGTACGGCGGCGTCCAATTCCTGCGCCGGACGGGATAACGGGTTATGACGCAACTTGCCGTTTGGGGGCTTATCCGTTTTTTCAAAAGCAAGGCGCGTCTTTGCTTTGCCTTTGGCTTCGTCAAAAACGCGCTCTTTTGTGATTTTGGTCTGTTTGGGGATAGCTGCCCGCGCTTTGTCTAAACGGTCAGCCGCCGTATCGGATTTTTTGATTGCCTTTTGCAGGTCCGGCGTTGCCCGTTCCGCTTCGGAAAACTGCAAGCGGGACGTATGGGTTTTAAGCTGTGCTGCGTCAAGGGTCTTTTTCTCCGCGCCCTTTTCAAAGTGGCGGCTAACCTCTGTGCTGATACGTTGGGTTGTCTTTTCTGCTGCTCCCGCTACGGGGGCTGAATAGTTTTCCTCCGGCGGTCTTTCGCTGATACTCGTTGTTTCGCCCGTCGTGAGGTTTTCCGCAACCGCCCCGTCGCGGGTCATTTTCTGCGTTACCTTGTCGGGGGCTTTTAATTCCTTGCTCAATCTTCATCACCTCCAATCCGCTGTTTTGCAAGGGTGCAATAGTCGGGGTTTAACTCAATGCCGATATAGCGGCGGGAAAGGCTTTTTGCCGCCGCTGCGGTCGTGCCGCTGCCTAAAAACGGGTCAAGGACAATCCCGCCCACGGGACAGCCCGCCAAAATGCACGTTTCCGCAAGTTTGGGCGGGTATGCTGCGAAATGCCCGCCATGATAGCCGACATTGTTAATCTGCCAAACGTTGCGGCGGCTGCGGACGGGAGAAATCAACTCGTCGGCGTATGCGCCCTTTTCGCGGGGGCGGTTGATTTTCTGCGGTTGGTTTTGCCCCGGAACGGTAGCGGCATATTTGTTGCCTTTCCCAACTCCGCTTTTCAGCCGTACCGCCGTTGTGGGGGCTATCGGCTCGGCTACTGCTTGCCAATTGTAGTAATACTTCTTTGACTTGGTAAGCAGAAACACATATTCATAGCAGCGGGTCGGCCTGTCCCGCGTGCTTTCTGGCATGGGGTTTGTTTTGTGCCAAATGATAGAACTGCGCAAATACCAACCGTCGCCCCGCAAGGCAAGGGCTACAAGCCACGGAATACCGATTAGGTCTTTCGGCTTGCAGCCGGGGGCGCGGTGGTTTACCGCCACTTGCTGCCCGTTCCTGCCTTTGGGGTATTTCGGGTCTTGGTGGTCGGCTTTGCTGCCTGTGCCGCAATAAGTGTCCGCAATATTCAGCCAACAAGTGCCCTCCGGCGTAAGCACCCGCTTTACCTCATGGAATACCGCCGTAATGCGGGAAACATATTCCTCCGGCGTTGCTTCCCGCCCGATCTGCCCGTCTGTGCCGTAATCGCGCAAAGCATAGTAGGGCGGGGACGTTACGCAACAATCCAAACAGTTATCCGGCAAGGTTTGAAGCACCTGCAAGCTGTCGCCGCAATAGATTTTATCCGTTTCTATCCTCATGCCGACACCTCGCCGGGCTTGGTCGTCATCACGCGGTAGAGTTCTGTGTCCTGCGGGAAACGGTCAATAAAGGGCAAAATCACGTTGCCATAGAAGATAAGCCCCTCGCCCGCGTCGGAATGGGTTACATAGGTCATTTGCTGCTGCGAAATGTTAAGCTGCTTTGCAAGGATTTCCCTGTCGCCCTGTGCTTGGTTGAGCATATAGACAAAATCGCTGTTTTCAAAAACGTTTGAAACTTCTCTGCTCGTCAAAAGGTCTTTGACGTTCTGCGTGATACCTGTCGGAATACCGCCCCACTTGCGAAAACGCTTCCAAATCTCGACGGAATAGGCGGCGGTCTGTTCCTCTTTCAAGAGCAAATGAAACTCGTCGATGTAATACCGCGTCGCCTTGCCCTCGCTGCGGTTTACCGTTACTCTGTTCCATACTTGGTCTTGGACGATAAGCATACCGACTTTTTTAAGCTGCGTACCGAGTTCCTTAATATCAAAGCAGACAAGGCGATTATGAATGTCAACGTTTGTCCTGTGGTTAAAAATGTTCAAGCTGCCGTTTACATAGAGTTCCAATGCCGCCGCGATACGCTGCGCTTCCTTTTCCGGCTGCTTCTTGATTTCGTCGTAGAGGTCGCCCAAAATCGGCATATTTTCAGGCTTCGGGTCGGCAAGGTAGTTGCGGTACACGCTGATAACAGCGCGGTCAATCAAGGTCTTTTCAACAGCTTCCAGCCCGTTTTTACCGCCCATAATCAACTCACAAAAGGAAAGGATAAAATCGCTCTTTAAGGCTATGGGCGTGTCGCCCTCGCTGTAATTGAGGTTAATATCCATAGGGTTAATGTACTGCGTGCTGTTCTGCGAAACCTTGATAACCTGTCCTTTCAAACGTCCGACAAGGGGGTAATAGTCGACTAGGTCGGGGCGATTACTCGCCCCTTCCCGTCTAAGAACCGTACGTGAGCGTTTCCACTCATACGGCTCAAGCATTTCATCACGCTTTCGCGCGGCGCTCAAAGTAGAGTTGGTTACAGTATTTGTGGACATAGGCCATATTGCGCACCTCCTCTTTGCCGCCTTTGGATTTCGGGACCTTGAAAAAGATTTCTCTTTCGTCCTGAATGTCCATCGGAAGCCCACAATGATGGCAACATCCGTTTTGATTCTTCCAAATCTGTTTGAACCTGCCGGTAAAACGCTTCATGCCGCGGCTGAATTGCCTGGCATGAAAATATTCCGGCTCCAGGTAGGGATTGGCGTCCATTCGTACTTTTGTATGTCGGATAATAGGAATGTGATCCACCCGCAGAAGTTCTTTGTCCTCCGTGGAGAATACCCAGTTTCGGTTTCCTCTGCGGTGCCAGTAGTTTGTGGATACCCACCATTTCCCCTTGTGGGGGTGACGGCGTTTGGCCCACCTCCACAGCAGTTCATAGAGAACATAGTCGATGTGCGTAAACGCCTCACTGGCACAGACCGATCGATGATAGTTCGTCCAGCCCCGGATTTGTTGGTTCAGCTTTTCAATCAGAAGGTTCTGTTTCCAAGCCTTACCGCGTCCAAGGATGGTTTCAGACAAGCTGGCCGTGAATGCTTTCAAAGACTTTTTTGACGGCTTCACAATGAGCTTTCCGTTAAATTTCCGGAAAGTCCAGCCCAGCATATCAAATCCGTCATCAATGTGGGTGATGAGCGTTTTCTCCTCAGACAGTTCCAGACCTCTGGTTTTCAGGAAATCACGAATCAGTTCTTTGGCCTCTTCGGCAATTTCCTTTGTGGCCGCCGTTACGATAAAATCATCGGCATACCGCACCAGATTTACCTTGTGGGCGTTGCGGAACCGATTGTCCACTTTGCCCAGCCGGTTGGTATGGAACCGGTCGGAGAGCAGCTTTTGCATCCCATCCAGCGCCATATTCGCCAGAATCGGAGAGATAATGCCGCCTTGGGGCGTACCCGCCTCTGTGGGAAACAGCTCACCCTGAAATACAAAGCCGGCTTTCAGGAATTGCTTCAAAATTGACTTGTCCATGGGGATGTTGTCAATCAGCCACTGATGGCTGATATGGTCGAAGCAACCCTTGATGTCACCTTCCAGTACCCACTGTGGACTGACGTTTCTGCGGCTCATGTCCGCAAAAATATATTCACAGGCATCCTGACAGCACCGTCCCTTTCTGAATCCGAAAGAGCGGGGATCTGCCGCCGTTTCTGCCACGGGGTCCAGTGCCAGCGCATAGAGCGCCTGCATGGCCCGGTCATACATCGTGGGAATCCCAAGAGGGCGTTTCGCCTTTTTGTTCTTCTTGTCGATGTATACCCGGCGGAGGGGACTGGCTTTGTAGTTCTTATCCGTCAGGGACAACACCGCCCACATCTTTTGCGCAGGTGTGCTCCACCGTTGTTTGTCGATACCGGGTGTGTTTTTCCCTTTGTTGGTGGTTACTTTTTGGACCGCCAGCAGTTTTGCGTAGTACGAATGCGTAAGCAGATATTGCAGTCGTTTTACTGTGTTCCATTTCTTTTCTTTGGTCGCCTTAGCAATCCGGGCTTGCAGCCTATTAACCTCGGCCTCGGCTTTTTTCCAATCTACATGATTCCACTGGAATGCCAGCTTTGCCGCGTTCGGCAATCTCTCAGAGCGTTTCCGCTTCGTCGTTGAACAATTACCGTTCATAGGTTTACCTCCTTTTCTTGCTATGAAATACCGTGGGATAAGTCAGCACCCTTTCAGGTCAGGGCAGAGCCCCTATGCTCCACCATTACAGCAGAGCCGTTCGCTTTTTATCCCGTTCCTCTACCCTCTGTGTCATTTCTTCCCCTTACGGGGTCGATACCTCTCATTGAATTAGAGGAACACATAGGGTTTACCACGTTCCGCGTATTGAATAATTGTGCGTGCTTTAGGAGCCATCTTTGAGCCGGGAGGAATGATGTCCATTTGCCGGGGGATTGCGAAAGTTCCCACGGCCACCTCCGCACCTTTTGGTGTAGGCGTGTCAGCCTGATTTCGCCTATTCCCTGTAACGACCCTTGCGATGATTCACGTTACGTTCTCCATGGCACACTTATCCTGGCAGTACGGCTACGTTAGGCTCGCAGCTTTCCCACGTTGTCCCACAGGCTTCCCACCCCGCCGTTACCAGCGACGCAGGCTGTGGTAGGATTACCCCAAATGGATAGGGCAGCTTGTTCAGCAATTCAATTACGCGACTTCGTGTCGCACTTCGGCTTCGGGGTCGCAAATGATAATGTCGTCGGACGTGATAAGAAAAGCGTTTGTGATTTCGCGTTTTGCAGAAAAACTTTTGCCGCTGCCCGGTGTGCCGAGTATCAAGCCGTTGGGGTTTTTCAGCTTCTTTCGGTCGCACAAAATCATGTTGTTGGAAAGGGCGTTTAAGCCGTAATACAATGCTTCGCCGCTTTGGAACAGCTCTTGCACCGTAAAGGGAACGAAAACGGCGGTGCTGCTGGTCGTCAAGCCGCGCTGGATATGGATAAGGTTTTCCCCCAACGGGATAGAGGACATAAGCCCCTGTTCCTGCCGGTAGTCAAGGCGGGTCAAAATGCAGTTGTATTTCTGCGCGATTGCCGCCGCTCCAAATACTTCGTTATCCAATTTCTGCTTGGTATCTGCAAGGTTTAAGACAAGCAGCGTGAGCAGAAACATTCTTTCGTTGCGGCTCTGCAAATCGCGGAGTAGGTTTTTTGCTTCCCCGCCGTAGGTGGCAAGGTCGGACGGAATAATATCCATGTCGTAGCCGCTGCGGATTGCTTTTTTCTGTTCCTCGATTTTCATACGGTCAAGGTCGGTAATCTTGCGCTTAATCGTCTTGATTGCTTCGTTGTGGTCGATACTCTGAATGTGCAGATTGACGATAATCCCGTTTTCCGCGTCCATGAAGTCGGCAAGCATACGGTCGGAGAGTTCCGGCGCGACGATCTGCAAAAAGGAAACCGCACCAAACTTGCCGCCCATTTGAAACATTCGCCCGTCGCCAAATCGGAAAGAGGACGGGGCGATAAAGTCCTTGACGGAAAGCCCGCTTGCGGGTAGCCATTCCCACGCAAAGTTAAAGCGTTCCCCGTCCGGGTGAAAAATCCCATGCAGCACTTCAAGACGCTGTTTCCCGTCCAATACCCGCGCCGCCGCGCCGATCACCTTAAAATGGTTGAGGGTGTCCGTTTCAATGCGGGCAAGACGCGCCCGCGCCGATCTAATGTCCTTTGCTTCAACGGTAAAGGTGAGAAACTTGGTCTTGATAAGCCCGTTGTTTCCGCGTTCAAGCTGCGTCCTAAGCATTTCGGTGTATTCTGCTCTGATACTGTCGAAGTCGTCATTCTGCGGTGCAATCGTGATACTGTTCTTAAAATCGTCCTTGTTCGCATGGCGGCTGATTAGGGAAAGCTGCACGCTGATAGAAGCGTCGAACGAGTTATACATATCGCAAAGGGCTTCAAAAATGGCGGTTTTGTCGTCCGGCTGCGCAAGCTGATAATTTATATCCTCAAACTCAATGCACTTGGAATACCGCCCGTTTGCAAGGCGGCAAATCCCGTCCTTATACATTCGCTCAAACGGTATGCTGTCCTGCGCCGTATGGGGCTTCCCGTCGCCCTTTGCCTGTCGGATAAGGGTATCTATCTGTTTTCTTTCCTGTCGGGAAAGTTTACGCTTTTCGTTTTGGGTGTTTTTCTTTTCCTTTGACAATCGCCCGTACCTCCTTATCTAATTGCTCTTGCCGCGCAAGGGCGGCATAAAAATTGTTGGTCTGATAAGGTCGCTCTTTGGGGCGAAGAAACTTCACTTCCACAAATTGCCGAATAATCACTTCCAGCGGTTGCCCGTTTTTCTCGTACATGGCAAGCAAAAACATAGGCAGCATGGCAAGCACCATGCACAATGCCGCTGCGCTCGTTCCAACGCTGCCTTTTACCAAAAAGAACAGCGGCAGTCCGATTGCCACCGCCGCGCTGAAACAAATTAGCTGTCGTTTCGTAAGGTTGAACATTACCTTGCTTTTGATTTTTGTTAAGTCCTTTGGGACGGTTACATACGCCATTTCATACCTCCTTTCTGCCCGGAATGTAATCTTCAAAGCGGGGAACAGCATAGAAAAGCCGCTTGTTGTTTACCCATCGTTGCAAATGGCGGGTAACAGGCGGGGCGGTTGGACGCTCGTAAATCATCACATACGGGTCAAAGCCCATAGCCCGCAAGGTGTTCACGCGGTATAAATCCTGTTCGTGAGTGCTGCCGTAGTTGGTAAGAACATACACGCGCCGCTGGCGGCTGCTTTTAATGGCTGTCAAATCCAAAAAACGTTGGAAATACCCGGTCAAGTCCTCGTCGGGATTATCCCATGCAAAATGTACCGCTTTTATCCGTACCCGATTTAACAGGCTGACATTATCCCTGTTCACAAGGCGAATATCCAGCCCTTGCGAAAAATCCACCCATGCGCGGCTTCGTATAAGCTGCTCAATGAGATTTTCATGGTCGGGACAGGCAAGCAGATTAGCGTCCATGATTTTTATTTCCGGCTGCCATTTCCAAAACTCGGACAAATCCGCAACCTTAACGCTTTTGCGCCCCTCTTTACCGCTGACAATGCAAAACCCGCAATTTCTCGGACAACCCCGGCTTAAAAAGCCGTAGGCAATCCCGAAAAACTGCGGGTAGATAGAATAATCCGGGTAACTGTGTTCCACTTCCGGCGGCAAGCGGTTTTTCGTGTCGTAGCCCGTACCGCCGAAAATAACCTGTTCCGCGTTGGTAACGGTTATCGTGTCTTTGGAATAGGTGTCCGTAAAGACGCGGCTTTTATATACAAGGTCGTACCGCCCCTTTGCGTTCCACCATTCCACCGTATGCCCCTTTGCTTTATGATACGCGGATAGCTTCATCAAGCAGAGGTTGGGGAAATTATGGCTGTCAACGTCGATTAAGCCGATTTTCAAATCATAACTCACCCCCTTAATGTGCCGAAAAGACGCTCTTTGCAAGGCTCCCCGTTTTGAAAAGGGTAAAGCACAAGAGGACGGTATAGCCCATGCAAGCCCAGATCGCGCCGGAAATGTCGTCGGTTGCTGCGATTGTCTGTATCAAGACCGCATAAATGCCCACGCACACCAAAATCAAAAACGCCTGAAAACCAAGCGCAAGCAAAGATTTTAAGTAATTCTGTCCCATGCTGCCCCATTCGTGATTTACCATTGTTGCCATAGGGATAGGGGCAACGCTCGTTACAAGATATATTTCAATCATGCGCCCATACACCACAAGCATAATGCAGATTGACAGGGCTTTCATGGTAAGCCCTACAAAGAGGGATTGAAACCATAACCCCAAAAGACCGCCCACGCTCATAGCGTCGAGTTTTGCTTCAATGTCGGTAATGACGGTGGTAACGTCTATGCTTGTATCGGATATGATAACCCCCGCGCTCTGATTGACGACGCTCTGCGTAACGTCGAAAACTCCCATGACGATGTTCCAAGTGTTTGTTACCAGCAGCACCGCAACAAAGGTCTTAAAAATCCATTTGAAGAAAATCCAAGTGTCGAGATCGTGCAGATTGTTTTTTTCAATTACAATCTGGATTAGTTCGTAGCACATGACAAAGGTAATGATAACGCCCGCAATCGGTACAATGACGTTTTCCGAAAGGCTGCGTATCATGTTGAATATGCCCGCGTTCCACCCGGCGGGGGTCGTGCCGACTTGCGTTGCGATTTCTCCAACCTCTGTATTTACGCTGTCGAACAGCCCGGAGAGATTAGAGAGTATTCCGTCTGTCAAAATGCCGCGAAACCAATCTTCAATCATCTGCCATATCAAAAGCTAATCCCTCCTTTCCCGCGCCCTCCCGCGTGAAGCGGGAGAGCGCGGCGGGTAGTGTTAGTTTGTGGCATTATCCAAACAGGCCGGAGAGCAGCGGGACAAGGGTAAGGCCGATAAGGGCAACGCCGCCGCCCGCCATCAACTGTTTCATGCCCTGCGACTTCGCGCCGGGGTTATCGTTGCCGTACCCCTCCATGAGGTTAATGCCGCCCCAAATGCCAAGTCCTGCGCCAAGCGCGATTACCAAAGTCTGCAATACGTCAACTGCGCTGTTGAAAAAATCCATATAAACCTCGCTTTCTGCCGCTAAAACGGCTCAA
>ENA-OPDI01002072-OPDI01002072.1-human-gut-metagenome-genome-assembly--contig:-NODE-2072-length-11420-cov-10.684294_pt1 | contig 11420 bp, 10 predicted proteins | sample MGYA00241262_ERZ501504 | MGnify/ENA primary metagenome ERZ501504 (study PRJEB25962, sample SAMEA2042570) | human gut metagenome | biome: human gut; feature: human-associated habitat; material: faeces...
CCAGCTCGTGGCCGGTGATGTTCAGGGTGTACTTCAGGTAGTTGACCACAGAGGGGTCCAGGTCGCCGCAGCGGGTGCCCATCATCAGGCCGGCCAGCGGGGTCATACCCATGGAGGTGTCCACGACCTTGCCCTGATCCACAGCGGCAATGGAGGAACCGTTGCCCAGGTGGCAGGTGATCAGCTTCAGGCGCTCAATGGGCTCTTCCAGATACTCGGCAGCCTTGTGCGCAACGTACTTGTGGCTGGTGCCGTGGAAGCCGTAGCGGCGCACGCCGTACTTCTCATAGTACTCATACGGAATGGCGTACATATAAGCCTTCGGAGGCATGGTGCTGTGGAAAGCGGTATCGAACACGGCCACCATGGGGATGTTGCCGAACACCTTGCGTGCGGCCTCGATGCCCAGAATGCCGGCGGGGTTGTGCAGGGGAGCCAGAGGGCTCAGCTCGCGGATGGTCTCGATGACCTCGTCGGTGATCAGGCAGCTCTCCTTGAACTTCTCGCCGCCGTGCACGACACGGTGACCGATGGCATCGATCTCGCTGACGTCGTTGATGCACTTGCCTTCGCCGGTGGTCATCTTCTTCACGACCTCGGCAAATGCCTCGGTGTGGGTGGGGAAGATGGCGGGCGTGGTGGCCTTGTGGCCGTTGGCCTCGTGGGTGATCATGCTGCTTTCCATGCCAATGCGCTCGCACAGGCCCTTGCACAGCACCTTCTCGCCGTCCATATCGATCAGCTGATACTTCAGAGAAGAAGAGCCGCAGTTAATAACCAGAACTTTCATCTGTGTTGCCTCCTGTATGTTTTTGGTCTGCCCTCTTTTTAAACCTGAGGACAGAATTTTACAGATTCCTGTGTTTATTATATAATAGGGTGGGCGGCTTTTCAAGCCGCAACCCGGGCAAAGCGGTAAAGCTTGTGTACAAGGTTTTTGTACATCCTGCCCACAAATGCGCAAAACCACTGCAGTTTTCTGTATATACGATATAAATTTAACAATCTTTCCGAGGGCGCAGCAGCCCTGCAGAGGAGCTTATCTATGAAATTTGCCGGTATCATTGCAGAGTACGACCCCTTTCACAACGGCCATGCATGGCAGCTGGCGCAGGCAAAAGCGCTGGGAGCACAGCATGTGGCGGTGGCCATGAGCTGCGGGCTGACCCAGCGCGGCGCACTGCCGCTGCTGCCGGAAGCGGTGCGGGTGCAGGCCGCCCTGCAGTGCGGGGCAGATCTGATATTTGCGCTGCCTGCGCCCTGTGCCTGTGCGGGGGCAGAGGCTTTTGCCCGGGCGGGGGTGCGCATCCTTGCCGCCGCCGGGTGCGATGCGCTGGTGTTCGGGGCAGAGACGCCGGACGCAGCCCTGCTGATGGAAGTTGCCCGGGTACTGAACAGCGAGGCCTACCGCACCGAGCTGAAGCGCCAGCTTGCAGCCGGTGCCCGCAGCTTTGCGGCGGCGCGGCGGGCGGCGGTGGAAGCGCTCTGCCCAGGCACGGCACTGGCCGCGCTGTTGGATAAGCCCAACAACAATCTGGCAGTAGAATACTGCAAGGCCATTCTGGAACAGGAGGCACCCATGACCCCGGTGCCGCTGCCCCGCGTGGGGGCGGGCCACGGGCAGGCCCTTGCCGAAAGCGGCCACGCACAGTTTGCCAGTGCCAGCGCGCTGCGCGCCCTCTGGGCAGAGCAGGGCGCGGATGCGCTGACTCCGTATGTGCCGGAAAAAGCACTGGAACTGTATAAAAAAGCGGAAATTGACGGAATGTATATCGACTGCACCGCTGCGGGCCGGTGTGAGCTGGCTCTGTTGCGGGCGGCCTGTGCACGACCGGAACCTTTTGCCGCAGTGCGGGGCGTTTCCGAGGGGTTGGACCACCGGCTGGAAAACGCCGTGCGCAGCTGCACCGGCCTGCCCCAGCTGCTGGACGCGCTGACCACTGTGCGTTACCCCCGGGCCCGGATGCGCCGTCTTGCCATGGATGCGGCGTTGGGCTATGCGGCGGAGACCGTGCCTGCCCTGCCGCCCTATCTGCATTTGCTGGGGGCAAGGCGGGAAGCACTTCCGCTGCTGAAGCATGCATCCCTGCCGCTGAGCCACTCACTGGCAAAGCTGGAAAAAGAAAACGATGCCTGCGCCCGCATGGCGGCGGCACAGGCAGGAGCCAGCGATTTTGGCGCACTGTGCCGCCGGGTGCCCGGGCCGATGGGGGGAGTATATCGTCAAAAAATTATCTTTTTGACGAATTGACAAAAAATAATCGAAAAAATTTTATGCAGAAACACTTGTGCCCGGACGGTTTGTGGTGTATGATTAAAGCAATGCAATGTTGGATACAACAAATGAGAACGGAATCAGAAAACCGCACGCAATAAGGAGGAAACTTCATGGCACTTCACGTTCTGGACGAAGCCAACCGCTGTCTGGGCTGCAAAAAGCCGCTGTGCCAGCAGGGCTGCCCCATCCACACCAACATCCCGGAGGTCATTCGGCTGCTCAAGGCAAACCAGATGGACGAAGCTGGCAGGATGCTGTTTGAGAATAACCCGCTGACCACCGTTTGTGCGTTGGTGTGCAACCACGAGAACCAGTGCGAGGGCCACTGCGTGCGCAACCGGATGCCCAGTCACGACCCGGTGCACTTCTCCATTATTGAGGACTACATTTCCACGACCTACGCCAACAAAATGACCGCCGGCCCTGCCCCCAAAAACGGCATGAAGGCGGCAGTCGTTGGCTCCGGCCCGGCGGGCCTGACCATTGCGGTGCTGCTGGCACGCTGGGGCTACGATGTGACCATCTTTGATGCCCGGGATAAGATCGGCGGCGTCATGCGCTACGGCATCCCCAACTATCGCCTGCCGGACAGCGTGCTGGACGATTTCCAGTACCGCCATCTGGAGCTGAAGGGCATCAAGGTGCGGCCCAACACCACCATCGGCAAGACCATCACCATCGATGACCTGTTCCGCGACGGCTACAAGAGCGTGTTCATCGGTGCCGGTCTGTGGAAGGCCAACGCCATGCATATCAAGGGCGAAACTTTGGGAAATGTAGCCTTTGGCATCGATTATCTGGCAAACTCCAAGGCGTTCCGTCTGGGCAGCGATGTTGCGGTGATCGGCGTGGGCAACTCTGCCATGGACTGCGCCCGCACCGCCATCCGCAACGGTGCCCGCCACGTCACCTGCTATGCCCGCCGCGACGAGAGCTGCATCAGTGCTTCCGAGTACGAGGTGAGCTATGCAAAGCTGGAGGGCGTGGGCTTCCGCTTCTGCAAGGCACCGGTGGAGATCCGCGAGAACGGCCTGATCTGCCGCGATACCGTCAAGGGCGAAGATGGCAGGTTCACTCAGGTGGAGGGCAGTGAGATTTTCTACCCCCACACCGGCGTGATCGTGTCGGTCAGCCAGGGCTCGGAGAGCAACCTCGTCAAGACCACTACCGGCATCGAGACCAACCAGAAGGGTCTGCTCACCGTCAGCGAGGACGGCAGCACCACCCGCGAGGGCGTATTTGCCGGCGGCGATGCCGTGATGGGCGCACGCACCGTGGTGGAGGCGGTGGCTGTGGCCAAGAAGGTGGCCGAGAGCATGGATGTCTACATGAAGAGCCTGCCTGCAGAAGAAGTGGCTGACCCCTATGCCAATATCCCGGTGTTCCAGACCCCCACCTCGGACGTGCTGGCAAAGCAGGAGATCTGACGAAATAAAGACAAACTTGGAAGAAACTGTAAAGCTTCTGCGTCTTTGCCGATCTTTGCCGCTCCGTTTGTTGACGGGGCGGCTTTTGCCTTGTATACTATTCATATACTTGCTTCTGATTTGTACAAACTGGATATAAAACGGTGAAAGGCGGTGGACGCTATCCTGAAAGCATCCCTCCCGAAACTGCGGGAAAAACTATTGGAAGCGCTGCAGGCAGTGCTGCCCATTGCAGCCATCGTGCTGGTGCTCTGCTTTACCATTGCGCCGGTGTCGCCCAGCATCCTGCTGTGCTTTTTGCTGGGGGCCGCCATGATCGTGGTGGGCATCATGTTCTTCACACTGGGCGCGGAGATGAGCATGACCCCCATGGGCGAGCGCATGGGTGCAGTGATCACCAAAAGCCGGAAGCTGCCGGTGATCTTGGGCATCGGCTTTCTGCTGGGCTTCCTCATCACCATTTCGGAGCCGGACCTGCAGGTGCTGGCAAATCAGGTGCCCTCCATCCCGAACCGCACCCTTATTTTATCGGTGGCGGCGGGCGTGGGCCTGTTTCTGGTGTTTGCCTTCCTGCGTATGCTCATTGGCATCTCGCTGCCAAAGCTGCTGGTGCTGTTCTACGGCATGATCTTTCTTCTGGCGGCGTTTGTGCCCAAGGAATTTCTTGCTGTGGCCTTTGATTCCGGCGGTGTGACCACCGGCCCCATGACGGTGCCCTTTATCATGGCGCTGGGCGTGGGTGTTTCGTCCATCCGCGGCGACCGCCACGCGGCGGACGACAGCTTTGGTCTGGTGGCCATGTGCTCCATCGGCCCCATTCTGGCCGTGCTCATTCTGGGCATCGTGTTCCGCGCCTCGGACAGCACCTATATCCCGCCGGTGCTGCCGGAGGTGAGAGACTCGGTGGAGCTGTGGCAGCTGTTCCATGTCAGCCTGCCTACGTATCTGGAAGAGATCGCTGTCTCGCTGCTGCCCATTATCGTGATGTTCGGCATTTTTCAATTTGTGGCTCTGCACATGGATCGCCGGTCGCTGGGCCGCATTGCGGTGGGTCTTGCGTATACCTACGTGGGCCTTGTGCTGTTCCTCACCGGCGCAAATGTGGGCTTTATGCCCGCCGGTAATTATCTGGGTCAGGTGCTGGCCGGGCAGAGCTTCCGCTGGATCATCATTCCCATTGGAATGCTCATCGGTTACTTCATCGTCAAGGCCGAGCCGGCCGTCTATGTGCTGAACAAGCAGGTGGAAGAGGTGACCGACGGTGCCATTTCGGCCAAGGCCATGGGCACAGCCCTCTCGGCAGGTGTTTCCATCTCGGTGGGCCTTGCCATGGTGCGGGTGCTCACCGGCGTTTCCATCCTGTGGTTCCTCGTGCCGGGCTATGTGTTTGCCATCGGCATCTCCTTTGTGGTGCCAAAGCTGTTCACCGCCATTGCATTTGACGCGGGCGGCGTGGCATCCGGCCCCATGACAGCCACCTTCCTGCTGCCGCTGGCACAGGGTGCCTGCGTGGCCGTGGGCGGCAATATCGTCACCGACGCTTTCGGCGTGGTGGCCATGGTGGCCATGACCCCGCTCATTACGGTGCAGCTGATGGGCCTTGTGGCACAGCTGCGCACCCGCAAGGCCCGGCGGCTGCAGCCTGCGGCCATGGGTGCGGCCTTTGCCGGTCTGCCGGACGATGATATCATTGAACTGTAAGGAGGGCGCGGCATGAGTTCGTTGTTTTTGATGGTGACCATCACCGACCGCCGCTCCACTGATGCCTTTTTGCAGCTGTATGAGCAGCGCGGCGTGGATGTGAACCTGCGCACGGTGGGCAGCGGCACAGCGGTGCGGGAGACTCTGGCCACGCTGGGTCTGGAAAAGACCGAGAAGGCCGTGCTGCTGGCGGTGGTGACAGAGGATACATGGAAGGCCGTCCGGATAGACCTGCGCCGCAAAATGCGCATCGACGTGCCGGGCACCGGCATTGCATTCACGGTGCCGCTGAGCAGCATCGGCGGCAGAAGGGCGCTGATGTTCCTCACCCAGCACCAGCCGCTGACATTGAAGGAGGAGAGCACCTTGAAGGATACCCATTACGAACTGCTGCTGGTAATCGCCAATCAGGGCCACACCGGCACCATTATGGATGCCGCCCGCGCCGCAGGTGCCGGCGGTGGCACGGTGATCCACGCCAAGGGTACCGGCATGGAAGGCGCAGCCCAGTTCCTTGGCGTGGAGCTGGTGAACGAAAAAGAGCTGGTGCTCATCGTGGCCCGCACGCCGGAAAAGAACCGCATCATGAAAGCCATCATGGACGGTGCCGGGCCAAAGGCGGGCGCGATCGTGTTCTCGCTGCCGGTGACGGATACCGCCGGTCTGCGTCTGCTGGAGGACGAGGAACCGGTGCAGGAGACCTCTGCACAGTAAACAACAAAATGTAATTTATTCCGGGATTATTCCGCATTTATGGGCAAAACGCTTGATAAATGCGGATTTTTTCGCTATCATAGAAGAAAGAAATTCAAGAATGAGGGACAAAAGATGATAAAGCTTTCATATGAGCAGCAGATCGCATTCAATTCGCTGTCCATCATCGTGGGCAATGCACTGTATGCGCTCACGGTGGTGCTGTTTCTTGTGCCGTCAGGCCTGATCACCGGCGGTGCCACCGGCATCGCACTGGGCATCAACCGTGCATTGGGACTGCCGGTGTCCGGTGTGCTGTTCGTCATCAACATGACCATGCTTACGGTGGGCTGGGTGCTGCTGGGGCGGCGCTTTGCCATCACCACCATTGCCAGCACCGTGCTCAGCCCCCTGTTTCTGGCTCTGTGGGAGCGGGTGTTCACAGGCTTTGTGCTCACCGATGATCTGGTGCTCAACACCATTTTTGCAGGCCTCGGCGTAGGCGTTTCGCTGGGCATCACCATCCGGGCAGGCGCATCCACCGGCGGCATGGACATCCCTCCGCTGGTGCTGAACAAATATTTCCACATCCCGGTGTCGGCCAGTATGCTGGTGTTCGATATGCTCATCCTCTGCCTGCAGGCGGCGTTCAGCCCGCTGCAGCAGTGTCTGTACGGCATCGTGATGGTGATCGTGTATACGGTGGTGCTGGACAAGGTGCTCATCTTCGGCACTACCCGCACCGAGGTAAAGATTATCAGTCAGCACGCCGATGATATCCGCGAGGCCATTTTCATCCAGCTGGACCGCGGTGTGACCGTGCTGCATGGCGAGGGAGGCTACAGCCACGAGCCGGAGCAGGTGCTGCTGAGCATCGTGAGCAACCGCCAGCTGCCGAAGCTGGAAAAGTTGGCCCATGCCATCGACCCCACCTGCTTTATGATCGTGAGCCATGTGACCGAGGTGAGCGGGCGCGGCTTCTCGCTGGATAAGAATTACCAGTAAACGCTGAAAATCCCAGCAGATACTTGAAAAACAGTACCGGTTTAGGGTATAGTATAGAAGAACGGTAGGTTATGCCGTGATTTTACCCAACAGGAAAGGAAAACCATCATGTTTGATATTTTCAATATGCTCAAGAAGGAAGAACACAAGGACGCAAAGCAGGTGACCCGTGAGACCATCATCGGCGATATCCTGGATATGGACCAGACCACCGCTCCCTACTTCATGGAGATCGGCATGCACTGTCTGGGCTGCCCTGCATCCCGCGGCGAGAGCATCGAGGAGGCCTGTGCTGTCCACGGCGTGGACTGCGATGAGCTGATCGAGAAGCTGAACGAGCATCTGGCCGCAAAGAAGGCATAAATTGCTGCCCACACTGGATGCGCGTCTGGCTGCCGCCGCAGAGCTTGTGCGGCCGGGAGAGCCGGTGGCAGACATCGGCTGCGATCACGGCAAGCTGACGGCGGTGCTGGCGGCTTCGGGAAAATACCCGAAGGTGATCGGTGCCGACCTGCGGCCCGGCCCGCTGGCAAAGGCAGAGCAGACGCTGGAACATGCAGGCTGTAAAGACCGCGCTGAGCTTCGGCTTGGCGACGGTCTTTCTGTGCTTACGGAGAACGAAGTAGGCAGCATCGTGTTGGCGGGCGTTTCCGCCCAGACCACTTGGGAAATTTTAGAGAAAGCCCCGTGGGTGTTCACCGTGGGAGGGCCGCGGATCATCATGATCCCGGCCACCCGCCACGACGCGCTGCGCCGCTGGTTGTGGGAGCATGGCTTCTCCTTTGCAGCCGACCGCCCGGTGCAGGCGGCGGGCCGCTGGTACGCGGTGATGGCGGCGGAGTACACCGGCAGGGTGTATGCGCCCACCTTTGCCGAGTGCCTGTTTGGCAGTACGGGAGAGTGGCCCGAGGGAAAAGGCTACGCCGACTGGCAGAAGGCAAAGCTGCCCCGGATGCGCCTTGGCGTGCCGGATGGCAGTCCGCTTGCCGCCGAGATCGATGCAATTTTAAAAGAGGGGACAGAAGGATGACAACAGTACGGCAGGTATACGAAGCAATGCAGGCCATCGCGCCGCTGGAGCTGGCGGAACACTGGGATAATCCCGGCCTGCTGGTGGACTGCGGCGGGCAGATGCACCGGGTGCTGGCAGCACTGGACATCACCCCCGAAGTGGTGGCCGAAGCTGCCGCAAAGCAGTGTGAGATGATCGTGTCCCACCACCCGGTCATTTTTGATCCGCTCAAAAAGATCGGCCCGCAGGATGTGCCTTTCCAGCTGGTGCAGGCAGGCATTTCTGCCATCTGTATGCACACCAATCTGGATGCTGCCGAGGGCGGCGTGAACGAAGTGCTGGCAGGCATCTTTGACATGAAGAATATGGAAACCTTTGCCGAGGGCTGCGGCCGTGTGGGAGCTATTGAAGAAATCGCGGTTCCGGAGCTTGCCCGCAAGGCACAGCAGGAGCTTGCTGCGCGCTGCAACCAGCCGAAGAACGGCCCGGCGGTGCAGGTGAAGTTTGTGGATGCGGGTAAGCCGGTCAAGCGCTTGGCGGTCATCAGCGGTGCGGGCGGAAGCCTGTTTGCAGATGCCATTGCTATGGGCGCGGACTGCCTGCTGACCGGTGAAGCCAACCACCACCACGCCATCGATGCCAAGCGGCTGGGCCTTTCGCTCATTGCGGCGGGCCACTATGCCACCGAATTTCCGGTGACTGCCGCCGTGGCTGCAAAGCTGCGCGCCGCCCTGCCGGAGCTGGACGTGCTGGTGAGCACTGAAAACCGGGATCCGTATACGTATTTGTAAGGAAAAGCCGCTGCTTTTTCTTGCGGCGATTTTCCGGCTGAGATGAAGATTGCCGCTGCAGCCTCTTCTGTGAAAGAGTAATTCGGCAAAGCCCGCAGGCTTGGCCGAATTACAAATACAAATAAAAATTCCGCTGATTATGGCCAGAGCGAATGCGGTGGCCATTTAAAATCGTTAAATGAGGTAAACACTATGGCATTGGATGCCGCGACACTGGCCCTTACGGCAGCAGAGCTCAAAGCAACGCTGACCGACGCCAAGATCGCAAAACTATTTGAACCCACCCGTGATGAGCTGGTGCTCACCCTGCGTACCCGCACGGATACCTATGCGCTGCTGCTTTCGGCCCGCAGCGGTTCCGCCCGCGTGTGCCTGACCGAAGAAAGCTTTGAAAACCCGGAAACGCCGCCCTCCTTCTGTATGCTGATGCGCAAGCATCTCACCGGCGGCAGGCTGCTGGACGTGCACATGGAGCCGGGAGACCGCATCGTGTATTTTGATTTCCAGTGCACCAACGAGATGGGCGACCTTGTGCGCAACACCCTGTGTGCCGAATTGATGGGCCGCTACTCCAATCTGGTTCTGGTGCAGAACGGCAAGATCATTGACGCACTCAAGCGCGTGGATTTTGAGGACAGCGATGTGCGCCAGCTGCTGCCGGGCCTGCCCTACACCACGCCGCCCAAGCCTGCAAGACCGGACTTCCTGCTGGTGAGCAGTGCGTCCATCGTGGCAGCAGCCTGCCAGAGAGATCTGCCGGTGGCAGATGCCCTCAACAAGACCGTGGCCGGTGTTGGCCCGGTGGTCTGCCGCGAAGCTGCATGGCGTGCCTTTGACGGCGAACATCTGCCCGCCAATGAGCTGACCGAGGAACAGAAGCGCAAGCTTATGGCTGCCATCGACGAGCTGAAGGAAGCACGCAACCGGCGGTACGCCCTGCAGCGTCACCGACCCCAGCGGAAAGCCCATCGAGTATACCTTCTTCCGCCCGCAGCAGTACGGCGAAAAATATATTATAAAGGAGTGGCCCTCCTTCAACGCCATGCTGGAGGGCTACTACGCTGAGAAGGACCGCGCGGAACGCCTGCGCACCAAAAGCAAGGAGCTGCACAAGGCGGTGCACAATATGTACGAGCGCGCCGTGCGCAAGCAGGCCGCCCGTCAGGAAGAGCTTGCTGCCAGCGGCAAGAGCGAAAAGCTGCGTCTGTACGGTGAGCTGCTCTCGGCAAACCTCTATCTGGCCCAGAAGGGCATGAAGAGCATCACCGTGCCCAACTGGTACGACGAGGGCAAAGAGGTGACCATCCCGCTGGACCTGCGGTTCACACCCAGCCAGAACGCCCAGAACTTCTTCAAGAACTATAAAAAGAAGCAGACCGCCGCCCGGATGCTGGTGGATCTGCTGGCAGAGGGTGAAAAGGAGATCGCCTATCTGGAAACGGTGCTCTACGAGGTGGAGTCGGCTTCCGGTGAGGCGGCCCTCAACGAGATCCGGGCAGAGCTGAAGAGTCAGGGCTACCTGAAATACTACAAGCAGCGGGATAAGCGCCAGAAGCCTGCAGACTTCTGGCGGTTCACTTCCACCGATGGCTTTGAGATCCTGGTGGGCCGGAACAATGCCCAGAACGACAAGCTCACCCTGCACACCGCCCGGGGCAAAGACCTGTGGTTCCATGTGCAGAAGGCCCCCGGCAGCCACGTTGTGGTCATGAGCCGGGGCGAGGAGATCCCGGACACCACCAGGCAGGAGGCCGCGGAGCTGGCAGTCATCTACTCCAGCACCTACAAGGCGGGCACCGGTGCCAAGGTGGCGGTGGACACCACCGAGGTGAAAAACATCTGGAAAGCCAGCGGTGCCAAACCCGGCATGGTGCTGTACGAGGTGTACACCACGGTCTACATCACGCCCCGGGATGGGCTGGAGGAGCAGCTGAAGAAGAAATGATTTGAACTGCGCGCCGCGCTGCTCTGCGCATCTTCAGCGGAAGAATTATTTTAAATTTGCCAATCGGGAAAATCTGCGGATTTTCCCGATTGACTTTTTCACGGGTGGGGTCGTAAAGGCGAACGGCATTTGCAGCGCCTGCTTCCTGCGGAAGCAGCAGCGCGGCAGGAAAGCAGCCTCGCCCTCTCCGTCTGCTCACTACGTTCGCATCCACCTCTCCCTTTGGGAGAGCTGGCAAAGCCGACAGGCTTTGACTGAGAGGGCGAGGACGGTAGTGCTCCGGCGCTGCTTTTTATTATATATGTATAAAAGCAGCAAAACCGTCCATACTACCTCTGCAAAAGCAGGGTAGGGGAGTTTTCCACCGGCAGAAAAGTCTGCGGATTGTGCATCTTGCACAGAAAATGCGCTCTTTGACAAAACGGAGAAAATAAAAAAGAAAATTCGTTCTTTTTTCTAAAAAACACTTGCCAAATGCACGAAGGTGTGATAGAATAACTCTCGGCTGCAAAGGGCTTGTGCGATACAAGTCGTGCAGGCCAGCGATATGCGTAGATGCGGGAGGTTG
>ENA-OPDI01002074-OPDI01002074.1-human-gut-metagenome-genome-assembly--contig:-NODE-2074-length-11402-cov-2.492289_pt1 | contig 11402 bp, 10 predicted proteins | sample MGYA00241262_ERZ501504 | MGnify/ENA primary metagenome ERZ501504 (study PRJEB25962, sample SAMEA2042570) | human gut metagenome | biome: human gut; feature: human-associated habitat; material: faeces...
TGGCCTGAGCCAAGGCGATACGGGGCAGCGGCGGATTGATGTTGAAGCTTCCGCCGACATTTGTGTCTGCTGCTTCCCAGCGGCGAAGGGCTTCTTCGCCGGTCATCAGGTCGGAATAACCGCCGGCGTCGTAAACCACGAAGGCTTTACCGGCTAAGAGTGCGGCTCTGACGCCGTCTTTGTCTTCGGTGAAGCCGAAGGCTCTCAGGCAGTTGCCTGTCACCTTAGACTGGATCTTGCCGTCCTTGTCGCAAGTCAGGCGTGTGCCGTTCTTCGGAGAGACATAGCTTTCGCAGAAGATGTTGGGATTGGCTTTGAGCAGGTCAATGGCGATAGCTGTTTCTTCCATGGCGTCTTTGATGGCGCCGCGGCAGTAGGCGTTGATGTGAGCCAAATGCATCGGATAGCCGTCGGCCATCTTCACGGCTTCAATCATGCCGTTGATGTTGGAGCCGTTCTTCGTTGTGCCGGCATGCCAGGCAACGTAGGCTCTGCGTTCCAAGGCGGTGCGGATGAGCAGAGAAGAGACTTCGGGTTCAAGCGGATAGTGGCCGCCGAGGGGGTTGACGCCGAGCGCGCCTTCTTCCAAGGACTTATCGATCAGGTCGATCATTTCCTGCTGGGAGGGATTGGCATCTTTGAATGTAAAAGGAGGGGAGGCGAACTGCAGGATCGCCATGTTAATGCCGACGCCGTATTTAGGGACGTTGTCAAGAATGTTATCCAGAGGACCGGCCATATCCAGGCAGGTCGTGACGCCGTTCATGGCCAGCATTCTCGGGCCGAAGGGAGAGCCCCACATTTCGCCGAGGTGAACATGGCTGTCAATAATGCCGGGCTGAAGGGTTTTACCGGTGAAGTCGATGACTTCTTTAGCTTCTTCCGTAATGTCGCGCTGGAGCTTGGCAATTTTGCCGTCCTGAATAGCGACATCGGCAACGCCGTTGACGGAATTCAGCGGATCGACGACCCAAGCATTCTTGAGAAGTAAGTCGTACATGTTTTCTCCTTAGGATTAATTGATCAAAGGAAGATCAATATGTTTTGAAGATCTCTTTAATTTTTTCCTGATCAAGCCCGAACTTCTTAAGGCTTAACTGAAGCAGGATTCTTGCTTTTTGAGGATTTAAGGTTCCTGAGGGAATAATACCGTTGACTTGCCACCGCGTCATCCCCTCTGTTACAGGTCCGCTTCCGGTCCTGCTGGAACGCACGCAGATGACGTTCCGGGCCTTCTGAAGGACGGGTTCGAATACCAACGGAACGGAACCGTTTCCAGTGCAGCTTAAAACAATGCCGTGATAGTCCTTGTCAATGGCTGCTTCGAGAAAGTCTGAGTTTTGGTCGGCGCAGCAAAGAAGCGCGCAGACTTTCGGATACTTGTCAGCAGTGTCTGTTTCGTCGACTTCGAAGCAGGATTGAAGCGTGTGCGGTTTGGCGGACTCGGTCAGAAATTCAATTTGATCTCCGATGATGTATCCGAGCGGGCCGCTGTTCGGAGACTTGAAGGTTTCAACGGCTACGGAGTTGGTTTTGACGACGTCGCGAGCCCCGTGAATGGCGCCGTTAAGCGCAACGAGGACACCTTTGCCTTGCGCTTTGGGAGAGCCGGCCAAACGCACGGCGTTTAGAAGATTTAAAGGTCCGTCGGCAGAGAGGGCCGAGGCCGGTTTCATGGAGCCTGTGAAGACGACAGGTTTATCTGTCTTCAAAGTCAGATTCGCAAAGAATGCGGTCTCTTCCATGGTGTCGGTCCCGTGCGTCACGACAAAACCGTCGTAGTCGTCCTCAGACAGCTTATTGATGAGACGCACGAGTTTGAGCCAATTAGAGAGGTTTATATTGCTCGAACCAATATTGAAGACTGAGAAAGTGGCAATTTCAGCGATGTCATTGAGCTCCGGCAGAGCCGTCACAATCGTATGAATATCGGCATCCGTGATGCTGTAGCCCGTCATTTGTGTTGCAGTCGAACCGCTGCTGACGATTGTGCCGCCGGTGCCGATGACTGCGATTTTAGGTTTTGTCATGACTGACCTCGCTGGTTTGAGGTGTAGTTGTGAAGCGGGAAGTTTTTTCTTCCCGCGCTGAGAAGTTCTTTTTATCTCATAAAGATGGCAAGGAGAATGACGGCGACGACCATCGGAAGGAACGATCTCTTTGCCACATCGAATGGGTTGGCTTTAGCCAAGCCGGCAACAAGAATGGTGATACCGGCAATCGGGGAAGCCGTACGACCAGCGGCGCCGGCCAAGAAAGCCAGAGAGCCGAGACTGTGGATCTGCATTCCGAATTCCTGAGCGTGCGGTGTAACGGCACTGTTAAAGGCCATGGCACCTGCGTCGCCGCTGCCCATCAGAACGGAAAGGACGAACGGTCCGATGGAGCCGCCCCACTGAGCAATTTCCTTGGACTGGACAATCAAAGCGATGAGGCCTTTAATCAAGGAAGCAGTTAAACCGGCCGCCAACACGCCCGCCGCAATGATGATGCCCATGATGCTTCCGTAAGAGTCGCCCATGCCCTTGAAGAACTGCTTGGAGAACTTCTGCGGGTCGCACATGGCAACGATCAGACAGACGATCGTACCGATCAGCATGGCTTGTGCGACGCCCATCTTGACGGAAGGAATCCAGAACGTGAACACGAGCATGAGGATGATCGGGATCAGCGGAACGAAAGCCTTGATGGGGTTGGCTTTGAAGTTAGAAGGTTCTGCATCGGAGGCGGGGTTGGCTTCAGCGATTTTTTCGCCTTTGTTGTCGCCCAAAACCCAGCAGACAATGCACAGGCCGACGGCACCTACCACACCGATCATCAAGGAGTAGATGCCGTGGTAGCTGATTAAGTCCATGATGGACATATGAGCCATGTCGGAAACGTAGGCATTGTGAGACAAGCCCGGAGAAAGCAGGGAGCCCGTGGTACCCATCAGAACGGCGGGTGCCGCGGCAGCCGGTTTGAAGCCGGCCCTAAGAAGCAGAGGAATCAAAGTCGTACCCACAACGGCGCCGACACCGGCAGCAGAGGGAATAGCGATGTTGATCGCAAAGGTGAGCAGCGAAGTGATCGGAATCATCAGAATACCGACGTTGCGGATCGGACGGGTCAGGTAATGCACTAAAGAACGGTCGCATTCGGTGAACGTGACGCAATAGGCAAAACCGGTAGCCGAGCAGATGGCCATGATCAAAGCGCCGTTGGTCATGGTTTTGGCAAAGGCGTTTAAGCCTGCCATCGGGGTGAGGGAAATGCAGCAGAGAATGAAACCGCCCCCGAACAGCACCATACGAGTTTCGTACTGCTTGATCAGCATGTAGCACATGACGATCAGGACGAGGATGGCAATCCAGCCTGTGATTGGCATAGTTTTCTCCTTTTTGGGATTTTTGGTTGGAAACCTGTTTTGTGGTTTGAGGCTATACCAATATTTTAGGATTCGGCTTCGGAAACCGAAGAATAAGATCTATGCCGTTTTGGAATACTTTAGATTTTCTAAATTGTCATTTATTTGTATGGAATCAATGAAATAAGTTTCTATCCAACCGTAAATCCATCTTTGACCCAAGGCGCAAATTTGAGACTTTCGGGAATAATATTCTCTTGCACGAACTGTTTGGCAATTTCAGCAATGACCTCGGATTCCACGACAAATTCTTGTTCCCGTCCAATTAAATACACTTCGCGGCTAAAGTTTGGTTTCTGCATTTCACGGACGATGAAATGAGAATGCATATGGATGTTTTCAATCACGGTTGTCGGCCGCGAAAACCCCCAGCCGATGCCTTGAGAGACGAGCGTGACCAGAAGAGAGTTAGTGTCGACAGATATTTTGTCGGGGAATCTTAGCCCGTGCGTTTTCATGAACATCTCATTGATCTCACCGGCGCCGCTCTCGTTCCAATAGCGGATCAGCGGCAGCCCGCAGACGGGAAGACGCTGCCAAGTCCAGTTTTGATCCGGGTCTTTCTCAAAAGGTTTGGGAAGAATTAAAACGGACGGTTCATGAAAAAGCAGTTTCCTAAAGACATGTGAAGGTTCGGTTGAAACGTCATTAGTGATAATGAGGTCGAGCTTTCGTTCGATGAGTCTCTGTATCAGAACATTGGCGCTGGCGGTCAGCATGACGATCTGGGACAGATTCGGCAGAAGATTTTTGAGGATCGCCAGGCCCAAATTTAAATGCAGGCTTTCCAAGATTCCGATGCGCAGAATCGGCTTAATGTAGTTTTTACTCTGCAGAGAGGATAAAGAGCGCGTCATCTCGCCTTTGAGACCCCGAAGCTGACGGTGCAGCAAATGAGCTTCCGGTGTTAGCGTCAGCGGCCGGGAGTTGCGTATAAACAACTCAAATCCGATGGCGTTTTCAAATTTCCGAATGATCTTCGAAACAGCAGACTGAGTGATGCCCAGGGCATGCGCAACTGCAGAAAAGCTTCGCAAGTCGCAGCACATGAGAAAAACTCGGGTTTCGCTGCTCAAGATGGAGTCGGTGATAGGTTTGCTCATGGTCGTCCTCGAAGCCGATTACTTTTTCAGTGTAATGAAACTAAAAACAAATGAGCCTCCCGAAGGAGGCTCAATTAGCGAGAATACTAATGCTTAGCGAACGACGCAGGGTGCTTCGCCGGCAGGCAGGGCTTCGATCGCTCCGATGCGATAAACCGTTTCGCCGGCAGCTTCCAAAGCTTTCTGAGCTTTTTCGGCATCTTCGGCGGCGACGATGACGGCCATGCCGATGCCGTTATTGAAGACGCGATACATTTCATGATCTTCGATATGGCCTTCCTGCTGGAGCCAGTCAAAAACAGCCGGACGCTTCCAGGAACCTGCTTTGATGACGCACTGAGTGCCTTCGGGCAGGACGCGGGGAATATTTTCAAGCAGTCCGCCGCCTGTGATATGGGCCATGCCTTTAATGGTTACGCTCTTCATGGCTTCAAGAACCGGTTTGACGTAGATGCGGGTCGGTTCCATGACGGCGTCAGCTAAGGTCTTTCCGTCGGAAAGTTCGGTTGTCCAGGGCTTGCCGGAAACTTCCACAACCTTACGGATTAAAGAGAAACCGTTGGAGTGGGGGCCGCTCGAAGCCAGTCCGAGAACAACGTCACCCGGTTTGATATGGCTGCCGTCAATAATTTGGCTCTTTTCGACGATACCTACGGCAAAGCCCGCAAGGTCGTATTCTCCGGCCGGATACATGCCCGGCATTTCAGCGGTTTCACCGCCGATCAATGCGCAGCCGGCAAGTTCGCAGCCGTGTGCGACGCCTTTGACAACGCGTTCGGCAACGTCAACATCAAGATGACCGCAGGCGAAGTAGTCAAGGAAGAATAAAGACTTAGCGCCTTGAACCAGGATGTCATTGACACTCATACCGACCAAGTCCTGGCCGACGGTGTCGTGACGATTCAGCAGGAAAGCGAGTTTCAGTTTGGTGCCCACGCCGTCTGTTCCGGTAACCAGAACCGGTTCTTTGTAATCTTTGGAGATTTCAAATAAAGCGCCGAAACCGCCGATAGAACCGAGAACGCCGGGAATCAGCGTTTTTTTAGCGAAGGGTTTGATGCGTTCAACTAACTCGTCTCCGGCGTCGATGGAGACTCCGGAGTCTGCATAGGAAAGAGTTTTTGTCATCTTTAACAGCTTTGAGATTGAAGATTGGGAATTGCTCAATTTTAGAGGAGAAAAGGCCTCTGAGCGGTAATTCAATTCCGCTGATGCGGTTAATTGCTAACAAAGCTATCCTGCAGGTGTTTTGTGAAGCAGAGAAAACAAAAGCCGGCGATGAGCCGGCTCTGAGAAACGAATGCAAATTAATAATGTTCGGCAGAAATGATCTTGTGGGTAAGAGCTTTGGCGCTCATTGCTCCGAACGGTCCGCGACCGTCGGATAAAAAGATTGCGGGCGTCCCTTGAAGACCGAGGTAATCAGCCAACGCGATGTTCTGTTCGATCATTTCTTCCGAATATTCATTCGACATTCCGGTGGGCATCTGATCGTATTTCATCCAGCGGACTAAGGCGTCTGCCTTGTCGGCGCTGGAGTAGATGCAGCCGGCGATCTCTTTGGATTCTTCGCTTAAGAACGGCCAAATGTAGCAGTAGATGGTGACGTTCATTAAATTGGCGAGCGTTTCGCGGCTGAGCCGTTTGCAGTAAACACACATCGGATCCATGAAAACAGCGAGCTTGCTCACACCGTTGCCTTTCACTACCTTGATTGCGTTTTCTCTAGGCCATCGTGATTCATTAAATGTCATTGTCATGGATTTTCCTCCGATCCAGTTCAGCCTAGGATAAACCCGAGGAAAAGACGACGGGGGCGAGCTGTTTCGTTTTGAGTAGCAACGAGAAAGGCCGATTAATCTCAGTCTTACCGAGAAACCTTTAGAATCCGAAAAGTACACAAACAGACTGATGCAGGTTAACGATTTGGTTGAATCCGAGAAAGACAAGAAGGAACAAATAAGGGGTCAGCTTCCTTTGGATTTTTTCCCTGAAAAACAGCCGACTCTCTCTAATTTTATTGTGGGGTCGAACAGCGAAGCTGTCGCCGTGATTTCCGAGCTGAAGGAAGGACGCGGACCGCAGTTTAGTTACCTTTGGGGATACGAAGGTGTGGGCAAAACACACCTTGTACGCGCTTTGGGCAAACAAAGCGAGGGCGTTCCTGCTTTCGACGAAAACCGCACAATCTACGCCGTAGACAATGTCCAAGATCTGAGGCCGGAACAACAGCAGGAGCTGTTCGTTCTATACAACACCGTGCGGGAGCATCCCGGAACCCATCTTGTCGTGACTGCAGACCGCAGTCCGAAAGATTTTGAACGTCAGGGCTTTCGCAAAGACCTCACCAGCCGTTTCAGTTGGGGCGTGGTTTTTGAGCTCTCTCCGCTGTCCGACGAACAAAAGCGTCAGGTTATTCTGGAGGCGGCTTCTCAGACCGGCCTGAAAGTGGCGCCGGAAGTTCTGAACTGGATCGAGAATAATTTTCCGCGCGACATGCACACGATGAGTAATCTGCTTCACAGCTTGGACCGTTATGCCATGTCAGCAAAAAGAGCCGTGACCATCCCCTTAATTAAAGAATGGCTCGAACGCAATCAAGACACAAAGGAAGATCGGTGAAATACGCGTTTTTTGATTTAGACGGCACCTTGATTCCCGTCGACAGCTCAATCCTGTGGGCCGAAACTTTGCTTTCCCACGTCGGCAAAGACGAAAAGCAGCTTCGCGCCGAACGAATTCAATACGACGTCGACTATAAAAACGGCTGCCTCGATATCAATAAATTCGAAGATTTTGAAATGAAGCTGCTGGCGCGTTTCCCGCGCCGCGAACTCGATGAACTCCGAGTTCAGTATTTAAAGCGGGACATCATGCCGCACGTACTGCCCATCGCAGTGGATCTCGTCAAAAAATACCGTGAGGCCGGTGCTAGAGTTGTCATGATTACTGCCTCATACCGTTACGCGGTGGAACCGATTGCCGAGCTTTTCGGTATTCGTGACCTGATCTGCGCCGAACCGGACGAAAAGCCCGACGGAGAGTTTACAGGGCGCTGGATCAGTGAAAACTTTGCAGCGCAAAAGGTCGTTAACGCCGAGCGTTTTATACAGAAGTGCGGCGGTTCAACGGCGGATCTGAAGGAGTCGGCGTTCTTTTCCGATTCCATGAACGATTTTCCGCTGCTTGATCATGTGGCCCGTCACGGAGGAAAGGCTGTAGCAACGAATCCCGATGACCGATTAAGAAGTACGGCTCAGGAGAGACATTGGGAAATTCTGGAATTATTCAGCGAACATAAGCTGTTCTAAGAGCTGTGTCCGTGCGGAGTACGAGAGTTGGTTAAAGAAGAAGAGGGCTTCAAAGCGAATGTGCCGACAAAAATTCGGAAGAGAGCTCATATTGTTCCGAGAGAAGAAAACGGAATTGACCTCTCGGCCGTGAGTCCTTTTGCGATATCCGTCTGTCAAAAACTTCAGGATGCCGGATACAAAGCTTTTATTGTCGGCGGTGCCGTACGAGACCTGCTGATCGGGGCCAAGCCGAAAGACTTCGATGTGGCGACCGATGCGACCCCGGAAGAAGTCAAAAAAGTCACAAGACGCGCCATCATTATCGGAAGGCGGTTCCGTCTGGTTCATGTCAACAAGGGTGCTGAAACAATTGAAGTTGCGACCTTTCGCGGCTTTGCCAAACAAGGTGTGACGAAAGACGAGGACGGCGTCATTACCAATGACAACGTTTTCGGGGAACAGTATGAAGACGCCGCCCGCAGAGACTTCACCGTCAATGCGATGTATTTCGACCCCATCAGCGGCGACCTATATGACTACCACCACGGATTAGACGATATCCGTGAGAGAAAAATCCGCATGATCGGAGATCCGGCCACTCGTTATCGTGAGGATCCCGTCCGCATCCTCCGTGCGATCCGAATCGCCGCCAAACTCGGTTTTACGATCGATGAGAAAACCGCCGCCCCGATGCATTACATGCAGACGCTGCTGCTCTCGGTTCCGAGTGCACGTCTGGCGGATGAATTCTCGAAGATGGTTTTAAGCGGATCTGCTGTTGCCTGCATGGAGCTCATGAACCGCTATGACATCAGCATTCCGATTCCGCTCTTTGATGTTCTGAAACGCACTTTCGGTCTTCCTTTTGTTCGCAAGGGTCTGGAGCGCTGTGACGCTCGTGTCGCGCTCGGTAAGTCGATTTCGACGAGCTTCCTCTTTGCCGTTCTTCTGTGGCACGAGATGAAGGAAGAAGTGGCGAAGTCCACCGGCAAAACACCGGGACAGATTTACGAAGAAGCCGCCAAGAAAGTGGCCGACAGCTATCGCTGGGACGGACTGCAGTCCCGCTACGTCAGCGACATGGCCATTATTTGGAAACTTCAGCCAAGATTTTTAGTCAGGAGCCGCCGCGCTGCGATGAAACTTCTTCAGCATCCGCGCTTCCGCGCCGCTTATGACTTCCTTTTGCTTCGCGCTTCCAGCGGCGATGCCTCCCACGAGCTCGCCGATTGGTGGACGGCCTACGAAGGCGCAACCGATGAGGAACGTCTGGAGATGAGCAAAGAAGCCGAGCACCAGGACCGCAAGGAGCGGGAGCGCCTGCGTCAGGAAAGAGCTGCCGAGGGTAAGTCGGAAGAAGGTGAAGCCGACGGCGAGGAAAAAGAAAAGAAAAAACGCCGCAGAAGACGCAAGAAACGTTTCGACAGAAGTAAGCCCTCCAAGTCGGAGAAGGCTTCGTCTGACAAAGAAAAGGTATCCAAGTAAGCCATGATGCTGCAGGCATTTATCGGGCTCGGCGCAAATCTCGGCGAGCCCGAATCTACATTAAAGGAAGCAGTTCTCCGAATTGCCGATATTCCGGGTGTCCGCTTCGTTCAAGTCTCCTCACTTTATAAAACAGAACCCATTGATTCGAGCGGTCCGGACTACACCAATGCCGTCCTGGAGATAAAGACGGAACTGTCTCCGCGAATGTTGCTGACACAACTTTTAGCAATTGAGTCGGACCTGGGACGTGTGCGTCCTGCGGGCGTCCATAATGCGCCCCGTACGATTGATTTAGACCTTCTTACTGTCGGAGAGCAGCGCTCCGACGATCCGTTTGTTCTCCTTCCGCATCCGCGCATGACGGAGCGGGCCTTCGTGTTAGTTCCTCTTGCAGAGATAGCACCGCAGTTTAATATTGCGGGAAAAGGTCAGGTTCAAGCCTTTTTGGCTTCTACGGCTGACCAGCGAATTAACCGATTTAAATCTGCCGAGGAGTGGTTCGGCAATTTAGGAGAATGCAATGGATCAGAAAACGGAACGCAAGCCCGTTAGACTCAGCACCATCAAGAAGATGTACGAGGCAGGAGAGCCGATCGTGATGCTCACCTGCTATGACGCAACTTTCTCTTCCGTTGAAGATGAGGCCGGTGTAGACATCAAACTCATCGGAGACTCTCTCGGCATGGTGATGCAGGGACGTGAGACAACGCTTCCCGTGACCATTGACGACATGGTTTATCACACCGCCTGCGTCGCTCGCGGCAATAAGTACGGCCTGGTTTTAGCAGATATGAATTTCGGCAGCTACCTTGTCAATGAAGACGAGGCTGTGGCTAATGCCGTAAAACTGATGCAGGCCGGCGCCCACATGGTTAAATTCGAAGGCGGCACAGAAGTTTGCCCGCTGGCTCGCCGCTTAACAGCGATGGGCATTCCCGTTTGCGGTCACGTCGGATTTACACCTCAATCCGTTAACGCTATCGGCGGCTACTTCGTCCAAGGCAAGACTAAGTCCGGAGAAGAAAAGCTCATGGCCGACACTCTGGCTCTGCAGGAGGCCGGCGCATCCATGATCGTTCTGGAAATGGTTCCGGCAGACGTTGCCAAACGAGTGACGGAAGCTTTGAGCATTCCGACAATCGGTATCGGCGGAGGCCTAAATTGCTCCGGTCAGGTTTTAGTATTACAAGATCTGCTGGGAATCTTTCCCGGCCGTAAACCGAGATTTACTAAAAACTTTATGGAGGGAGCCGCAAGCATCAAAGAAGCGGTGGCTAATTACGTGAATGCCGTTAAAAACCGCGAATTTCCGGCGCCTGAGCACTCCTTCTGATTTTTGAAAAAAATGAAAGTTGTTCACACAATCGAGGCTCTTCAGGAAGAGCTCAAAGGAAAGAAGAATATTGCTTTGGTTCCGACCATGGGCAATCTTCATGAAGGTCATCTGCATCTTATGCAGGAAGCCGGCAAGTACGGCGACACGGTGGTTGCGTCGATTTTTGTCAATCGTCTTCAGTTCGGCCCGAACGAGGACTTCGACCAGTATCCCAGAACTTTGGAAGAGGACTGCAGAAAGCTTGAAGAGCAGGGTGTCGTTGATTATGTCTTTGCGCCGAGCGAAAAAGACATGTATCCGCAGCCTCAGACTTTCCGCGTGAAGCCCGATCCTGCCTTGGCTGATATTCTCGAAGGATTTTATCGTCCGGGATTTTTTGAAGGCGTCTGCACGGTTGTTATGAAGCTTTTCTGCATTGTGCGACCGGACGTCGCAGTTTTCGGTAAAAAAGACTACCAGCAGCTGACGATCATCAAGGAAATGGTCAGCCAGTTCGGCATGCCGATCCGCATTGTTCCGGCAGAACTGCAGCGCAATCAGGAAACCGGACTGGCGCTCTCTTCCCGCAATCGTTACTTGAGCGCACAGGAACTTGAAGACGCTACATTGCTCTACAAGACAGTCAAAGGCGTTAAAGATGCGCTGGAAGCCGAGACGGCAGATCCGGACGTGTTGGAAGAAAGAGCAATGAAGATGCTCGACGGTCACGGCTGGATTCCTGATTATGTCGCCGTGGTTCGCAGAAGCGATCTGCTCGCACCGACAAAAGACGATCT
>ENA-OPDI01002075-OPDI01002075.1-human-gut-metagenome-genome-assembly--contig:-NODE-2075-length-11399-cov-6.936090_pt1 | contig 11399 bp, 8 predicted proteins | sample MGYA00241262_ERZ501504 | MGnify/ENA primary metagenome ERZ501504 (study PRJEB25962, sample SAMEA2042570) | human gut metagenome | biome: human gut; feature: human-associated habitat; material: faeces...
CCACTTCCGACTACTCTATTCTCCCCAGCATAGCTGGGGGATTAGACTTTTCATTCAATGACAGGTATCAAAAAGTATTGAATTGATTGAAAATCCAGTATTGATTTTGAAGCGTTTATGAAAAGGGTGCTCTGAGTCTTTGGAAAGCATGCACTATTGCATTGGAATACTCACATTGTTCATATTGAATTTTACCAACTTCTTCACAATGCTTATAGTCTACAAAAAAGCTTGACCACAACAAATTAAGTCGCACTTTCCGTTATTCTGCAAGCGAAAACAAGAAATTTCTCTACAACTTTATCACAATACTGTTCTCATATTTTCCACCATAAAGCATTTCTCTTCTGCCCGCCTAATTTGTTCTGATGCATTTTATTCTGCATAATATTCTTCCCCTGTATCCAGGCAAATCGCCGCCAATCTTCCACTGTTTTTGCCTGCTCCGCAATCAATCGCAATGTGATTATTTTTCTTAAAGATATATCCGGGTCTACTGTTTCCAAGAATATTCTGCGTAGGGGTGTGTCCGCTTACCACAGTAATGTTTTTGAAATATGTGATATCAAAATCGGTTCTTTTCCACACAAGTTCTTCCACGGAATACTCCTCAAGCCGCCTTGATTCCGAAAAATATTCCATCCCTGCGTGAATCAGCCAATATTCCCCATTATTTATGATCTTCTTCCCATACGGACGAAATGATTCTATATATTCCACTACCTGTCGCCGCTCTTCCTGCGGAAGTTTCAAGAACTCCTGAATTGTGCTGATTCCGCCGTTCAACGTCCATTCTGCAAAGGACTGATGTGCCTGTGATGACAGTTTATGAAGAAAGTCCTTCGAAAGTTCCGATACCAGAAGTTTCAGACACGGAAGAGCCATGAGCTCATGGTTGCCCATAATGGGAATGATATTAGGGTTTGCCATCATATATTTCAAGGTATTCATGGAATCCGGCCCCCGGTCGACTACGTCACCCAGTACATAGAGTGTATCATCTTTTCCAAGGGGTATCTGCTCCATCAGGTTCCTGAACAGCTCATATTGTCCGTGAATATCACTCATCGCATAAATCATTTGCTTTTTTCCATCTCTCTTACAAGATCACAAAGTTCTTCTTCCCAGTCACTGATTTCCGAATACCAGATACATCCATACACACCTGGAAGTTTCATATTCCTTGAAGAACATACGATAATGTTGGTTTGATTTCCCTGTGCCTGCAGAATCTGAACTAATTTTTCTCCCGCTTCTGTGTCGCTGATGGCTCCTGACCTCATTGGAAAATGCATATCTGTGATGATCAGATTGAACGGCTCTCCTGCGTTTTCTGCATCTTTCAACATTTTCAGACCATCTTCCACATTAGACACCTGCTCAACCGATGCCACACCACAGCGGTTACCTAAGATTTTTCGAATTGCATTTGCCTTATAAACACTGTCCTCGAAGTTCAGAACTTTCATATTCTACAGCCGTCCCTCTCATTTTTGTTGTTTGTACTTTTCATACGCTCGTATCTTCTGTTCGCTTTTGTGTTCTTTCAGAACACCATTTAGATTCTATTTTCTACTTCCAAGCACCATATTGAATGCATCATAATTCTGCGTGTTGTTTCTGCCGCAGAACACCGCATATTCTATCGTTTCAAAATAGGATGCATATTTTTCCTGTACACTCTGAAATGCACGTGCTACAATTCTCGGCGGGTTACAGAAAGCGCCACAGCCAAACGCGCCTAAAATCAGAACTTCCGCTCCGTTCGATGCTGCCGCCTGAAAAACACGTTCCAGTCTTTGCATCTGAAGTTCGTACAGTGCTTTCTCACTAATCTTAACCGGCGCATTTCCTGCAGATGGATTCATGGCATTGCTTGGTTTTTTTCGGAGATTCGGGGCTGCGCAGGTAATGATGTCTACCTGATACCAGTCTTTTCCTTCCATTCGTTCCGGCGCAGAGGTGTCGGTCTTAAATACGACGACTCCCGGTGTATACAGCAGATCATCATTATAAAGTGGATCGCCTGCTTTTCGGTGCGGTTGATAGAACTGATGCCACATCGTTTCTGTGTCCAGGCATGGATAAAGTGTGCTACATCGGCAAAGGCATTTTTCCTGTGCTGTGCTTCCCCGTGTTACACCGCCGCCGGGATTAGTTGCAGATGCAAAATTCAGGACGCAGACTTGCCTTCTGGCTTTTGCGTATGCAGAGGCGGCTTCGAAACTTCTTTTGGATGAAACAATCGTTTTGCAAGGTGATTTTCCAGGTTCTGGAAGCGTAATTGCCTGCGATGGAACATACAGCTTTTGGTTCTGAATCGAAAATTGAACTGCCTGCTGGAGCTTCTGGTTTGCTTTTATCAAATCCATTGAGTCCTGAAAGATCGCGATATTATTACTTCTTCTGTCCATTGCAATTCTCCTCTCGTATCCCAGTCACACAATGCTGTTCTGCTGAAAATTATACACCTTATCCTCCAGCTTCGTCCAGGCTTTTACATAGTCCGCATCGATAAAAGCCCCTCGCCTGTCGGAATGCACCTGGCTGATTGCCGCCTTCCGTGGCATATAATCCTGTATCCCAGCAGCCTGCTGATAAGCTGTTATCTTTCAGGATCAGTAAACATACCTCGAAGTCATTTGGATAATCGCCATCCTTTATGTAGTGGAACCCGGTGAATGTAACGCGAATATTCTCTGCCATGTTTGCTGTCTTTTCTTCCATCTTTTTTCTCCTCATGGTAGGCTTTTTCTTTTGAATATTACCATTTTATCTCATATCGAACGGAAAATGTTGACAGAAACTTATCCGTATATAAAATTCAGGGCAATATCTCTGCCCTGAATTTTATAACAAATTGTAACGATTCAGAGCCCCATCTCGATTCCGCTTACGCTGCGTCTCTTCTTCCATCACACAACACTGTTTCAAATGAAATGAAATCCCATACTGCACCATTTTTTATAGCCCTCCTGCCACAGTGTCTGCGTATAATCTTTATCTCGAATCTGCTTCAATGCCTTCCGACAATCTCTCTCCAAATCTTTTTTCTCATCTGTATACTTCACTTCTATCACAATTCCTGTTTCCGAATCGCCCTTTTCAATCACAATATCGCTGAATCCTTCTCCCGATTCTCGATTGGAAGATACACGCCATTCATTTTATAGCTCAAGATTCCAAGCAGAATTCCATGATAGAAATTTTCTTTCAGCGATTTCCGCACAAAGGTATCGCGTACGCTGACCGTCTTCTGCAAATACAAATTCAAAAGGCTTTCCACCTCTGCTGCTTTTCCGTCAAAGAGTGCCTGGCAGAACTGTTCTGCCATTTTCCCGTCTTTTTTCACTTCCTGCTGAAACAGTGTAAGAATCCGTTCTGTTATGATATTTCGTATTTCCCGGTTTGGAATTGCAAGGCAATAGCGGCCATCGCTTTCTCTTCCGCGCTGTGTCAGGTATCCAGTCATGAAAAGTGTACTCCACAGATGATCCATGGTCGAATACAGGTCATTGTAGGTAACCATTTCATCGATTTGTTTGATCACTGTTTTTCCATTTACCAGCCATTCCAGTTCTGTTTTTGTGAGCATATCCGGTTCATTGATGCTGTCGATAAAATGATGAATCACACTGTTCCCGCTTGTATTCATCCAGTAATTTTCCGGCTCGGCCTCTGGATTATGGATATGATCATTGCAGTAATTCACAACATCCCATGGACAGTACACATCTGCTTTTCCGAATCGGTATCCGTCATACCATTCTTTTACCTCGTCATATCGGTCATCCATTTCATAGTCATGCAGCATGGTCTTTACTTCTTCATCTGTAAAGCCGAAGGTTTCATCAAATTCTGTATTTGTAATCGAATATACTTTGAAATTGTTCAGTCCGGTAAAGATGCTTTCTTTTGCAATTCGCAGGCAGCCCGTCAAAACGGCAAAGGCAAGACTGCTGTTTGTTTTCAGAACATTTCCAAACATATTTCGAAGTAGCAATACCATTTCATCATAATATTCATTTTCATGGGCTTTTGCCATCGGAACATCGTATTCGTCAATCAGGACAACCACTTGCTGTTCATAGTGAACTTCCAACAGTTCTGTCAGTTCCTGAAGACTGCTGGTAATGGTGTCTTCTTCCATATTTCTTGTCAGAAGTTCTGAAAAAAGTGCTTTATCAACCCGGCTCAATTTGTCGCTTTCCAGAAGAAATTGAAATCTTCTTGCCTCACGATTGATTGTTTTTATGAGCTGCGCACGGGCTTTTTCATAGGAATCGGCATCAATTCCTTTTAAGCTGATGGAAATAACGGGATATTTTCCCATATATTGTTCACAAATCTCTGTATTCTTAGAAATCTTCAAGCCGTCAAAAAGTGCTGGATCCGTTCCAATTTCAAAGAAATACTGAATCATACTCATATTCAGAGATTTTCCAAAACGGCGTGGACGCGTAAAAAGTGTGACCTCACTTCCGTTATTTAAAATCTGTTCTACAAGGGGAGTTTTATCTACATAATAGTAATTTCCATTGCGAATCTTTTTAAAGTTGTCAATCCCGGTCGGGAGTTTTGGATTTCTCATCTTGAAACCTTCCTTTCCAACTTTTGCGGCTTTTGACACCAGCGGCTGTGCTTATGATCTGATCTCTATTTTAGCTGGTTTTATTTGCTTTGGCAATGGTTCTTATCGGTTTCTAATCTGTCCAATTTCATAATCTTGCATCAACTCCTGCTAATAGAAAAACATAATAACCTTCTTTCATTTTTTTATTCTTTATTTCTATCTTGAGATACTCTTTCCATTGTTTTTTCACACTTTTTTGCCGATAATTTACTTAATCCCAAAGCCACTCTCCCAGATTTCCTAAATCATTTCCATCTTCATCATACAGTTCACCTGTGCTTCGATCAAAGTAATCGCCGCTTCCCTCAATTTTATTTCCATTTTCATCTACGTACCAGCTATGATACATTCCTGCACTCCAGTCATCTCCATTAGAATTACTGCTGGATCCGGAGCCACTACTGCTATCATTGCTGCTGTTATCGTAATAATAGTCGCTTTCTTCTGTCCCTGAATCACCACTAGACGCACTTTCTGAGTTCTGGCTTGCCTCGGTTACGGTAGCCTCTTCCGCTGCTTTTCTCTCGGCCTCTTCCTGTGCCGCTTTTTCCGCAGCTTCCTCTTCTGCTTTCTTTTTCTCCTCTTCTTCTGCCTTTTTCTTCGCTTCTTCCTCTGCTTTTTTGCGAGCCTCTTCTTCCACTTTCTCGATCGCGGTCACTCTGTCATTATATTTTGTCATGTATTCATCAATCGTACTATTATATTTGTCAAAACTGTCCTGCTCAACGGTATTATAATTTTCGAAGTCATTTTTCAAGGTATCTTTGAATGTCGTAAATTCGCTGGTAGCGTTTTTGAGTGCTTCCTTATCGTCCACTTTTTCAACATCATCACCAATTTTATCCGCAATTATTTTGATCGTGTCGTCATATTCGGATACAAAGGAATTCTTCATCTGCGCAATGATTTTTTCATAGTGTACAGAGCATTCCTTATAAGCGCCTTCTGTCTTTTTATATTTTTCCGCACTCTCCATCTCTTGTTTCAATGCTTCCAGTTTTTTATCTCTGTCTTCTCCTTTTTCAAATCTCTGATATTCCTCATCAATCTCACTGTTTTTTGTTTCAATCGCCTGTAAACGAAGCTCCTCCTGATGGCGGTCATACGCTTTCTTTGCAAAAACTCCGATGACACAAATGCAGACAATCGCAATACCAATTACAGCAAGCATGATGGCTTTCTTTTTGTTTTTGTTCTTTGTTTCCATCTCGAAACACTCCTCCCTTTTTCTTTCTGTTTCCCGAAAAATCCATGTTTTCTATGTTCTTTTCCATATTTTTATTGATTCTTCGTTACTCATTTTTCATCACATTCATTATATCGCAGCTCGTTTCTCTTTACTATTTCTTTTTATGTAATTTCCAAAAAATCCTCACTCTTTGATCTCACAAGATTTTAAAATAGTACTTTCCTTCCATCTTATCTTACGTGATGTTGAAATACCCCGGAACACAGTTCATCTCTTCCTGCCCTCCGGGGTACCTCTTAATCTAATTCAGCCACTTTAAAGCTCTTCAAAATGCGAATCACCTGTTCTTCTTCTTTTTCTGTAAATGTACCGTCTGGTGCTTCTGCGATAAATGCAACTGGTGTCGGATAGTCAAAAGAAAATTCGTCTACGTCCCCAGCCTGGCCTGCAAATTCAATCTCGCCAAGACGGGATGTCGGTATCACTGCGAACAACGTGCTGTCTACAGGAACATAATCCTCATCAATACCAGCCATCATCTCGCCTGTGATATGTACTCGTGCTACCATAAATTCGCCAAGATCTGAACAGTCACGATCGGTTCCCCATGGATATCCAGGCACAAAATTAGAAGTGTCTGCCTGTGAAACCTGTGCCTTCAGCATATCACGCGAATAGCCGCCAAGCGCGCCTTGGCAGTACCAAAACGAAACGGTAACACCTCTATCGTTTTTCAGAACAACATTTTCTCTGACCGCATCCATGGAACCGCCAACTTCCTCCGTCTGAATTTCCCAGCCTTTTGGGATTTCAAACTGGAATGCCGTGCTGTCACACTGATTTACTTCTCCATACCGTGTAACATAGATATCTCCCTGCTCCCCAGTTTCCGTCCATTCCATATCCTTCTGCCAGTCTGCACTTGACTCCCAGTGTTTTGACCAGATTGGATCAAAGGTCCGGTCAAAAAGATCTGTTTCCTGCATTTTTTTATCAATGACCGGGATATCAACCACTGCTTTTCCTTTGATTCTCGGGCTGATGGAAAGCTCCAGTGAGCCCGCATATCCACCCAGGTCGTCCTTCATGGATACCTTTGCCTGGCCTTCTGCTTTTCCAACTGCTCCGCCGGAAAGATTCAGGCCAGCGCTGTCATATAATTTTGCGCTCAGCCGGATGTCAATGTATGCTTCCAGCCTACCGTTCACCTCAACCGTACTCCACTCAAGTCCGTCTGAATTCAGATTTCCTTCTTTGACTTCTTCTACTTTGCCTGTTCTGCTGTCATACTGGAATCCCAGGGTGCTGTCGGCTGTTGCACCGTAAGAGCTGTGAATGCCGCCCTCCAGACTTCCCGCTGCCCCGACAACGGCTTCCAGATGATTTGTAATAACAATCGGTACAATACCGGCGTTGAACTCGATATTCGGCAGTTTTCGTTCGTAAACGGTTTTTTCCTTTTCAAATTCTTTCTCGCTGTTTGCGCCGCATTCCAGGGCAATACCGGCTTTGCTCCTTACTGCAATTCCACACTGGACTTCACCGTCTTTGATATCAATTTGAAGTTCCAGCCAGCATCCCCATCCTGCCTCTCCGGAAAACTGAACGGGTTCTTCTTCAACATTGATTGAGACACTGTAATCGTAATCACTGTTTTCTTCCTCTGTCTCTTCTTCCGATTCATCTTCGGACAGTCTTTTAATGGTATAAGCGCTGTTATTTCCTGTTTCACTTGCACCATCCTCCGTCAGCCGGAACTGTTTGATAATATGTGCCTTTTCGAATACATCCAGCAGGGTCGCCGGCTCTGTTTCTACCCAGTAACCCTGATTCGTTTTTTCTGTCTGCACTACTTTTCGAATAAATCCAGAAGGCGCTGCACTGATTTCTCCCGCAACAAGAACATCTCCGGTCTGGTAATCAGGATCTTTTTCAAAGGTGAGACTGTTGTCAGAAACTTCCGTTGGCTGATCTTCTGATTTCATCTCATTGGTAATCACCTTTACATTGTCTTTTACAATGATGTCAGGATCATCCGTACTGTTTTCTGCTGTGCTCTCATCCGATGTGCTGTTTTCCGATACACTTGTATTCTGTTCTTCCGGATTCTGTTCCGGCTTTGTACTCTTCTGTGTATTTTGAGCAGCAAAAATTCCAAACAGAATCAATGCCAGAATGATTGTGCCTGCCAATACTGCGCGGATCCATTTTTTCATCTGTACCTGCTCCTTATTCTGCCTGTCAAAGCGAATATTCGCAATCCGCTTCGCTACTTGCTTGATTCGTTTAAAATGTGGTGCACCAGATTTACTGATTCACCACATTTTAAGCTTCTTTGTATTACGGAGTTACCGTTTCATCTTCTGCCACGTTTTCATCATCTGGCTCTGATTCTGATTTGGATACTGCTTCACCAGGTTTTTCTGCTTCCGACTCTGAAATCACGCTCTCTGATGTTGTTTCCGGTAATGGAGTTTCCTCAACAACCACTTTCTGCTCTGGCTGTTTTTTGTTTCGTACCTTTCCAGCGTACATTTCAATCTCTTCTGTGTCATCCACATCATCCATTTCCTGATCAATTCCACCGATGGTGTATGGGTCATTCTGATATTCAAGCGTGTTTACAGATTCAATGGTTTTGGTCGCTCCATCGAAATCGAAAACATGCCATAAGGTTCCTGGCTGATTTGTCGGAATCGTGTATGTTGCAATGTTTTTGCCTTCGAGGTAAACCTGAACTTTTGCTCCGGAAAGAGACATTTCATTGGCCACTTCACTGTAACTGTTGGTATAATCGTGTACGAAATAGCTGAACTTTTCGTCTGCTTTTACGTTACGTACTGTAATGGTTTCCGGACCATAACTACTTGTATCATCTACGTCTAAGTTTCCAACAGAATTTCCTTCGAAATCTGTCTGTCCGAACCAGATATGATACGGTTTGTCCGACGAGTAGCATGCAAGATGAGAATCCAGATCCCACGGCTCTTCGCCCTAGGTTAATACGATGCGGAGTTCTCCTGCGGTTTCACCGTCCCCATCTCCCGGTACAAGAACAATATTTGCTGTTTCAATCTGGTCTCCCGCTACTGTGATATTTTTGTAATTCGTCACATAGCCTTCTTTGCTGATTTCAAACGTATAATTTCCATTTTCCATTGAAAGAGTATAGTCTGCATTTTCAAATACTCCTTCTGTCACAGCATCACCCGTTTGATTGTTCCAGCCTTTGCGTACAATGTAGGCTGTTTCTGTAATACCATCTCCCGTGACTGCATCGGTTATCGTTCCCTCTACAGAACCTGTATTAAAATCATCATGGCGCTCCACCATATAGATATCTTCTACATATCTGATTTCACTGTTCTGAACCAGAACTTCCGCAACCTTGTACGTCTGATAAGACGTTGCGGATACTGTAATTTCATAAGTTCCATCCTGCAGATTTTTGGTGCTGTACTTGCCAAACACATCGGTATAGAGAATTCTTTCTGTTTCTGTTCCTTCCTCTCTCCAGGCTCCAGCTCCTCCTGAAAAAACAGCAATTTCATTTTCTTCTGTTTCAAGGCTCCAGGCTCCATGGCTTCCGCCTCCACTGCCGCCTCCGGCTACGCTGTTTCCGCCATTGCCGCTGCCTGCTCTGACTTTTCTGGAAATTCTGACTCTCGCGTTTTCTATCGGCAAACGTGTTTTGCTCGAGTAAACATATCCTGTGATACCGCCGCTGGCGTACGTACATTTTTCAACGCGGACTCCATTTTCCTTATGCATTTTTATTCTCAAGTTGTTGTTTTCATCATTTTGAAGCGGTTTGAATTCCAGATCAAAATCGAAATATTTCTTCAATACATCTCCAAGCAGGGAATCTGTATCGAGTCCATTTGTTGAGTATGGATATACCTTGATATCCTCGCATGCGAGACTTCCATTTTCTAAATCATGGTATGCAAATTCTGCCTCAACGCCTAAGCCTAAATCTGCATAATAGCCTGCTAAATCAAAAACACTGTACAAAGTCAACAGACCTTTTATGCCAATACCGCCCTCCATATTTCCCTTTACCTCAAGGGTATCAACACCATGATGAAAATCGAAAATGCCTCTCCATGTTCCATCTTTATATTCAAATCCCTGTGTTGATTCAACGCTATATGAAATATGTAAGGATCCATCTGCTTTGTATGAACAGAAAAGTACAACATCAAAGGTAAAACCGGTAGCCCCTATTGCAATTGGAAAACGCATTAATTCTATCTGACCACTGTCAGCAAATTCTTTTTCCGCCGTAATATCTTCATTTGCATTTTCCGTGACAGCAAGTTTAAGTTCATTTACCGAAACACCATTTACTCCAACGTCAACATTTACAACGCACAGAATTTCAGGAATTTCAAAATCAATTTTTCCTTTTCCTTCATCATTCGAACCAATATTAAATTCAAAATTCTTTTCGTAGCCAACATCAATAACACCACCTGCTCCTATATTAGCCTGTGTTGCAATTCCGTATTCATCCGTGTCGGCAGCTCCTCCGATAAGTGCTGTACCGCCTCCGACAAAATCAATTTTGCTGACCACTTCCCATAATTCTGGCTTTATGCATGTCAGAATCAGTTTCTCGCCATCCTCTGTTACCGTAGTTGCTTTGAGCGCGATACCTGAAATATAAACTTCATTCGCAGGAAGGATCATAACACTTCCTTCTCCGATTTTTTCTGTCTCGGTTGTTTTCGGAAGTGTAACTGTATAGGTTCCATCCGCATTCTCTACAACTGTATAATCTGTGATATTTTCCAGTTCTTTTTTCAATACACCATCTACGTACTGTGTATTATCATGCGGCTCTTCACCAATTGTTGTGTCTTCCTGTCTGATTTCATCAATTTCACAGAAAATCGATTTAACATCTTTCTTGGAGAGCAACGCATGCGGCTGGAACTGGTTTTCTGTATTTAATTCCAAAAATCCTTTCTGCAATTGCTGCTTCATTTTGATATGTAATACTATCCCAATCCGTCCAACTGTTCGTATCATACGAATGTATTCCATTGAATCCCATTGCATGTACTGCCGTATAAGCCGCAAATTCGCGTGTTGCCGGTTCATCTGGATAGAAAAACGGGATATCCTGCTCCAGATCTTCGATATCCGGTGGCGGCAGGACTCCATATTTCTCTGCGATTTCGATTGCTGCTTCATACGCATTTCCTGCCGTATCCGCATAATAATGGTTTAAGGAATCCGGATCTGTATCCAGGTTCATTTCAACCTTTTCAGCGAGCATCTGCACCCACTCACCGCGTGTATATGTTTTGGTATCGTCCGATGGATCATCTGACTTCACGTAGGTATATTCAACTTTTGCTTTCAGCTCCACGGTAGTCTGATCCACAAGAATATTCTTGGAAAGCTCCATGACCTTTCCTATGTTTACACTTTGTGCTTCTGCTCTTGCCCGTTCCGGAAATACGCCTGCAACAGTACTTCCCGTCATAATCAGGCACAGAAACCACGCCAACATTTTATTTCTTCTGTTTTTTTTCTTCAGTGCAACAACAATGGCTGCTCCTGCCAGTA